>Ga0075317_1000010_pt1 | contig 24084 bp, 14 predicted proteins | sample MayberryNE_TuleB_FD_120068 | JGI IMG/M metagenome (GOLD analysis project Ga0075317, IMG submission 120068) | Natural and restored wetland microbial communities from the San Francisco Bay, California, USA, that impact long-term carbon... | ecosystem: Environmental > Terrestrial > Soil > Wetlands ... | reverse complement strand
GCGTCGCCGCCGGCATCCGCGCCCGCCGGAAGATCCCGGCGCCTGCGCGGGATAGTACTCGCCCTGGGCGGGGCGGCGGGCCAGGCCGGCGGCCTGATCCTCGGGAAGCTCGGCATGGGCTCCGCATCGGCCTCGCCGAGCGCGGATGCGCTCGATCCTTTCCAAGGTACGCAGATCCGAGTCGCGGCCGGTATCCTCGGATTCGCGGCCGTCATCCTCGCGACGCGCTCCTGGAAGGGAGTCCTGTCGGCCCTGAAAGATCGTAAGGCCCTCGCCAGCCTTAGCCTCGGCTCCTTCTTCGGTCCCTTCCTCGGCGTGTCCTTGAGTCTCCTCGCCGTGACCACGGGGAACGCGGGCGTCGCCTCGGCCATCATGTCGATCGTCCCCGTCCTCATCATCGCGCCCTCGGCCCTGATCCTGAAGGAGCGCGTCGCGCCGCGCGAGATACTCGGGGCCGTAGCGGCGGTGGCGGGAGTCTTCGTCCTGCTCATCGCGTAGGGCGGGCTGGCGCTATGGACGGAGGCGACGCGGCGAGGCTTGCGGGATTCCTCGGGCTCGAGGCGGGAGGCGCGGACGGCGAGGTCCAGCGCGCCCTCGGTATTTTCTCCCCGAGGGAGTACGGCGCGAGGGAGAGCTTCCAGGGGGCGGGGCGGGTCCACGACTTGATGGGCGTCGTCGACTCAGGCTGCTTCAGGTTCTACTACATCGACCGGGAGGGCAGGGAGCGCACGAAGCATTTCGTATCCGATGGGGGATTCCTGCTCAGCCTGTCCTCCTTCGCGACCGGGGCGGAGCTGCCCTTCGCCATTCAGGCCATCGCCGCATCCAGGGCTTTCGTGGCCAGGACGAGCGACTTCAGGCGCGCGCTCGACGGATCGCCGGAGCTCGAGGCTCTTTACTTCGAGCATCTCCAGAGGATGTACGTCATAAAGGAGCGGCGCGAGGAGGACCTCCTCATGAAGAGGCCGGAAGATCGCTACGCGGACTTCATCTCCGAGCATCCCGGGATCGTCCGATCCGTGCCGCAGCACTATATCGCGACCTACTTGGGTATCGATCCCGTTTCCCTCTCCAGGATTAAGGCGCGCGCTCGCAGGCGTTAACCCAGGTTAATGACGGCAGGGACCTCGCGCCGCTATCGTCTACGGCGAATCTAGGAGGTCATTCATGATCGACGAAAACAGCCGTCGCGCCTTTTCCGCGTTTGCCTTTACGCTCTCGGCCCTGCTCCTCTTCTGGTGGCCCCTGTCCCACTGGATCTATTCCGATTGGTGGCACCGCCTGCTCGGCTTCGCTGCCGGGTCCTATCCGGCGGGGATGGTGAGGTCGATCGGGACGAGCGGGCTCCTTCCCGTGTTCCTCATGGCCTATATAGGCCTGTCTCCGGAGGGGAAGCGGCCTTTGATAATCGCCTTATCCCTCTTCTCCCTGGCGCTCGCGATCACCTACCTCGTCAATATCCTGACCGGCTCGTTCCCGAAGGGCGAATGGCTCAACCTGGCACTCTGCGCGGCCGTTGCGGCGCTGCTGCCGATATCGTACGCGCGGCTCGTCGAGGGGACCCGAGGAAGGGACGGGTCCGCGAAGCCGGCCCCCTAGTCCCCCGCGCGCGTTCGAGACGATAATCGCGCGAAGGAGCTTCGATATGGGTCCCGAAACACTCATCGCCCTCGCGCTGACCGCCTCGTTCGCGGCAGCCCTCATCGTCGCGCTGGCGCGGGCCCCGGCGACGCCGCGGGCAGCTCCGCCGGCCCCTCCGTTGGGAGGGGCGGAGCTCGCGGCCGCCGCCGGCGTCGAGGATGCCTTGGCGGCCTTGGTCCGCCGGCCCACGGTCTCGAGCTACGATCCCGGTGCCGAGGACGGCGCGGCTTTCGAGGCGCTTATGGCCGACCTGCCGCGCCTCTTCCCCGCGGCCCACGCGGCGATGGCGCGGGAGGAGTTAGGCGATCGAGCCTTGCTCTATCGCTGGGAAGGGAAGGATCCGAGCCTCGAGCCGGTCATATTGTGCGCCCACTTCGACGTCGTTCCCGCCGACGACGAACGCGAGTGGAGCCGTCCGCCCTTCTCGGGACTGATCGAGGAGGGCGAAGTCTGGGGCCGGGGGACGCAGGATATCAAGTGTACCCTCGCCTCGATGCTGCACGCCGCGGAGCGCCTGGCCTTATCGGGCTTCTCGCCTCGCCGCACGATCTACATGGCCTTCGGAGGCGACGAGGAGGCCGGCGGGACGCGCGGCGCGAAACGCATCGGGGAGGCCTTGGAGGAGCGGGGGGTGAGAGCTTCCTTCCTCCTCGACGAGGGCGGGCCCATAGCCGACGGAATGCTTTCCTTCGCGGATCGCCCCCTCGCCCTGATCGGAATTTCGGAGAAAGGCTATATCGATGTCCTGGTGGAGGCCGAGGGCTCGGGCGGCCACGCCTCCATGCCGCCGGCCAAGACCGCGGTAGGGCGCGTCGCTCGGACGGTCGCGGCGATAGAGGCCTATCCGCCGAAGTCGAGGCTCTGCTTTACGACGAGGGCCTTCCTATCCGCGCTCGCCTCGTTCAGCCCCTTCGGCTTGAGGCTCCTCTGCCGCAATCTGTGGCTCTTCGGGCCCGTCATACGGGCGGTCTTCGGTTCGGGGAGGATGACCAACGCTTTGGTGCGCACGACCTACGCGCCGACCATGCTCTCGGGCAGCCCGAAGGAGAACGTCCTGGCCGACCGCGCGTCCGCGAACGTGAACGTACGGATACTACCGGGCGACTCGGCCGCGGGCGTCATCCGGCGAGCCGAGGGCATCGCGAGGGCCGAGGGAGCGAAGGCGAGGCCGGCCCATCCCGAAGCCGTCGTCGAGCCCCTGCCCGAGTCCCCGGTCGATCACGAGGGCTTCCGCGCGATCGAGGCGGCCTTGGCCTCTTCCTTTCCCGAGGCGGCGGCCCTGCCCTTCCTTTTCTGCGCCGGCACCGACACGAAGCATTATCGCCGCGTCGCCGGAGCCATCTACCGGCTGACGCCGCTAAGGCAATCAACGGCCGACCTCGACGGCATCCACGGCCGGAACGAGCGCGTCGCCGTCGATAACCTGCGCCGCTGCGAGCTCTTCTACGAGGCGCTGATCTCTTCAATATAGGAACGGCGGCGGGGTCCGCCGCGTCCTTGTCCTTGATCTCGCGTTAATGGTACCATTCGCCCGCCCGAGCCGTCCCCCCGGCCGGTCCATTTCCGATAATCGCGAGAGGTCCCGATGAACAGTCTCGGCATCAATGTAGGCTCTTCGAGCCTGAAGATGGTCTATCTCGAGGGCGGGAAGCTCTCCTGGAGTTCGGTCCTGCCGCACGAGGGCGATTTCCTCGCCGCCGTCCAGAAGGCCCTGGAGGGCAGGAACGCGCCCGTCGGCACCCCCGCCCTGGTGACGGGCAACGAAGGCCGAGGCCTCTTCGCGCTCAACAACACCATCGAGCCTTTGTGTATCGAGGCGGCCCTAGGAGCGATAGGCGAGAAGGTGGACGCCGTCGTCACCATGGGCGGCGAGGACCTGATCGTCTACACGGTGAACGAGCGCGGGACGATAATCAACAACTTCTCGGGCAACAAGTGCGCCTCGGGCACGGGAGAGTTCTTCAAGCAGCAGCTGGCGCGCATGGACATGAATCTCGAGGACGCCGCCAAGGTCGGTCCCGAGGCGAAGGTCATGCCCCTGTCGACCCGCTGCTCGGTCTTCATGAAGTCGGACTGCACCCATCGGCTTAACAAGCGCGAGGCGACCAAGGACGACATCGTCGTCTCGCTCTCGATGGTCATGGCCGTCAAGGTCGTCGACTTCTTAAAGCGCGCTAAGGTCACTTCAGGCCGCGTAATGCTGACCGGCGGTACGACCCTGAATCCCCACATCCTGCGCTTTATCCGCGAACAGGCGCCCCATATCGAGTTCGTCGTGCCCAAGGAAGCCTCCTATTTCGAGGCCTACGGCGCCGCGGTCATCGCGCGGGAATCGGGCACGCCCTTCCCAGGTGCCGATCGCCTGCTAAAAACCAACGAGATCCGCTTCGACCGTCTGGACTCCCTGTCCAGCGCGGCCGACAAGGTCAGCTACTTCGAGGCCAAGACCGGACCAGTGCTCGCGGGCCGCGAATACATCCTGGGCGTCGACGGCGGCTCGACCACGACCAAGGCCTGCCTCATCGACATCGAGACCGACGAGATAGTCGCCGAGCATTACGGCCGTACCCACGGCGACCCGGTCAAGGCCCTTAAGCTCTGCCTGATCGAGATCGCGAAGAAGGTAAGATCCGACCTCGGCCTGGGAGAGGACGCGGACCTCAAGGACGCTATCAAGATCACCCTGTCGGCGACGACGGGCAGCTCGCGCGAGATCCTGGGAGTATTCCTGGAGAACGCGGGCGTCTACAACGAGATCATCGCCCACTCGGTCGGCACCACCCACTTCTCGAAGGACGTGGACACGATCTTCGAGATCGGCGGCCAGGACGCGAAGTACGTCCTCTTGAAGAACGGCGTGCCCATCGACTACGCGATGAACGAGGCCTGCTCGGCGGGCACTGGCTCCTTCCTCGAGGAGTCCGCTCAGGGCGACCTCAACATAAAGAGCGCGGCCGAGATCGGCGGCATCGCCTTGGCGGCCCGCTCTCCCTTGAAGTTCGGCGAGCACTGCTCGGCCTTCATCAACTCGGACATCCGAAAGGCGGTCCAGCAGGGCGCGACCCGCGAGGACATCACCGCCGGCATCGTCTGCTCGATCGTATCCAACTACTTGAACCGCGTCGTCGGCAACCGATCCATCGGCCGCAAGGTCTTCCTCCAGGGCGGCGTCGCCAAGAACAAGGCCGTGCCCCTGGCCTTCGCCATGCTCCTGGGGAAGCCCATCCTGGTGCCGCCCAGCCCGGAGCTGATGGGCTGCTACGGCGTCGGCCTCCTTGCGAAGCAGAAGCACGCCGACGGCCTCTTGGACAAGGCGAGCTACGATATCGTCGAGATCGCGTCGCGCGAGATCGTCTACGAGTCCGTCTTCCAGTGCCGCTCCTGCGAGAATCTCTGCCCCATTCAGGTCCTGAACGTGCGCGGCACCAAGTACATGTTCGGCGGCAGGTGCAACAAGTACGCGAACATGCGGAAGAAGAAGGCCGACGTCCTGGTGAACGACTGGGTCAAGGAGCGTACCGACCTCCTGTACGTGCGCTCGGCCCCGAATCCCGCGGACTTCGCCGTCAAGCGCGATTACGTCGTCGGCATACCGAAGTGCTTCTCGGTGCACACGATGTACCCCTTCTACTCCTGGTTCTTCCACGCCTTAGGCATCAGGACCTTCCTCTCCGAGGAGGTCGACCACGAGGGCGTCGCGCGCGCGGAGTCGACGTATTGCTTCCCGGCCGAGATCGCCCACGGCGCCGTGCAGGACGTCTTGAAAAAGGGAGCGGACTACGTCTTCCTCCCGCACTTCCGGGACATGCCCAGCTACGAGAAGGACGTCCACGCGAACTTCTGCCCCATCACCCAGGCCCTTCCGTACTACATCAAGAAGGCCTTCCCCGAGGTCGATCAGGAAAAATTCCTCGAGGTCGTCGTGTCCTTCAAGTTCGGCCGTCCCAAGGCCCTCGAGCATTTCGTGAAGATGGGAGAGAAGCTGGGCATCGGCTCGCGCGAGATCGAGGAGGCCTTCGACCTGGCCTGCGCGAAGCAGGACGACTACTTCCACAAGGCCGCCGAGATCGGGCGGAGAGCCCTCGAGGAGGCGCGGAAGGACGACAAGCCCGTCATCGCCGTCCTGGGCCGGCCTTACAACGCATACACAGCCGACGCCAACATGGGGATCCCGCGCAAGTTCACGACGCGCGGCTACTCGGTCATCCCCTTCGACTTCCTGCCCTTCGAGGACGAGACCATCTTCTCGAACATGTACTGGTACTACGGCCAGCAGGACATGAAGGCGGCCTCCCTCATCAAGGACGAGCCCAACCTCTACATCACCTACGTCTCCAATTTCTCCTGCGCGCCGGACTCCTTCATACTCCACTACATCAAGTGGATGATGGGGCAGAAGCCCTTCCTCATCCTGGAGCTCGACTCGCACTCGGCGGACGCGGGCATCGATACCCGCGTCGAGGCCTTCCTCGACATCATCGACGGCTACCGCTCGAAACTGAGCGAGCTGAAAGAGGAGCGCTACGACAACGGCCTCAAGTTCGTGAACCGCAAAGGCGAGGACCTTCACGTCCTGGATACGCGGACGGGCGAGAAGCACGCGATCTTCGGCTCGAAGAAGGTGAAGATCCTCCTGTCCAACATGGGCGAGATGGCGACCGAGCTGATGGGCTCGGTCCTGCGAGGGATCGGCGTCAACGCGGAAGCCCTGCCCCTGGCCACCCGCGAGACCATCCAGGTAGCCCGCGGCCACGCTTCGGGCAAGGAGTGCGTGCCCAGCCATCTCGTGCTGGGATCGGCCCTGCAGTATTTCGCTTCCGAGAAATACCGCAAGGACGAGATCTACCTCCTCTTCGTTCCCATCACGACCGGACCCTGCCGCACGGGGCAGTACTTCGTCTTCTACGAGAACCTCTTCCGCGACATGAGGCTCGAGAACGTCGTCGTCTTCACGATGAGCGCGGACAACTCCTACAACGAGCTGGGGCCCGGCTTCTCGAAATCGATGTGGTGGACGGTCTGCATCTCCGACTTCCTCAAGGACGTCCAGACCGCCCTGCGCGCCGTGTCGGTCGACAAGGCCTCCGCGATGCGGGAGTTCTCGCATATCTGGCGCGAGATCCTCCAGGTCGCCGAGACGGACATCTCGAAGATCAAGCCCGCCCTTCGCGCCATCTCGAAGCGCATCGCCGCGATCCCGACGGCGAAGAGGATAGACGAGGTGCCGCGGGTCCTCATCGTCGGCGAGATCTACGTGCGCCGCGACGACTTCGCGGTCGACGAGATCGTGGGCCTCTTCTCGGGCAAGGGCATCATCGCCAAGGTCTCCGGCATCACCGAGTGGATCCGCTACCTCGACTTCGTGCGCGAGTACGACCTGAAAAAGCGCCTGCGCCTGCAGAAGTTCTGGAAGCGGCCCTTCAGCCTAGAGGCCAAGAAGCTCTTCCGGCTCAGGATCGAGAACCTGTGGAAGAACTGGGTCGAGCACGGGATCAAGTCGAGCCTCCACGAAACCCGCCTGGTGCCCCCGAGCCCGGAGAACATGAAGAAGATCATGGCCAACGCCGAGAAGCACTTCATCAACTTCGAGCTCAATTCCGAGATCGTCGTATCCTCGGCCTCGGCCGCGACCGCGATGGAGGAGGGCTATTCGGGCGTCATCAACATCAGCCCCTTCGCCTGCCTGATCGGACGCGTCATCGAGGGCATCTATACGCCCTGGGCCCGCGAGCGCAATTACCCCGTCATGTCGGTCGAGGTCGACGGCAACCTATTGCCGCCGAACATCGTCAACAAGCTGAACATCTTCATGGTCAACGTGCTTAGGCACGGCGGGAAGGACGGCTCGGGCGTCCTCATCGAGGAGCTCGAGAAGACGGCCGAAGCTTAACGCTGGCCGCCCGTGCGGGCGGCCAGATAGGCGCGCAGCTCTGGAAGGACATCGGCGATCAGCTTCGCCAGGCCTGCCGCGGCGGATCCGCCGCGCGACAGGGCGTAGTCCAGGAGCTGGCGATCGAGCTCGGGATCGGCGAAGGCCGCCGCGAGCTTGAGCGCCCTGTCGCTTCCCGCGGCCAGGTCGGCGTCGAGCGACGTTCGGAGCCTCGGCTCCTCCCTGAACAGGTATAGGAAGTCGAAGGCGGCGATGATCCGGCTCGCCTTCCTTCCCTTTAGTATCCTGGGAACGATCTCCGCGATGTCCCTGCGCCGAAGGCGCAGGGACATCGCGTATTTGCGGCTTCCCTCTATCAATCCCGCGACGACGTCGGACCAGATCTTCGACTGCACGATGCTGGGCACCGCCAAAGCATTGCCCAGGGGCGAGAAGAGGACCGCGAGCGGCCACGACAGCATGGTCCTGAAGAGGTTCGCCCTGGCGACCGCCCTGTCGAAGCCGCGAAGCACGTTGTGCGACGCTATGTAGAGGCCGTTCGCGAAGGCGATAAGGAAGAACTTGACGGTCTCGAAGGCCATTCCGCCCGGGATCGCCGAGGGGAAGGCCAGGGGCCAATAGGCGTCGAAGCGGGATTTTATGAAGGCCATGATCGGGACCGAGAAGCCGGTCCAGAAGAGCGACTGGGCGACGTTGCTCCAGTCCACTCCCTTCGCTTTCCATCCGCGCAGCGCGCCGCCGCGCAGGGCCAGGAGATCGACGAGGGCGTTGCGCGATCCCGTTATCGCGAGCCACAGGAAGGCGTAGCCGGGCCCGACGACCAAGGCGGCCACCGCGAAGCCGATCAGGGAAAGGCAGATTCCCGCGAGGGAGGGATTGAGGTACCTGAGAGCCCGGCCGATGGGCGGCGCGGCTTTCGGGCTATCCTCGCCGTCGCCGATCCTGTTTTCCGGCGGGTCCGAGGCGCGGCCCAGGCGGAAGACGCGGCCTCCGTCGGGGTAGGCGAGCCGCGCGGCCTCACGGGGAAGCTCCTCGTGGCGCGAGGCGAAGCGCGCGAGCGCCTTGCCTTTCAGGAAATCCGCGCGGACGAAGCCCATGCCCGGCAGCTCTGGAGACCGCTCTGTGGAATCAGAGCCTATTACTGCCGCGATGGGCCTGAGCCCCGCGCGGGCGCGCGATGCGTTATGCGCCCGAAGGATCTCGGCCAAGCCCGGCAGCTCGCGCTCGTCGCGGCCCTGGCGATCGCCAAGACCGTAGATTTCGATCTCGTCTATCAATGAGCCAGAGCGGTCTAGAAGCGCGCGCAGGGAGTCGGCGCCGTGCTCGAGGCAGCGAACCAGCCTCAGCCGGCAGCCCGCGCGGTCGAGCATCTTGCGCATCGATCCAAGGCTGACGAAGGTCGAGGCCTGGGGCGCCTGCGGGAAGTAGCGCCTTCGGAGGGCCTCCGGATGCATGGTCCTGTATTCCTCGCGCGATGCCGCGTAGCGCTCGTCGCGGGCGACCTTTAGGTACAGGATGCGGTTCAGCGCGATAGGCTTCCAGCCGCGCCAAAGGAGCTCTCCCAGGTGCTCGATCCTCGCCCTGTCGTGGCCGGCCATGCGGACCAAGTCCTTCATCCTTAGGAGAGGTATCCTGAACTCCCGGCGGTCCGGGAATGACGCGTTGAGCGATTGAAGAGGCCCCCTGTTGAAGGCCTCCATCTCGCGCCCGATGGCCTTAAGGCGTTTCTCCTGGTCCTCCTCGAGCCCCTCGAGGAGCCTTTTCAGGATTCGGCGGTTCCGCGAGAAGAATAGGCGCAGGCGCGCGGCGCGGCGCATGGGCGGGAGGAGGGCGACGAAGTGGAAGCGGGAGCCGCGGTACTCCATCCCGAACTCGATGCCCAGGTCGACGCGGATGCCCAGGATGGCGCCCGCCTCGAGAGCCTCCTCCATGGCCTGGATCGACGACGAGCCGCCGTGGGCGATGCCGACGCGCGATATGCCCTTGATGAAGGCGTCGATGAGGAGCTGGGTCGGGTTCTTCCGTCCCGAGCCGCCCGCGTCGTGGACGTGGCAGTCGAAGCCGGCATCCGCCTCGGCGACGGGACGGCCCTCGGGCAGCTCGATGAGGTCCAGTTCCGCGAGGAGCCGCCTGATCGTTCGCGTGCGGCCGGCCGAGGAGGAGGAGAAGTCCGCGAGGAGCTCGAGCTGGCGCCGCCTGTCGTCGCGCGCCTTGACCGCCTCCTTAATCAGGGCCATCTGGACGCGCGCGGCGTTAAGGGGCAGCTCGAGGGCCTGCGTGTGGAGGGACGCGTCCATCATGGAGCGGAGAGCCCTTAGGCGGGAGCGCGCGTGGGAGGAGCCCAGGTCGCGGACGACGGCGAGGTAGGCCTCGGCGATGGAGATGCGGCGGCGTTTGAAGTAGCGGGCGACGCCGAGGGGATGGAAGCGCGTTTCCGCGGCCGGCGGATCGGGCCGGTCGACCCTCTCGTTGAGGTCGCGCCTCAGCTTGTACAGCTCGCTCGAGAAGGAGAGGCTGTCGATCGCGCGCAGGAATAGCCGCGGCAATATGCCCCCAGCCATCGACCCTTCTCCCTCCTTGAGGCCGTAAGTCTTGAGGCCGTAAGTATAGCACGGGCAAGGGTTCGGGCGAGATCGGCCGGGCGGCGGCCCGCGATCCGCCAAAAGCGCGCTCGGCCTTCCGCGTCCGGGCGTTTAGCGCTATACTCAGGCCCATCCATGGCCGAGTTCGTACACCTCCACAACCATTCCGACTATTCCCTGCTCGACGGGGCCGCGTCCGTCGGCGCGATGGCGGCGAGGGCGAAGGCCCTCGGCATGAAGTCCCTGGCGCTGACCGACCACGGCAACATGTTCGGGGCGGTGAAGTTCTACGACGCCTGCCGCGACGCGGGGGTGAAGCCGATCGTCGGCTCGGAGTTCTACGTCGCGGGAGGCTCGCGCTTCGAGCGCACGGGCACCGAGAACGGCAACAAGTACTGGCACCTCGTCCTCCTGGCCGAGGACGAGGCAGGATACAAGAACCTCTTGAAGCTTTCCTCGGCATCGTATACCGAGGGCTTCTACTACAAGCCGCGCATCGACTTCGAGCTTTTGTCCGCGCACTCGGGCGGGCTCGTCTGCAGCTCGGCCTGCCTCGCGGGCGAGATCCCCAGCCTCATCCTCATGGGCAAGGAAGCCGAGGCCGAGCGGGTCGCCGGGCGCTACGCCGAGCTCTTCGGCAAGGAGCGCTTTTTCCTGGAGCTGCAGGACCACGGCATCGAGGAGCAGAAGCTCGTCAACCGCGCGATCGTCGCCATGTCGGGAAGGACGGGCATCCCCCTCGTCTGCACCAACGACATGCATTACCTTGAGAAGTCCGACGCCGAGGCCCACGACGTCCTCTTGTGCATCGGCACCAACCGTAAGAGATCCGACCTCGAGCGCATGAGATTCCACGGCGCCGAGTTCTACATGAAATCCCCCGAGGAGATGGCCGCGCTCTTCGCCGAGCTTCCCGAGGCCCTCTCCAATACCGCGGCGATAGCCGAAATGACGCATCTCGAGATCGCCTATCCCGGGCCCCTCCTGCCCGAGTACGAAGTGCCTTCGGGCTTCGGCAGCCCCGACGAGTATCTTCGGCACCTGACCTACGAAGGGCTGAAAGTCCGCTATCCCTCCGGGGGCGACGCCATCCGCGAGAGGGCGGACTACGAGCTCGGCGTTATCATCAAGATGGGCTTCACGGGCTACTTCCTCATCGTCTGGGACTTCATCGACTGGGCCAAGCGCAACGGCATCCCGGTCGGACCCGGCCGCGGCTCGGGCGCGGGCAGCATCGTCGCCTACTCCCTGCGCATCACGGATATCGATCCCTTGAAGTACGACCTCCTCTTCGAGCGCTTCCTCAATCCCGAGCGCGTATCGATGCCGGATTTCGACATTGACTTCTGCTTCGAGCGCCGCGGAGAGGTCATCGACTACGTCACGCGCAAGTACGGCGCGGACAGGACCGGACAGATCATCACCTTCGGGACCTTGAAGGCGAAGGCCGTCATCAAGGACGTCGCGCGCGCCCTCGACATACCCTTCGAGGAAGCGAACAACATCGCCAAGCTCGTGCCCGAGGACCCGAAGATGACCCTGGTCAAGGCCTTCGAGGAGGAGCCGAAGCTGAAGGCGATGGCCGAGGACGTCAAGTACCGCGACCTCTTCGCGATCGCCCGCAAGCTCGAGAACAAGAACCGCCACAACAGCTTCCACGCCGCGGGCATCGTCATCGGCAAGACCGAGCTGACCGACTACGTGCCGCTGTACAAGGATCCGAAGACCGGCATCGTGTCGACGCAGTTCACCATGGATTACCTGGAGAAGTGCGGCCTGGTGAAGATGGACTTCCTGGGCCTGAAGACGCTGACCCTGATCAAGCACACCCTGGATTTATTGCGGAAGAGGGGCATCGAGCTCGACGAGGCTTCCATCCCCGAGGACGACAGGAAGACCTTCGAGCTCCTGGGCGAGGGCAAGTCGACCTCGATCTTCCAGTTCGAGTCGTCAGGCATGCAGGGCATCCTGAAGCAGGCCAAGCCGAGCACGATCGAGGACCTGATAGCGCTCAACGCGCTCTATCGCCCCGGCCCGATGGACTACATCCCTCAGTACATCGACTCGAAGATGGGCAGGACGCCCATCACCTATCCCCATCCCTCGCTCGAGAAGTATCTCAAGGTGACCTACGGCGTCATCGTCTACCAGGAGCAGGTCATGCAGGTCGCTCAGGAGGTCGCCGGCTACTCCCTAGGCCGAGCCGACCTCCTCCGGCGCGCCATGGGAAAGAAGAAGAAGGAGATCCTCGACAAGGAGGAGGCTCCCTTCATCGAGGGCGCGGTCAAGCGCGGCTATACGAAGGAGAAGGCCAAGGAGATCTTCGAGATCCTGGTGCCCTTCGCGGGCTACGGCTTCAACAAGTCCCACGCCGCGGCCTACTCGGTGGTCGCCTACCGGACCGCCTACCTCAAGGCGAATTACCCGGCCGAGTTCATGGCGGCCAACCTGACGAACGAGATAGCGAACACCGACAAGCTCACCGAGTACATCGGCGAGGCGCGGTCCATGGGCCTCGAGGTCCTGCCGCCCGACGTGAACCGATCCGAGGCCTACTTCTCGGTCGCGGAGGGAAAGATCGTCTACGGATTCCTCGGCATCAAGGGCGTGGGCGAGGGCCTCGCCGCGGCCATCGCCGCGGAGCGCGAGGAGAGGGGAAGCTACGCCTCCTTCATCGAGTTCATCGAGCGCCTGGGCACCCAGGCGATGAACAAGAAGACCCTCGAGTGCCTGGCGAACGCGGGCTGCTTCGACTCCATGGGCCACACCCGGCGTGAGCTCGTCCTCGAGATCGAGCGGGCCGTCGCCTACGTCCAGGGCAAGGAGGAGTCCTCGCGCTTCGGCCAAGCCAGCCTCTTCGAGGGCTCGGGCGAGGAGGAGTACCCGCCCTTCGCGCTCGCCCGCTCCGAGGAGTATCCCCGAGCCGATATCCTCAGGATCGAGAAGGAGCTCCTTGGCTTCTACTTCACGGGCCATCCCATGGACGAGTGGAAGGACCTCTGGGAGCGCTCCTGCGACGCCGACCTCTCCCGTCCCGAGCGCTCGAGCCCCGACCGCGTCTACACCCTCGTCGCCATGCTCAAGGAGCTCAAGGAGATCGTCACCAGGACGGGCAAGAAGATGGCCTTCGGCGCGGTGGAGGATCCCCGCGGCAGCATCGAGATCGTCGTCTTCGCGGACGCCCTCGAGCGCTGGAGGGACAAGCTCATCGTCGATTCCGTGATCTTCGCCCGGGGGAAGATCGACCTCTCGCGGGGCAATCCCAGCTTCAAGGTAGACGAGCTGGTAGATCCCGCCTCGCTCAAGGAGAAGTCATGGCGCGAGGTCCACTTCCGGCTCTTGAAGGCGCCGTCCTGCGAGGACGATCTCTACGAGCTGCGCGACGCCATCTTCGACGAGCCCGGGCCCTGCGGCGTCTTTTTCCACGTGCCCGCGGGGGCGCAAGGCGAGAAGGTCGTGAAGGCCCATGTCCAGATTACCTGCTCGGCCTCCGAGGAGGCGCTCGAGCGCCTGAGGGCGGTCAGCCCGGTCGCGGAAATATGGAGGGATTAAGGTGAAACTCGCTTTTATCGTCATCGACTTGCAGAAGGGCTGGCGCCGCGAGGCCAATGCCGCGTCCATGGACGCCGCGCGCGATACGATCAACGGCATCCTGCCGCTCTTCCGGAAGAAGGGCCTGCCCGTCGCCTGGGTCCAGCATATCGACGAGGGCGGCGGGGTCGTCGAGGGAAGCGCGGGCTTCGAGATGATCGAGGGCCTTGAGCCCCTGCCCTGCGAGATCCGCGTATCAAAGAAGAAAGGAAACAGCTTCGCGAAAACCGAGCTCGACAGCCTCCTGCGGGAGAAGGGAGTCGATACCCTCGTCCTCGCGGGCTACTGCGCCGAATGGTGCGTGCTCTCGACCTACCGCGGCGCCCTGGACCTCGACTACCTTCCCTTCCTCCTCGAGGCGGGCACGGCGAGCGGGGACGAGGAGAATCATCGCTTCGTGAAGAAGATCTGCGACGTCATCCCATTCGAGCTTGCGAAAAGGATGCTGTCAGAGTAGGGCGTACTCGACCAGGCGGGACCAGTCCCAGAAGGTGAAATCGGCCTCGGGACGATGGCGCCGCGACACAAGCGCCGACTTCATCCCCGCGCCCCGCGCGCCGAGCGCGTCCATGCGGACCGAGTTGCCCACGTACAGTATGCGCTCGGGCCCTAGGCCCAGCCTCTCGGACAGCATGATGAAGGGCTCGGAGGCGGGCTTCAGGAAGCCCGAGTCGGAGGAGCAGAGCGCGGCCTCGAACCTTCCGGAGAGGCCGAGGAGCTCGAGCTTGCGGTCCGTCGGCAGGTCCGAGAGGACGGCCAGCCGCATCCCTTTTTCGGCTAACGCGTCCAGGGCCGAGGCGCAGCCGCGGAAGGGCCTGATCCGGGCGAAGAGCTCCTCGACGTAGCCGTAAAACGAACGGGCGATGTAATCCTCGGCCTCTTTCGGATCCATGCCCATGGGGCCCGCGGCCAAGCGGGCCTCGAGCGCGCGGAGGGCCTTCCCGTCGGCCGGCGGATCGCGGCGGTAGGATTCGTCGGATATTCCCATATCGCGGATCCTCTGGCGGGCCCCGTTGAAGGCGGCTAGGCGGCGGGCCTTAGCCAGCATGGAGGGAAGGGCGCGAAGGTAGAGCGCGGACGTGGGGTAGAGGGTCCCGTCCAGGTCGAAGGCCACGGCGTCGAATCGCATGAGGCTGTATAGTGCCGAAAAACGGCCGCCCCTGTCCAGCGGCCGCACGAAGAGCTGCCAAGGAGAAGAGGACACGGAGCGAAGCTTAGCGCGCGGAGATATAGGAGAGATCACGGAGGGATGTACTTATCAAGAAATACTTTTTCTTGATTTTTCCCATCATCCCTTCTTCTTCTCCGTGATCTCCTCTTCTCTCCGTGTCCTAACGCTCGCTTCGCTCGCTAGGCTTCGCTCCGTGTCCTTCTTCTCGTGTGACGCCTGTTAAAATGTCCTTGGCCTGTACTTCGTGTGCAGCAGCTCGTGCGAAAGATGGCCGAGGGGCTTGCCCAGGAACTCGGAATACAGCTCCTGGATCGCGGGATTCTCGTGCGACTTGCGGATCCCGAGCCGTAGGTCCTCCGCGTACATGGCCTTATTGCGAGCGAGGCGCTTCTCGGCGTCGACCCTGACCGGCTGGCCCCCGCCGCCGACGCAGCCGCCGGGACAGCTCATGATCTCGACGAAGTGGTAGGGGCTGGAGCCCGATGCGATCTCGTCGAGAATGATGCGCGCGTTCTTGAGCGTGTGCGCGACGGCGACGCGGACCTTCGTGCCTGCCAGGTCGACCTCGGCTGTCTTGATGCCGTCGAGCCCGCGGACCGACTCGAAGTCGAGGCTGGGAATTGGAGAGCCGACGACGAGCTCGTAGACCGTCCTAAGGGCCGCCTCCATGACGCCGCCGGTGGTGCCGAAGATGGTCGCGGCTCCCGTCGACTTGCCTAGGGGATCGTCGAAATCCTCCTCCGGAAGGCCGGCGATGTCGATACCGGCGCGGACGATCATGCGGGCGAGCTCGCGCGTGGTAAGTGACCAGTCGACGTCCTGGTAGGCGGCCGAGCGCGCGGCCGACGATGCCGTCGCCGTCGCCGCCGAGTCGGCGGACGAGCCGGCGCCGGCCGCCTCGCGCCAGTATTCCCAAGCCCCGCGCATCTCGGGGCGCTTCGCCTCGCCCTTCTTCGCCGTGCAGGGCATGATCGATACGACGCGCATCGACTCGGGGCGTATTCCCGTCTTTTTCGCGTAGAAGCTCTTTGCGATGGCGCCGAACATCTGCTGCGGCGACTTGCAGGTCGATACGTTTGCAAGGAGCGAGGGATAGAAGCCCTCGATGAAGTTGATCCAGGCGGGCGAGCAGCTGGTGATCATGGGCAGCTTGCCGCCCTTCGTCAGGCGCTCGATGAGCTCGGATCCTTCCTCCATGATCGTAAGGTCGGCGGTGAACTGGGTGTCGAATACCTTGTCGAAGCCGAGCCGCCTGAGGGCCGCTACCATCTTGCCCGTCACGAGGCTGCCAGACTCCATGCCCAGGGCCTCGCCGAGAGAGGCGCGTATGGCAGGGGCCGTCTGGACCACGACGGAGGCGCCAGGGTCGGCCAGGGACCGCCATACCTCGTCCGTGTCGTCGCGCTCGGCGATCGCGCCCGTGGGGCAGACGACCGAGCATTGGCCGCATTGGACGCAGGAGCTCTTCGCCAGCCCGCGATCCATGAAGGCCGAGATCCGGGTCCGTATCCCCCTGCCCGCGAAGTCGATGGCCGAGACGCCCTGGACCTGGGCGCAGACCGCTACGCAGCGCCCGCAGAGCACGCACTTGTCGTTGTCCCGCACTATGCCGTCGGTCGAATCGTCGATAGGCGGGGCCTTGCGTGTCCTTGGGAAGCGGATATCCCGGATGCCGAGATCCCGGGCCAGGTCCTGGAGCTCGCAGCTCCCTGAGCGGACGCAGGTCAGGCAATCGGCGGGATGATTGGCCAGGAGGAGCTCTACCGCCATCTTCCGCGCACCCAGGACGCGCGGGCTCGAGGTCCTTACCTTCATGCCCGGGGCGAGCTTGCCGACGCAGGATCGGATAAGGGATTTCGCGCCCTCGACCTCGACGACGCAGACGCCGCAGGACGCGTTGGACGAAACATCCTTCATGTGGCACAGGGTCGGCACCTTGGCCCCCGCCGCCCCGCATGCGTCCAGGAGGCTCGAATCGGGATCGACGCGGATCTCCCGGCCGTCCACGCTGATCGTCATCATGTCGCCGCTCATCTCGTCCTCCCGGCCTTCTCGGCCTCGGCGGCCCGGCCGGCCCCCTCGCGCCCTATCGGCTCCCGGGCCCGATCTCGGACGTCGCAGCGCAGGCAGCGCTCCGCCTCGGTCCGAGCCTCCTCTCCCGTGAAGCCTTGCGATATCTCGACGAAATTCCCGCGGCGATCGCCGACGGGCAGGGTCCTCGCCCTTACCATCTTGGCCTTCGCCGGCGATTTAGGTATCTCCATGCCGTACTCGAATTTCCTGAAGAGGCTCGCGAATCGGGCGGACACGCCCGAGCCGTCGCGCAGGGCCGCGGCGTCCGAATCGCCCATGAGGGCGGCGTCGATCGCCTCGGCCGCCGACTTCGCCTGTCCCATGGCCTCGGCGGCGGTGGCGGGCCCGGTGACCGCGTCCCCGCAGGAGTAGAACTTCGGGTTCGCCGTCCGGAAGCTGAAATGATCGACGCCGACTCGGCCGTCCTTCGCGAGGACGGCCCCGACCTTCTCCAGGCCCGACGATCCGACGCGCTCGCCCACGGCGACGACGAGAGTGTCGCAGGGAATCTCGTAGCTTTCGCCCGTGGGGACCGGCGCGGGCCTGCCGCTGGAGTCGGTATCTCCCGCTTTCATGCGCATGACCCTGAGGGCGGCGACGCGCCGAGCGCCGCCGTCGCCGTCGAACGCGGCCACCGCCTCGACGGGCTGGGCCATGCAGACGAGCTCGACGCCTTCCTCGACCGCGCCCTCCAGCTCGTCGGCGTTCGCCGGCATGTCGGAGCGCGATCTTCGGTAGACTACGGTGACGCGCGAGCCCATCCTGAGCGCCGAGCGCGCGACGTCGATCGCCGAGTTCCCGCCGCCTATGACGACCACGTCGTCGCCGAGGTCGGGCTTCTTGCCCGAGTTGATGTCCTCGAGGAGGGCGTAGCCCGGCAGCACTCCCGCGAGATCCTCTCCGCCCATGCCCAGCTTCATGTCCTCGAGGGCGCCGATGCAGGCCAGGACGGCGTCGGAGAGCTCGCCGAGCTTCTCCCAGGAGAGGTCACGGCCGACCTTGACGTTGAACACGAAGCGGACGCCGAGCTTCCGGATCAGGCCGAGCTCCTTGCGCAGGACCTCCTTGGGCAGGCGGTAGGCGGGAATGCCCCAGCGCGGTATGCCGCCCGCCTCGCCGCGCTCGTCGTAGACCGTCACCTCGTGCCCGAGCCGCGCCAGGTAGAACGCGGCCGTCAGCCCGGCGGGCCCCGCCCCCACGATCGAGACCTTCTTGCCCGTGGGCGGCAGCATCTCCTTGACCAGGCGGTTGTAGACCGCCCGTTCGCGCCCCATCTTATACATCGTGTCGGCAAGGTAGCGGTGGATCTCACCCTGCGACACCGGCTCGTCGAGCTGGTCGCGCCTGCACCGCAGGCGGCAGTGGAAGTGGCAGATGCGCCCCACCGTGCCCGGCAGGGGATTCTCGCGCAGGGTCAGCTCGAAGGCCTCCTCGATGCGGTTCTCCTTGAGGAGCTGCAGGTATCCCGGGATGTTCATGTGCATGGGGCAGGAGTTCTCGCAGAGCGCGAGGTAGAGGCTCTCGCAGACGCCGGCCTCGCAGCGCCGCTCGCGGATGTGCCGCTCGTACTCCTCCCTGAAATAGCCCAGCGTGGTCAGCACGGGATTGGCGGAGGTCTGCCCCAGCCCGCACAGGGCAGTGTCCTTGACCGCCCGCGCGAGCTCGTCCAAGAGCCCGAGCTCGTCCTCGGAAGCCTCCCCGCGCGAGACCCTCTCCAGGATGCGCAGCATCTGCGACAGGCCCTCGCGGCAGGGAACGCATTTCCCGCAGGACTCTCCGGCGGTGAAGCCGACGAAGTAGCGGGCCACGTCGACCATGCAGGTGTCCTGATCCATGACCACCATGCCGCCCGAGCCCATGATCGCGCCGAGGGCGGCGAGGGACTCGTAGTCGACCGGCGTCTTGAAATGGCTCGCGGGGATGCAGCCGCCCGAGGGCCCGCCGGATTGGACGGCCTTGATGCGCTTGCGGGGACCGGCCCCGCCGCCCATGCCGTAGATCATCGACTCGAGGCTCGAACCCAGGGGGAGCTCGACGAGGCCCGTATTCCGGACCTTGCCGACCAAGGAAAAGACCTTGGTGCCGGAGCTCGATTCGGTGCCGAAGCCGGCGAACCACTCGCCGCCCCGCGCGACGATGACGGGCACGTTGCACCAGGTCTCCACGTTGTTGATGTTCGTGCTCTTGCCGAGGTATCCGCGCTGGGCCGGGAAGGGCGGGCGGGGCAGGGGCCTTCCCGCCTTGCCCTCGGCGCTCGCGATGAGGGCAGTCTCCTCGCCGCAGACGAAGGCGCCCGCGCCGGTCACTACCTCGATATCGAACGAGAAGCGGGTGCCGAGGATGTCCCTGCCCAGGAGCCCCGCCTCGCGCGCGTCGGCGATGGCCTTCGAGAGGCGCGCGATGGCCAGGGGATACTCGGCCCTGACGTAGACGATGCCCTCCCGAGCGCCCATCGCGTAGGCGCCGATAGCCATGCCCTCGACGAGCATGTGCGGGTCGGACTCGATCTCGTTGCGGTTCATATAGGCGCCCGGATCGCCCTCGTCCGCGTTGCAGACGATGACCTTGCCGTCGGAGTCCCGGGCGGCCATGATCTCCCACTTGCGATACGTCGGGAAGCCGGCGCCGCCCCGTCCGCGCAGCTTGGATTTCCGCAACTCCTCGATGACCTCGACGCTCTTCATCGACGTAAGCGCCTTGACGAGGCCCGAATAGCCGCCGACGCCGAGGTATTCCTCGATGCTCTCGGGATCGATGAGGCCCGAGTCCCGGAGCACGATCTTCTCTTGGCCCTTGAAGAAGGGAATCTCGTTCCAGGAGGGGAGGAATGGGAAGGCCGAGCCGAACTCGACGGACGAGGTCCTGAAGTCCCATGTCTCTATCTTCGCCGTCGCGGCCTTGGCGAGGCGCTCGAAGGCCGATTCCTCCGCGACGCCCTCGACGAGCTTTTTCGCCGATGAAGCCTTGGCTTCCGTGAAGAGGAGGAGGCTCTTTCCCGGGCGATAGGCCATGACCAAGGGCTCCGCGGCGCAGAAGCCGAAGCAGCCGACCCTCCGTACCGCGATATCGAGGCCGGCCGCCTTCTCGACCAGGGCCCCGAAGAGCGCGTCCGCCCCGTTCCCGATCCCGCAGGTGCCCAGCCCGACCGAGAGGAAGGGCCGCTGCGGCCTGACGCTTTCCATGCCGCGATTCCTCATGGATCCCAGGTCGAGGCCGGAAACCCGGCTCGATTCGGCGCGCGAGCGCGTATCGGCTGTCATAGCCCTTCCTCCTTGGCCAGCTTCTCCACGGCCGCGACGAGCTTGCCGACGGTCATCCGCGAGTAGATGACGCCGTCTATCTGGACGACCGGCGCGAGCGCGCACTGGCCGAAACAGGCCACCGTGCGTATCGAGCAGAGCCTGTCCCTCGTAGTGACCGAATTGGATTCGTCCTCGCGGAAATCCTGGATACCCAGCTTGGCGAGCGCGGATTTGAGGAGCTCGAGGGATCCCCGCGTATGGCAGGCCGTGCCCCTGCACACGACGATCGTATGGAGACCCTGCGGCTCGAGATTGAAGAAGGAATAGAAAGTAGCGACCGAATAGACCTGAGACAGGGGCAATCCCAGTCCCGCGGCTATCTGCCTAAGGGCCGCTTCCGGCAGGTACTTGAAGCGCTCGAGCTCCTGCGCCCTTTCGAGGATTCCCAGGAGAGCCCCGGGCTTGCCCTTGTAGGTTTCGATGAGGCGCGAAATGGCGTCCCGGTGGTCCGTGCCGGCCGCTTCCGGCCGGACCTTCTGAGCAGTCGCGTTAGGCATACTCCCTCCTCGAGAAAGGAAAAGCTGCGACGCGAGATGCCTTACTGCGCCAATTGCCGGATTGTGGTGAAAGGCTGGATGCTCGACTCGATCTTGATGACCTAGGAGCATTATTCCGCGTTTCCCAAAGATGTCAAGAAAAAAGTATCTATTAATTTTGCCCCATTGAGGACTTAACTGCAGGAGGTAAAAATTGTGAGATTTATAGATATATAATTATAGATTAGCAGTCCGACCCTATGGCCGGACTGCTAATCTTTGTACCTATAGAGGGAATGCCGATGTAGAGCGTATTTCGAGATCGCTGTCTAGCGAAGGCCTCTAGCGCAGATCCTTTCGGAGGAATCAAGGACGCGCCGATCCTCGCTGAGGCGAGAACCGTACAGAGCGCTATATAATGCCGAGCGCAACGAATCGACCGTCGGAGAATCGTCCCTATCCCTGTCCGCTTTCTTAGCCAGCCGCTGCCTCGCCGCCATCTCTTCGAGCGGGCTCATTAGTTCCTCGCCATTTGGCTTATACATGATTCCTCCTGATACTTTTGACCTGCCGCTACGGCAGCGACGCCGTAGTCGCGCTCGCCGCGGTCCGGAGCCTCGTCCGAGTGCACGATGGCCCGAGCGCGGTTCCCTCGACCCAGGAAAACGAGCTCCTCCGCAAGCTCGTGGACGATAATGAGGCCCCGACGGGACAGGGAGAAAGGATCGTCGGGGAGACGAAGGTCGAGCGACCCGTAGTCGAAGCCCTCGCCCTCGTCGTCAACATCTACCGCGAATCGATCGCCTTGGAATGAGACAGACAACCGAACCATTTTCGTGCCGTCCGATTTGCTTCCATGGATAACCGCATTGGATGCGAGCTCGCGGACAACGATGAGGAGCTCGTCGATTCTCCGGGACTCGAATCTTCTCGCGAATGAAGCCACATGCCGAAGTACGACAGGAATGAAGGCCGACTCTGCGTTGAACGTCGCCTCGTACCTGTCTTCGGTCTCAATCTCATGCATGCCGTTTCTACTGCAATATGTGTGCCAACAGGGCTGTTTTTGTTATTGTCTTATTTTGTAAAGAAATAGGTAGTAGCTTTATATAGAAACTCTGTTCTGGAATCAAATTAGGTTGATTTACTTAGTAAAGATAAGCTCCGAAAGTACGGTTTTACTACGTACTTATGGGCTAATAACGAGGTTAACCGCTTTGCGCCGAACTTCAACCTGGGTTGTCATCTTTCTCTCGCCTGACCTTTAGACGTTTGCTTACGGCTTGTGGAGAAACGCCTAATAGTCTAGCGGCGACGCTTTGGTTGCCCTCGGCCCGCCTTAACGCCTCATCGAAGAGCATTTCAGTCAGATCGCTTGCCGAGGGGAGGGGGTTGGGGAAGACGATCGCGGCCGAATCCGAGAAGGGCGACTGAGCCGCAGGGGGCTTTTCGCGCGATGCGATAGCGGCCCTGAAGGGCGCGAGGGGCAGGGGGCCGAGCATGTGCTCGTTGACCGCTTCGAAGACCATGGACTGCAGTTCCCGCACGTTGCCGGGGAAGTCGTAGCCGCGCAGGAGGGCGTAAAGCTCGCTGGGCACCTCGGGAGGCTCCTTGCCGAGCTCCGCGGCGCACTTGGAAACGAAGAGCTCGACGAGGAGGGGCAGGTCGCCCATCCGCTCGCGCAGGGGAGGTATCCGGATGAGGTGCGCTCGGAGGCGGTAGTAGAGGTCCTTGCGGAATGAGCCCGAGCGCACGTCCTCCTCGAGGTCGCGGTTCGTCGCGACGATGAAGCGCGCGCGTCCGCGGCGCATCAGCTCCGAGCCGAGGGGGAAGTACTCGCCCGTCTCGATGACCCGCAAGAGCTTGACCTGCGAGGCGAGGCTCAGGTCCCCCAGCTCGTCCAGGAAGAGGGTGCCGTCCCTCGCCTTGTCGATGAGGCCCTCCCGGTCCGAGTCGGCGCTCGTGTACGCGCCCTTGCGGTGGCCGAAGAGGAGGTCGGAGAAGAGGGCGTCGTCGAGCCCAGCCGCGTTGACCGCCACGAGCTGGCCCTTCCGGCCCGACAGCTCGTGCACGGCCCGGGAGAAGAGCTCCTTGCCGACGCCGGTCTCGCCCGTCACGAGCACGGGGTGGGAGCTCCGCGCTATCGCCTCGGCGTAGCCCATGAGCTGCAGGAGGCGGGGGTCGGCCGTCGCCACCGAGGAGAAGGCCTCGCAGCGCCGCGGCGTCGAAAGGAGCCGCTCCTTGATTTCCTGGTTCTCGCGGACGAGCTCCTGGTGCTCGACGAGGCGGCGCACGGTCGCGCCGAGCCGCTCGCGCTCGACGGGCTTAAGGAGGTAGTCCGCGGCGCCCGCGCGCATGCACTCGACCGCCTTCTCGATGTTGCGGTTGCCGGTGATGACGACGGCGGAGACTCCGGGCTGGTCCTCCCGTATCCTGGAGAGCAGGGATTCGCCGCTCACGCCCGGCATGGCGAGGTCGAGGAGGACGAGCCCGACGTCGCGAGAGGACAGTATCTCCATCGCCTCCATCGCGTCGCGGGCGGCGGCGATGTTCGTGAAGCCGTCGGCCTTCAGCGCGGTCTCGACGCTCGCGAGCACGTAGGCCTCGTCGTCGACGACCAGGATCGCGAAGGCCGGATAGGCGCCCTGCGCCGCTTGATCGGAGCGTCCGCTCATGCCTCGCCTCCCTCGGATCGCGCGTCCTTCAGCGAGACGAGGGCGCGGGTCCCCTTGCCTGGCTCGGACTCGTAATCGAGCCGCCCTCCCATCTCGATGACGATGGAGTCGGAGATGGGGACGCCGAGCCCGATGCCGCCGAGGCTCTGCTTGGTCGTGTAGAAGGGCAGCTTGATCTTCGAGAGCTCTTCGGGACCCATGCCCCGCCCCTCGTCCCTGACCTCGATGAGGACGAGGCCGGAAGCGGCGTCGTACGAGGTCGATATCTCCACGGCCTGGGACGGGTCGGTCAGAGCCTGGCAGGAATTCTGCACCAGGTTGACGACGACCTGCTCGAGCCTCTGGAAATGGGCGCGCGCGGGAGGAAGGTCCTCGGCGAGGCGCAGGATCAGGTTCCGCGTCGCCTTCTTGACGAAGTTCGAGAGCAGGGCGAGGGCGGCCTTTACCACCAGGTTGACGGACACTTCCTCGGGCTCGGGATTCTCCTCGGCCCTGGCGTAGTCCTTAAGGCCCTTGACGATCGCCTCGATGTCCCGCGAGGCCGCGGCGATTCCCGACAGGAGCAGGGGTATCTGCGTCCGCGCCTCGTTCCATTCCATGCCGCCCACGAGGTCGGCCGGGCGCCGCGACAGCTCGCGCTCGATGATAGGCAGGACCGATTTCCACGCGTCCGCGATGATGTC
>Ga0075317_1000009_pt1 | contig 24096 bp, 17 predicted proteins | sample MayberryNE_TuleB_FD_120068 | JGI IMG/M metagenome (GOLD analysis project Ga0075317, IMG submission 120068) | Natural and restored wetland microbial communities from the San Francisco Bay, California, USA, that impact long-term carbon... | ecosystem: Environmental > Terrestrial > Soil > Wetlands ... | reverse complement strand
GATCGTGAAGCCGGCGGGGACGGGAAGCCCTATCTTCGTCATCTCCATGAGGCCCGAGCCCTTGCCGCCTAGGATATCCTTGCTGGTTACGCTCGTCTCGGCGACGCCGCCGCCGAACTGAAAGACGAACTTGCTTTTAGCCATTGAGTCATTCCTCCATTTGATCTGTCCCGTGGTTTATCGCGCAAAAGACTAACTGGAAGCGCTTAAAATGTCAAGGAATAGGGAAATACGCTAGATTTCGCGTAGGAAATCGCGCGATTAGAAAATAATCACGAGGGTAATGACCGTAAGGTCGGAGCCGGCGATCTGGTTGACTAGGGACTCGAACCTTACGTTAACCTTCTCGCAGGCCTCGGAAAGGTAGGATAGGTAGTAGAGGCCGAGCTCGGCGTTCGCCTCGCCCTCGGGAAGCTCGCGATAGAAGTCCTGGAGGCTCTTCTTCTTGAGGTCGGCGCTCTTGCGCTCCTCGAATGTCTCCTTGACGCTGTAGTACTCGGAGGCTTTCGTGTAGAGGGTTATCTGCAGCTTGCCCTGGGTCCCGACGGAGACGCCGTGCGATCCTATCCTCCAGGCGAGATAGACGAGCTCGCCCTTGCGGGCCAGCGAATCGATGACCTGCTTGCGTATGTTGGGGTCGAAGAGGACGGCGTTCATGTCGACGGCGCCCTTGAAGATGTCCTTCGCCTCCCGCTTCAGGTTGGAGTTCTCGGCGTTCATCGCCAGCTCCATGATCATCAGGGAGACGTACTCGGCGATCTTCGACTTCTCCATGAACTCGGCGAGGGAGACGCGTATGTCCTTGACCAGCTGCTCGTAGCCGTCCGATCCCTTGAACTTGGAGATGATGAACCAGATGAAGGGCCTGAGGTTGTTGAGGAACTTCTCCGACAGGAGGAGCTGTATGTTCTTCTCCTCGGGGAGGAGGGAAGCGTTCTTGCTGATGTAGGAGTATACGGGGGAGAGTATCTCTTCCTTGATCTCCGCTAGGTCCTTCTCCTTCTCCTTGAGGACCCCTTGCAGGAATGCGTCGTTGATGGGGGTCTTGTCGTCGATGATGCTGACCGGATTCAGCCTGTTCCAGCGCTTGATGACGTCGCTCGCGAGCACCCTGGCGAATATGTAGGAATCGTACTGGCGGTACAGCATGGAGTAGACGACGAGCTTGGAGAGGTCCATGATCTCCGAGCGCGCTGACATGAACTCGCTCTTCGATATCTCGACCTTCGAGACGTAGTCGACGAGGAGCATCCTCTGGAGGGACATGGGGCTGAACTCGTCGAGGATGATCCCGTATTCCTCGACGTTGTCCGCCAGCTTGAACTTCTTGAGGTTCTTGCCCTTGCGGATGAAGAAGGACGTGCCCTCCTCAGTTAGCACGAGCTTGACCGGCAGGTCTATGACGCTCTTCCTCTCCTGCATTCCCCCGCCCTTCTGCGCCTGCGGCGTAGCGGCCGCCCGAAACCGTCCGCCTAGTATAGGCTATTATCGGCAGAACGGTAAACAGTATTGACGAAGCATCCGGAGCCCTCCTATGCTCGATCCGTGATACGCAACCGCGCTGGAGCCGCCTCGTCGGCGCGGGCCTTCCTCGCCGCGTCGCTCATCGCGGCCGCCGCCCTCGCGGGGGCCGAGGGCCCGCCCGCCCTTCGCGGCTACCTCGCGTCGATCGAGGCCTTCGGCTCCCGCGTCGAGAACGAGCCGGGAGAGGCGGCGGTTTTCAAGCTCCTTCGCTCCGAGCTGTCGAAGGCCGCTCTCGCGCCCGAGGAATCGGGCTTTTCCGACGTAGCGAGGGGATACTCCCGATCGGCCATCATAGAAGCCTCTATTCCCGGCCGCATACCGGACGAGCTGGCCATAATCGTCCCCGTCAATTCCTGGATCGATTCCGACGATCCGTCGGAGGGCGCCTACGGCATCGCGGCCGCCCTGGACGCCGCCGTCCGCCTGGCCTCTCGGGCCGAGGCCGAGGGGCCGCCCCCGATCTCCCTCAGGTTCGTCTTCCTGGGCGCGGAGCGGCGCGGGAAGGAGTCGGGCGGCGAGGCCGCCTCGCTGGGAACGAGGACCTGGATACAGACTTCCCGGCGCGCCGAGCCCCTCGCCGTCCTCTACCTGAGCGTCGACGGCCCGCCCGGGCTCTTGACCGCGAGGAACGCGGGCAGGGGAATCCTCTCCCCGTATTGGTATTACGAGGCCGTGCGCCGATCGCTCGAAAGCTCCGGAGCCGCTTTCGACCTCGAGGCCAACCGGATGCAGATCTTCAGGCTGGGGCTGGCCGACGAATACGGTCCCGCGGCGCCCTACCTCGAGGCCGGCATAGCGGCGGTCGAGCTCCGGGGAGACGGGCATTCCCGCGGATCGGCCGATGACGGATGGCTTTTCTCCTTCATCGACGAGTTCTCGAAGCTCGAGTCGGGCGGCTTCTTGGACAGCTGGGACAGGCACTATTTCATCTTCCAGCTGGGCCGCATTACGGCCGTGATACGCGAGACGCCTTACGCCGTATTCCTCATCGTCTTCGCCCTCGTCGTGGCGGTTTCGATCCTTGCCGTAACCGTAACCAGGCGCGCGGCGGCCAAGATGCTTCTGCGGCGCGCTCCCGTCGTAGCCGGCGAGCTCATCGTGCTGTACGCCGCCCTCGTCGCCTCCTTCCTGGCCGGGGCAGGCGCCTCGGCCCTGGTCGCGAAGCTGCTCGGATCGGCGGACGCATGGCGCCTCGCGCCGCAATGGGCCGTCTCGGCGCGCTTCGCCTCTGCCTTCCTCCTCTTCCTGGCCATGCTTTCGATATCGGTCGAGCAGCGCCTGCTTACCCCTAATCCCTACTTCTACGAATTCGCCGCCATGACCGTGCTGGCGATCGACATCCTCATCTTCGCGGCGGTGGACCTCAGCGTCTCCTTCTACTTCGTATGGGCCTTCATCGTGGTCGAGGCCTCGCTCGCCATCCGCAGGAAATGGACGACCCTCGTCGCCTACCTGCTCATGTACGCGCCCCTTTCCGTCCTCATCGCCCAGCTTTTGGCGAAGCCCGAGATGCGCGCCTTCGAGAGGATCGTGGTCCCGGATCTCGGCGGCGTCTTCCTCGCGTCGGCCCTCCTCCTGCCTTTCTTCGTCTTCACGGCGAGCCCCCTCCTTTTCTTCGCGAAGCCGGGCGCGGTCGCCCGAAGGCGCGCGGCCCTCGCCTTCGCCGCCCTCGCCCTGATCGCCGAGCTCGCGGCGGCCGTCGCCGCCGCGACGGCCCCGCTCGCGTCGAAGGGCCTGCGCGAGGACATCGTCGCCCGCGAAAGGATTGACCAGGACGGCCATGCCTTCGAGGCGACGCTGAAGGGACGGCGCAGGATGGGCTCGGGGCTGGTCTACCGCGGCGGCGAGCCGGTAGCCTACCGCGCCGAGCGCGACGAGCTTAGGATAGTCGGAGAGGACCATGCGGAACGCGTCACGCTGGTGGGCGAGCGAAGCGATTTCCTCGGGCGCCAGCGGCAGCGCCTCGAGGTCGGATTCCGCGACAGGCCCTACGAGGTCGTCCTGACCCTCGAATCGAAGGACCTCTTCATCTACGACTGCAGCCTCCCATTCGAGATTTCGCTGGACGGCAAGACAGCGACCATTTTCGCCGGGGTAAATCCCGGTCCCTCGCTGAGCTTCACGCTGACGGCCCCCGAGGACTTCGAGGCGAGGCTGATAGTCGAGGCGAGCTACCTCTGGCCCCTCGAGCCCTATTCCCTGCCGACGGGCGAGGCCCCCGCCGACTTCGAGACTATCGTTCGGGCGAGCTTCGATCTCGCCGGCTGGAACTGATGGGCTCGGTCTTCTTCCACGTCGACCTCGACGCCTTCTTCGCCTCGGTCGAGCAACTTGATGATCCCGAGCTTAGGGGAAGGCCCGTCGTCGTCGGCGCCTTGCCGGGCCATCGAGGCGTCGTCTCGACCTGTTCCTACGAGGCCAGGGCCTTCGGCATCCATTCGGCCATGCCAGTCTCGGAAGCCTTCAAGCGCTGCCCCGAGGCCGCCTTCATCCTGCCCCGGGGCAGGCGCTACGCCGAGAAGTCCGCCGAGGTCATGGCGATTTTCGAGGAGTTCACGCCCGATCTCCGCAGGATGTCGATCGACGAGGCATTCCTGGACATGACGGGCACCGAGCGGCTCTGGGGAAAGCCCGCCGAGGCCGCCCGGCGGCTGATGGAACAGGTCCGTCAACGGACCGGCCTCGGCATCTCGATCGGCGTCGCCCCGAATCCCTACGTCGCGAAGATCGCTTCCGGCCTTCGGAAGCCCGCCGGCCTCGTCGTGGTCGAGCCCGGAGGAGAGGAAGCCTTCATGCTAGAGCTTCCCCTGGGAAAGCTGTGGGGCGCGGGCGAGAAGACCCAGGAACGCTTCCGCGAGCTCGGCATCATGAGCACCGCCCAGCTGGCTTCCTTCGGCCGCGAGCAGCTCTCTTCGATCTTCGGCAGGGCGGGCGCTTCCTTCCTCTACGACGCAGTCAGGGGCCGCGATCCGGGCATGCTCTCGGACGGCGAGCCGGGATCGCGCTCGATAAGCAGCGAGACGACCTTCGAGCGCGACAGCTCGGACCGCGAGCGCATCGAGACCGTCCTCCTCTCCCTATCTGACGAGCTCGCCTATCGTCTTTGGGACGAGGGCTTCCGCTCAAGGAAGCTGGTCCTGAAGCTGCGCCTCCACGACTTCACGACCGTCACCCGTCGCGCGACCCAGGCCTCGTACTACCTGACGTCCGAGGACATCATGGCCGGCGCCCTCGCCCTGCTGGAGAAGTCCTGGGACGGCCGGGCGGAGATCCGCCTCCTGGGGCTCGGCCTGGCCGACCTGGAGGCGGAGGGCTCAGGCGTCCAGGGAGAGCTCTTCGACGACGGGAGCGAGCGCAGCCGCAAGGCCCAGGCGGCCGTCTTCGACATCGAGCGCCGCGGCCTGGGGAAGGTTACGCGAGCGCGCCTCCTGGGCAGGGGAGGGCGGGGCCACCTTTCAGACGGAAGCGAGGGCGGCGGCGAAGAAGTATGACGCGGCGCGGGGCTTAAGCTCGGCGCGACTCGCCCTTAGGGCGCTATTCCGACTTAAGGAGCTTCTCTATCTGGCCGCCGCGCTTTTGCAGGGCCGCCGAGAGGGCCTCGCTCGAGCGCTTATAGGCGTCGGCTACGGCGGCCTCCCGGCTGCCTCCCTGCCCCATGGCCGACTCGGGCTTCAGCGAAAGCAGTACGGTGCCGTCCGAGCGGACGATGCGGAAGGAAATCTCGGCCGATGCCGTGTAGATCCCGTACTTCTTCCCGTCGTACTCCATTTGCCGCGAGGCGGCGACCTCGACGAAGGCGAAGGCCGCGTAGGGTAGGCTGTCGGATAGGCCGAGCGAAAGGAGGGCCGAGCTCTTTCCCCCGAATGCCTCGAGGAAAAGCGCCTCGGAAAGCTTGCCGTTCTGCGGCGAGAGCTCGATACCCAGCGGCTCCAAGGCCCCTGTGACGGCGGCGATGGACTTCGGATCGTCGCTCGGCCCGAACTCCGAGCGCTCGAGGGCGGCGATCCTCGCCGCGTTGACGGAGGGAAGATAGGCGAAGTCGCGGAAGACCTCGGTAAAAGCGTAGGATCGACCCAGCGCGGCGAACTCGGGATAGGCTCGGATCACGGCCTCCTCGCCCGGCTCGTGGAGCGATGCGACGGAGCTGTTCGCCTTACCGTAGGCGTCGGTCGCGGCCGAGGCGACGAGGGAGCCGGAGTTCCTCACGAACCTGAAGGTAATGGAAGCGTCGGCGACGGGCGATTTCAGCTCTCCGAAGCTCTCGAAGAGGAAGACGGCCGGAGCCAGTCCATCGCCCCTCGCCAAAGCCCGCGTCGATCCGGCGATCTGCGTACCCTTCGCGTCTGTCCAATCAGAGGACGGTTCTAGCGTCAGCCTCGTGCCGATCCGCGCGAGCGCGGACCGCGCCTCGTCGGACTTCGAACCGAGCGAGGGAAAAGCTTCGGCAATCGCCAGTACGGCGACATAGGATCGTATCGCCTCGGACAGGTGCCTGGATTCGATCGCCTCGAGGGCCTTCGACATATGCGCGTCAATCTCGGAGCGGGCGGCCTTCTCGCCGGTCGGCGCGTCGACGGCCCCCAGGGCGAGCGACGATACGAGCGCGAGGGCGATCGATAGGATGCGAGCCTTCACGTCAACCTCCGGATGTCTACGGAAATATACATCATGAAGCCGGGAATCTCCTCAGTATCGTTCTGAATGGATCTGGGCGTCATGCACCCGGAGGCCCAGCTCGCTTTCTACCAGAGCTAAAGCCTTATGAAGGACCTTTTCTCCGAACTCCGCCGAATTGGAAACGAGGGCCGCTCCGATCTCGGCGAAGGTCAGCGAATCGAGAAGATCGACCTCGGCCACGGAGAGCCTGAACTTCCTGGCCAGGCGCGTCTTGATCGAGGAAACGACGCTTCGCTTGTCCTTGAGGGACGTCGCTTCGGGCAGCTCGATGATCAGCGATAGCATTGAAACGACCATAGGACGCGGCCTTCGCCGCTTACCTCCGCGATATGTTTGAAGTATCATACCCGTCCGAGATGGCGAAAGGAAGACAGCTGGCGGCGCCCGGATTCGCATATCGCTCGATACTCCTCCTCGCCGCCCTCGCCATGGCCGGAACCTCGGCTAATGCCCAGGCGCCCCTCGAATCGGCCCTCCCCGAAGAGGCGCCGAAAAGCCTCTTCGCGGCCAGCTTCAGCAAGAACGGCGAATCCGACGCGGAGCTCTTCGTCAGCGGCGTATGGTCGGCCAGCCTAATAGGCTCGCTGACCTTCCAAAGCCTGGGCCAAGGAGGGGATCTCCAGCTCTCCACCGCTTCGCCCCTTCTCTTCACGCAGGATCCCGACGTCTTCCTTTCCTTCCTCCTTTTCAAGAAGATCTTCGTCGAGGCGAAGGTATCCGGCAGGGTCGAAGAGGCCCGCTTCGCGGCGGGATACCGGGGCGGAGAGGACGAAGCGCTCAAGGAGGCGAGGATCGGCAACGACGGGATATCCTTCCCCTCGATTCCCTTCCTCTCTTTCTCCGAGGGGTCATATCGCTCATTCGGCGCCTCCGCCCGGATCGAGCGCGACGACTTCGCCGGGCAGGCCATGATCCGCTATGACCAGGCCGAGCGCGTGTCCAGGAAGTTCGTCGGCGGATCTGAAGTCGTCGAGACTGTATTATCGCCCGACTCATTCATCAGCGGCAAATACTTCGCGACCGCTTCCCCGCCGGGCGCGAGCCTCCAGGTATTCGCGCAGAGCGCCGCGGGAAGCCTGGCGGGAAGTGACGGGAACGCCTACAGAAGGCTCGCTTCAGACGAGTATTCGTACTCGGCCGCGACGGGATTCATCGCGCTGAAGACGACCGCGAAGACCCGCGTAGCGGCGCAATACGCTCTCGCGCCGGCCGATCTCGTCATAGACGGCCTAGGCTGCGAGCTCCTCTACGCGCCGCCGCCCGATCCCTCTGATGGGACGATCGTTCCGCGACGCCAGGTCCTCTGCCGCTACGCGACTACCGCCGATCCCGAGACCTCGGACGCCTACGTGATCGACACCGCATCGGAGCAGCGCGATACCGACTACGAGGCGCGCATCGATCCCTCGGGCTACATCGAGGTTGTATATAATGACATCACCGCCCCCGACGACCTGTTTTATCGTATGCCCTTCGCCGGCGATCCAGACCTCGCCGATGCGCTGGATGTCGGCATGGAGTGGCTCTACACGACCGACTTCTCCGATCCCGAGCTGCTGAAATACGCTCCGGCATTCTCGAGGAAAATAGTTATCCGGAAGTTCTCCCCGGCGACGAGTATATCGATCGACAAGGACGTCATCGCCGGATCGGTCGAGATACGCCGCAACGGAGTCCAGGATTTCGCCTTCACCGTCGATACGGACAATTGGGTAGTGAAGCTCGCGACGCCGCCTTCCTTGGCCGAGGAGATCGAAGTCTCGTACATGCGGGAAAGCTCGCAAAGGCGTTCGGGCATGCTGTCGGCCGCCCTCGGCGGCTTCTGGAAGCTCGCCGAGGGAAGCGAGGCCTGGGCGGCCCTGGGCACGACCTGGTCGGTTCCCGGCACGAGCTACGCCGCCGGCGGCGAAACGAGCCCGGGCCGAGTCACTTTGACCGCGGGCGAGAAGACGGTCGGCGAGAAGCTCTCGCATAAGGCGGCCTTCGCCGCCGCCTATTCGCGAGACGACGCCACGGGCCGCTACCGCATAGAAGGCATGGAAGCCTCCGGGTCCTATCCCTCGACCTTCATGCCCGATGCGGCAATCGATTTCACCTTAGCCGAAACGGCGGAAAGCGGCCTCGCGCAGGCGTTTCCCGGCATCGTCGAGGACCTGCACCGCGACGGCTCGATTCAGCAGGCCCTGTCGATAACCGCAAACGCCAATCAGACCGCTCCCGACGACACCTTCTACAAGATAGTCGATGCGCCGCCCCTCGAATCATTCAAGGCCTTCTCGTTTTATGCCCGGATCCCCGTAAACGCCGAGCTGAGCCTCGGCCTCGACGACGGAGACGCATCGTACTCGGCTTATATACCTCTTCCCATAGGGACAGGCGACGGCTCCTGGCATCGCTACATCCTCCGCTACGGCAATGGCGACGCGACGGTATACGTCCAATCCGACGAGGACTCGCCCGAGCTTCCCCTCGCCGGGGCCAGCTCCTCATTCGATCCTCTGCTTAGGGCTTCGCGTATACGGATATCGATCAGCGGACTAAATTCGGGTCAGACCGTATGGATAGACGAGATATGCCTGGAAGAGTCGATCGGCAGGTTCGCCGCCATCGGCCAAGCCTCCCTCGACTACTCGAATCCGAATTTCAAACTGGGGCAGGGCGAACTCCCCTGGGTTTCCGGGCTGACGGCCTCGCTCGACGCTCAGGCAAGCCTCGCGGAGGACTCCTACGCGTCGGGCGGCCTGAACCTGAAAACTGATCTCGGCTTCCTCGGCCTTGGGCTGCGCGCTCGGGGATCGGCCTCTTCGGGAAACAGCCCCTCGCTTCGGGGCGGACACGACCTCGTCCTTCCCTCGCTCGATTTCCCTCTGAAGCTCTCGGATTCCTTCGACTACGATCCCGCGACGCTCTCCTTCGGGCGACAGGATTCGCTAAGCGTCGGGATCGGAAAGGCCTTCGGAGCCCAGCTGCGGCAAAAGACAGCGTGGACGGCGCCGGCTTCCCTCCTCGGCGAGGGACTCTGGGTCCAGGAATGGGCCGCCTCGATATCGGCGGCCGGAGGCCTCGCGAAACTGGGACTGGAAGCCGCGAACCGCGCCACCCCGGACGATTCCATCGGACCGGAAACGAACCGCGATTACGCATCCGCCTGGATCGGCTCCTTCGCCTACGCGCTTCCCGCGCTCGAGGAGGAATCCGACAGGCGCTCCGTAAAGCTCAGCATGGATATGGCGAAGGCGAAGACTAATTCGAAGATCGCATCGCTATCCTTAGGCGGCGCAGCCGAGCCCCTCGCCTCGGGAGGAGGCATCCGCAGGAACAGCTCCTCGATACGGCTCAGCCTGCCCTTGGACGGGAAAGGCTTCTCGCTTAGCCCGCATTACGAGCGGACCTGGAAGGACAAGCGGGTCGGAACGGGCAGCGGCATTATCGATGACGCTTCCCTCGCCCTCTCCGACTTCGGCGCCCTGCCGGTCTACTACGCGGGCATCCCCTTCGCCGAGATCTTCTCTGAAAGCTCGGCGTCGGATTTCGCTTCGCAGACCGATGATCCGGAGTCGGACATCGAAGAAGCTTCTCTTTCGTCGGAAATGGGATTCGGGATCTCGCGCGAGGTCGGCTCGAGCTGGAGCGATCTCCTGCTTCCCTCGGCATTGTCCCTCGCCTGCCGCAGGGAGCTGTCGCGCTCCAGCGACCAGGTCGCCGATCGCCTGGTCGCGGAAGTCTCGGGAAAATGGACGGCGGTCAATGTCTTCGGCAGCCTCGGCTCGAGCCCGATAGGCCTTGGCTTCGACAGCGACGAGTATCTCGGCATCCTAAAGGCCTCATTTGCCTTTCCCCGGGGATCCGGCCTTTCGGAGACGTCGATCCAATCCCAGTTCCTCGGCACGCTTTACGCCGGGGCCGCCGATCGCCTCGACTTCGACAACGCGCTTTCGCTGAAATCGATACCGAGCTCGAGCTCATGGTCCGAGCTCCTGAAGTTGTCGTACTCGAAGAAGGTAGAGCGGCATCTCCTCCTCGACCTGTACCGTCTCGCGGTTCCCGACGCCAAAGAGTCCGCCATGGGCGCCCGGGCGGACGCGGCAGGCGCGATGGGCGAAGAGGGCGATGCGGACGGAAAGCTATCCGCCTTTTCCGGCTACCTCGCCGGACTCGCCGAGCTCAAGCCGACGGCGCGCTCGATCTACGCGCTCTCGGCGGGCCTCGAGGGCGTATCGGGCGACGCGACCGCGAAGAAGCTCGGCTGGAGCGCATCGGAATCCTACGAGGCGAGGGTAACCGTTCCGGAGCGGGTGACCCTGAAGGCCATCGCGTCCTTCACGCAGCGGAGGGACGCGGCATCGGGCACGCTGAGCCTCGGCTTCGAACTGAGCCTTGGAGCCGTTATTTCCTTCTAGGACCGCGCCGGGGAGCGCCGGCCGGGCGGGAGCTCAAGCTTGACACTCCCGCGAAGCCGGCTCTATTGTGGGAAAATGAAGAGACGCCTCGTCACCTCCGCCCTGCCTTACGTCAACAACGTCCCGCACCTCGGCAATCTGATCCAGGTGCTTTCGGCCGACGTCTTCGCCCGCTTCTGCAGGCTGCGCGGCTACGAGACGCTGTATATCTGCGCGACCGACGAGTACGGCACCGCCACCGAGACCAAGGCCCTCGAGGAGGGCGTAGCTCCCCGCGAGCTCTGCGACCGCTACCACGAGATCCATCGGGGCATCTACTCCTGGTTCAACATCGCCTTCGACAAATTCGGGCGCACCTCCCATCCCCGCCACATCGAGATAACCCAGTCGCTCTTCCGCGACATCGACGCCGCCGGCCTCGTCAAGGAGCAGACCATCGAGCAGCTCTACTGCGAGAAGGACGGGCGCTTCCTCGCCGACCGCTACGTAGTCGGGATCTGCCCGGTCTGCGGCTACGACGGCGCGCGGGGCGACCAGTGCGAGAAGTGCGGGAAGCTCCTCGACCCGACCGAGCTCAAGGAGCCCAAGTGCTCGACCTGCGGCTCGACGCCGAAGCCCCGCTCGACTACCCACCTCTACATCGACCTGCCCGCGATCAGGCCCAAGCTGGAAGCCTGGATGAAGAAGGCGAGCGTCGAGGGATTCTGGGCGAACAACGCGATCCAGATGACCCAGGCCTGGCTCCGCGACGGCCTTAAAGAGCAGGCGATCACCCGCGACCTCAAGTGGGGCATCCCCGTACCCAAGAGCGGCTTCGAGGACAAGGTCTTCTACGTCTGGTTCGACGCGCCCATCGGCTACGTCTCAACGACCGCGGTCGCGGGCGACGAGCAGGGCTTCGACTGGAAGTCCTGGTGGCAGGACCCGGACAATGTCGAGCTCTATCAGTTCATCGGCAAGGACAACATTCCCTTCCACACGGTCATCTTTCCCTCGACCCAGCTGGGATCGGGCGGGAAGTGGACCATGCTCCACCACATGTCCAGCACCGAGTACCTCAATTACGAGGGGACGAAGTTCTCGAAGTCGAAGGGAATCGGGGTCTTCGGCACGGACGCGATGGAGACCGGCATACCCGCCGACGTCTGGCGCTTCTACATCTTCTTCAACCGGCCGGAAAAAAGCGATTGTTTCTTCACCTGGGCCGATTTCCAGGAGAAGGTGAACGGGGAGCTCATCGGCAACCTCGGCAACCTGGCCAACCGCACGCTGACCTTCGTCGACCGCTACTTCGGAGGCGAGGTGCCCGTCGTCGCGGAGGGCGATCCCGAGCGAGGGGCTTTCCGCTCGAAAGTCCTCGAGATCGAGGCCAGGGCCGCGGCCCATCTCGAGCGCGCCGAGCTCCGCGACGCCTTCCGCGCCGCCTTCGAGCTCTCGGACCTGGCCAACAAGCGCTTCCAGGACGGCGAGCCCTGGAAGACCAGGACCAGCGATCCCGAGGCCGCGAAGGCCCTCATCGCCGATCTCTGCTACGTGCTTCGCGATCTCTCCATCATGATCCACCCCTACATCCCGTCGGCAGCCGACCGCCTCGCTTCCTTCTTCGGCCTCAAGGTGGGGAAGGGCGCTCTGGGCTGGGCCGACCTCGGCGCGACCTCGGGACTATCGCGAATCTCCAAGCCCGAGGTCCTCTTCTCGAAGCTCGAGGACGATCTGGTAGCCCAGCTGCGGGAGAAATTCTCCGGATCCCAGAAGGACAGGGTCGAGCGCGAGGAAGAGCGGGCTAAGTCGGCCGCCAAGCCTGCTTCAAAGTCGGCCCCCGAAGCTTCCCAGTCAGGCGCTCAGGCTAAAGGCTTCGCAGGCGGCTCGGCCGCGCCGGGTCCCGCCGCGAAGGCAGCCGCGCCCGAGCCTAAGGCCCCGCCCCTCGCGGGCCTTCCCGTCGAAGAGCGCTTCGAGCGCCTGGTGGATTTGCGCGTCGCCAAGATCGTCAAGGTCGAGCGCCATCCCAAGGCCGACAAGCTCTACGTCGAGACCCTCGACGACGGCTCGGGCCAGGAGCGCGTCATCGTCTCGGGACTCGTGCCCTTCTATTCAGAGGAAGAGCTCCTGGGCAAGAGTATCGTCCTGGTCTCCAACTTGAAGCCGGCGAAGCTGCGCGGCGTCGAGTCGCGCGGCATGCTCCTCGCGGCCTCGCGCAAGCTCGAGTCCGAGGACGGAACCTCGATCAAGGAAGCCGTCGAAGTCCTGGACGCGGGATCGGCCGCGCCCGGCGCCCGCGTGACGCTCGAGGGAAGGAAGCTGCCGGCCGACGCCCCCGAACCGCTCCACGAAATAGACGTCGACGGCTTCTTCTCGATACCGATAGAGGCGCGGGGAGGATCGGCCTACGTCGGCGGATCCCGCCTCGCTGCCTGCGGCGTCCCGGTCTCGCTCTCGCGCGTTACCGAGGGCGAGGTCGGCTGAGCGGCTCCGCTCCTGCAGCCATGCTGATTCGCCCCGCGTCGCCCGGAGAGGGCGCTCGTCCCTCCTCCTTCCTCCAGTGCGCTTTCTGGGGCGACTTCAAGTCGCGCTTCGGATGGAAGAGCCTGCGCTTCGTCATCGAAGGCCAGGAGGAAGCTCCCGCCCTCCTCGTGCTCCTGCGCGAGCTCAGGCTCGGCCTATCCTTCGCCTACGTGCCCCACGGCCCCGAGCTGAAAGGCGACGACCCGTCCCGCGCTTCCTTCCTCGCCGAGCTGGGCGAGGCTCTCAGGCCCTTCCTGCCTCCCTCCTGCCTCTTCGTCCGCTTCGACCCGCCTTGGTTCGCGTTAGCCGATAGCGATGGCGCGGGGCGCCCCTCCCTGGGCCCGCCCCTCAGGCGGGCCGCATCCGACGTCCAGGTTCCCGATACGATCATGGTCGACCTCGCCGCGTCGGAAGACGAGATACTCGCGAGGATGAAGCCGAAATGGCGCTACAATATCCGCCTTGCGGAGAAGAAGGGCATCGAAGTGCTCGAGGCCGGAATCGAGGCGGTTCCGGACTTCTACCGGCTCTACAAGGTAACCGCTTCCCGGGACAAGATCGCCCTCCATCCCGAGTCCTACTACCGCCGCCTTTTCGAGATCGCGGCTGAAGCGAAGGCGCGAGGCGATCCCGACTCGCCGGACCTGCGGCTCTGGATGGCGAGGAAGGACGGCAAGGACCTCGCGGCCATCGTAACGCTCTTCAGGGGATCCGAGGCCGTCTATCTCTACGGGGCCTCCTCGGACGAGCGCAGGGAGCTCATGCCCGCCTACGCCCTGCAGTGGTCGGCGATGCGGGCCGCCAAGTCTGCGGGCTGCCTGTACTACGACCTCTTCGGCGTCCCGCCTTCCGACGATCCCGATCACCCCATGGCGGGGCTGTATCGCTTCAAATCGGGCTTCGGCGGCATGATGGCGCGCAGGCCGGGATCCTGGGACTACGCGCTTCGGCCCCTCGCTTACGGACTATTCAGGCTGGCCGAGACCGCGCGCAGGTGGTGGCACAAGGACGCGCGCAAGAAGTCGAGGAAGAAGGGAAGATCGCGGGCCGACTGATCGGCCGGCCTCGCGGGCTTAAGAGCGCTCTTCGATGATTCGGCCCTCGAACACTTGGAAGAAGGCGTCGCTTTCTTGCCACGAGGTATCGGGAAGGCCGGCCTTCATGCATAGATGAGCGAGAAGCGTCTCCCTGTCCCAGCCCTGCTCGGTCGCGACCTGGGGCAGGAAGACCGCCGAGCGCCAGCCCTTCGATAGGTAGACGCCGTGCTTGCCGACCTCTATCTCGGAGACATCCCCGATCTTGCGCATAGGCGAGAGCAGGGTGATCTCGAAGACAAGGCCGGGATACTCGTCCTTCGACACCGGGGGAAAGCGGGGATCCTCGAAAGCCGCCGCCGCGGCCATCGTCCTGACGGTCTCGATAAGGCTCTCGGTCGCCGTCATCCGGCCTATGCAGCCGCGAAGCGACGAATAGGGCCCGGAACCGGCGCGCAGGGTGACGAAGGCGCCGCAGCGCATTTCCAAGGCTTCCGAGCCGGCGGGCCAACGGGGCGGCCGCTTCTCCAATCTCGAGCCGACAGCCTCTCGCGCGGTTGCGATCAGCGCTTTCTCGTCGTCGTCGGCAAGCTCGAGGTCCATTTCAAGCGCCTAGAAGGCGAGGGCTCCGTATTCCACGAGCTTTTCCTCGGTGGACTCGCGCGCGGCCGAGGAGTCGTGCCGTCCTAGGAGGACGGGCGCGGAATCCTTGCCGAGCTTCGAGCCGAGGTAGGCGGCGACGCAGCCGGCGCCGCAGGCATAGCCCGGCAGCGAAGCCTTTCCCTCGAGCATCGATGGGAAGTCCTTCGATTCTATCGAGGACAGGAAGCGATCGGCGAGGCGGGCCGCCTCCTCGTCGTCGGAGCTCGATCCGAGATCGGACGAGATGACAACGAGGAGCTTGTCTCGGCTCGATTCCAAGGCCAGGTCGAGGGCCCTCGAGAGCGCCTTGACCGCGGCTCCCGTCGGCTTCCCGACCAGGATCGGCACTAGGGTAGCGTCGGGGAAAAGCAGCTTCATGAAGGGAAGCTGCACCTCGATGCCATGCTCCTCGAAGTGAGGGATATCGTTCTCGTCGAAGATCGTGCCGCAATCCAGCAGATCGGAGACCAGGCCGCGATCCACGCTCACCGGCCCGACGGGAGTATCGAAGACGTCCGATTCGGGGAGGCAGACGCAGGCTTCCTCGGCCCGATGGATGGGCGAGAGTATGAGGACCTTTTCCACTTCCCTGCCGGATGCGGCCTTCCAGGCGAGGGCCGCGATGTCTCCCGAATAGTCGAGGCCCGCGTGCGGCGAGAGGATCGCACGGGCCGACCTCGTTTGGGCCTTCGAGAGCAATGAGAGTATTCTCGCCTCGAGTTCGGCGGGATCGTCAGGGTAAAAAATTCCCGCGACCGTCGCTTCGCGGAGTTTCACGCGCCCGCGCATGGCTTTCATACCTCTAGTATAGCCTTTGCCGTCCGTCTATCAAGATGCGGTCGGTAGAGAGTACGCATTCGTCGATTTATATATCCGTACTATCCGCGCGCAAGCTCGCTGATCGGTAATCCCTGCAGGATACCGCATCTCGAGCGGGGAATGACTAGATCGACGATCTCGCCGCGAGCGGGATTGACGCTTAAAGGGAAATCCATCTCGAAGCTTAGCTCATCGGGAGACGCTAAGGGACTCAGTAGGGTTCGCCGGGATCGTCCCGTCGAGTATGCCGTCTCTACCTTGCACGTAAATCGGTTTATCTCCAGCTCACTACGGGCTTGTCCTCTTCGATCGTCGGCCACGCTTTCCAGGCTCCCCGCATCCCTCGGAAAGTATACCGAGCACTCTCCAGGCGAGGCCTCGCATCGCGATTCCGCCCCGCACGCGATGTGACCGAAGGAAACGCGAGCGATCGGAGCATCGGGACGGCCATCGATCGATATAGCGGGAATTACCGGGCCGCAGTCCATAAAAGCCGCGGCCCATGCGCTCGGCGGATGCTCGAAAAGGCCTTCGGGAGCGCCGCTCGCCTCGATCCTGCCCTCCCGCATGAGGAAGATCCTGTCCGCTATCGCCATGGCCTCCTCGACGTCGTGAGTGACGTGGAGCGCGGCGCTCCCCGCTTCCCTCAGCTTCGCGGCGACTTCGGAGCGAAGCCGCCTGCGCAGGCCTCCGTCCAGGGAGGATAGGGGCTCGTCGAGGAGCACGAGCCTGGGCGAGGCCGCGAGGGTCCTCGCCAGGGCGACCCTTTGGCGCTCGCCGCCCGATAGGCTCGCCGGATATCGGCTTAATAGGCGCTCGATGCCCATGCCCCGGGCTAGATTCAGCGTTATGCGACGCCGATCCGCGCGGGACATTCCGGCGACCTTGGGCCCGTAGGCGATATTCGCGGCGACCGTCATGGCTGGGAAGAGGGCGAAGTCCTGGAAGACCATGCCTACGCCGCGCCTCTCGGGGGGTAGGGCGCTAATATCGTCGCCGTCCAGGACGATTCGGCCCGAGTCCTGCCGCTCGAGCCCGGCGACCAGCCTGAGCAGGGATGACTTCCCCGAACCCGAGGGGCCGAGGACCGCTCCGATCTCGGCGTCGCCCAAGGCGAGATCCGCGTCGAGCGCGAAGCCCGGCCAGGAGCGCCGCAGGGATTCGAGCCTAAGCACGGGGACGCCTCCTATCGCTCAGGAAAAAGGCCAGGGAGGAGAGGGCTCCGAGGAGGACGCCGACGGCGCAGGCTTCCTGCAGCCGGTAGGCACCGATAAGCCGGTACAGGAGGACGGGCAGGGGCTCGTAGCCGTCCCGCCCGAGCACCAAGGGGACGTTCACGTCCCCCGCGGCGACGGCTAGCGCGAAGGCGAAGGCCGCCCCGATGGCGCTCGCGACTCCGCGGAGCTCTACGTCGAAGGCGGCGCGGACTCGGCCCGCCCCCAAGGTCCTTGCCGCCTCGAGGGGCGAGGCCTCGAGCGAGGCCAGGGATGAGGCGACGGACTTGAGGACATAGGGCAGGGCTCCCAGGGATTGGGCCAGCGGGACCAGGAAGGTCCCGCCGACGGGGAAGATCGCGGACCATCCCAGAGAGGCCACGATGCCCGAAACAGCCATGGGCAGGGCGGCGGCCGAGCGCGCGAGGGGCCCGCCCCTCCGTAGGGAAAGCGCGCCGATCGAGCCGACGACGACGGCGATCAGCGCCGCCGGTATCGCCGTCGAGGCCGTATCGGCAAGGGCCGGAAGGAAGGATGCCTTGGGGCCCGACAGTATCTTCTCGAAGTTGCCCAGGCCTATTCTCGGCGGCGCGAGGGGGCTTCCCCGCACCGAGAAGGCCTGCCCCACGAGGGATACGAGGGGTCCCAGGAAGAAAAAGGCTATGAAGACCGCGTAGGCCGCGAGGCCTACGCGCGCCGCGCCTCTCGGCCTTACGAGCTCGGGAGGGCTGCCCGCGGACTTCAGCGCGGCCGCCCGCCGGTCGGACAGCCCGATCGCCGCCACGATCGCGACCGCGATGAGGGTCTCGACCATGGCGATCGCCGCGGCTCCCGAGGGGTCGGCCTCGAAGCGCGCGCGACGGTAGACCTCGACCTCGAGCGTCGAGCCCGACAGGCTTCCGAAGATCATGACGACCGCGAAGCTGAAGAAGCACAGGAGGAAGACTATGCCCGCCGAGTGCGCGATAGCGGGGGCGAGGGAGGGAAGGGTGCCGGTCGCGAAGGCCCTGAGCCTGCCGGCGCCGAGGAGCCTCGCGGCCCTCTCCGTATCGCGCGGCAGCGAGGACCATGCCTCGCCGACGATCTGCAGGATCAAGGGGAACTCGTAGAAGCCGTGCACGAGGACGATTCCCCAGAACGAGTAGAGGAAGCCGATGGGCGGCTCGGAAAGGCCGAAGACCTGCATGAGGAAGCGGTTGAGGACGCCCGAGCGGCCGTAGTAGAGCACGAAGGCCAGGACCACGAGGACCGATGGCATGCTGAAGGGGAAGACCGAGATAGCCTTGAGGGCCTTGCGCCCGGGAAAGCGGTAGCGGGCGACCAGGGCGGCCCCGGGAAGGCCGATGACTAGGGCGGCGATCGTGCTCGCCAGGGCCTGGCTCAGGGTAAAGGCTAGGGAACGATAGAAGCGGGCCTGCGAAAGAGTCGACTTAAGGCCGGAGACGAGGCCGCCCTCGTTGCCGGAAAGCGCGAGGGCGGCCAATGGCGCGATGCTCGCCGCCGCGAGCGCGAGGAGGGCGAGGCGTGAGACGAGCCTTCCTCCCTGGCGGCCCGGGGCGGCGGTATTCATTTTTTAGCCGCGCTCAAAATCTCGACGGCCTCGACGGCGTCCTCCGAGAGGCCTCGCGCATCGGCCGCGAGGGTCTTCGCGGGAAGGGGCGCGGCGCGGAAGCTGGCGGGCAGGCCTGCGGAGTTCAGGACGGGATGCATCCACTGGGTAAGGGGCAACTCGCGCTGGCACTCGGCCGAGATGAGGAAGTCCATGAAGGCCTCGGCCTCCGATCAGTTCTTCGCGCCGGCCAGGATGCCGGCGAGCTCGACCTGGCGAACGGCTCCCTCCTTGAAGGACAGGGCCTTATAGCGCTCGGTGCCCTCGTACTCGAGGTGGTAGGCGGCGCTGGACGCGTAGGAGAGGACCATCGGGGCCTCGCCGCTCGTGAAGAGGCCGTAGCCCTGGTCCCAGCCCGGAGCGAGCAAGAGTACGCTCGGCGCCAGGCGGCGCCAGTAGTCCTTCCACGCGGCGCCGTAGACCGCCTTGGTCCAGGCCAGGAAGCCCAGGCCCGGCGTCGAGGTGCGCGGGTCGAGGAGGATCAGCTTCTTCGCGTACTCGGCCTTGGTCAAGTCTTCGAGGCTTGAGGGGGCCTTCTTGAGCTTGGCGCTGTCCCACATGACGGCGAAATAGCCGTAGTCGTAGGGGACGAGCCGCGATGAGGCGTCGATGCGCAGCTCGGCGGGAATGGCAGCGAGGCCCTTCGGGGCGTAGCTGCCGAAGAGTCCCGAGGCCAGGGCCCTGTCGAGGAGGAAGTTGTCCAGGCCCAGGGCGATGTCCGCCCGGGATGCGCCCTTCTCGAGGAGGAGGGCGGAGAGGAGCTGGCCGCCGTCTCCCTTCGAGACGAACTCGACATCGATGCCGGTAGCCTTCTCGAAAAGGGGCTCGATGATCGGGGCGGGGCCCCATTCCGAGACGAAGGAATCGTAGGTGTAGACGACGAGCTTCTTGTCGAGGGCGGCTCCGAGGCCGACGCTGAAAAGAAGGATTGCGGCGATCAGCGCGGACCTCATGGCCGCGCGGGCGCGAGTGGATGGATACATGGCTCCCTCCGCCGGAATTACCCGGATCAGGTTCAGCGGGTGTGATCTCAGACGCGGAAGGATTAGCCCGACGGGCTATCCGCGCCACCCCGGTTGATGTAGGGAACGTACGGCAAAGGCCGCGGGAGAGTCAAGAGCGGCGCGGGGCGGCTTTCTTCGGCGGCGAGGCCGGTTTCTTCGGCTGGCCTGCGGCGCGGCGCGGGGCGGGGCCGGCGCTTCTGCTTTTAGCCTTGCCTTTGGCGGCCGCCGCCTTCGCCCGAATCGGCTTCTTCCGGTCCGCCTTGCCCTTGGCGAAAAGGCAGTCGATCGCCTCTGAAGCCGTGGAGGCGAAAATGAACTCGGTATCGGCCATCACTTCCGGCGGCACGTCGTCGAGGTCCTTGCGGTTGCCCTCGGGCAAGAGGACCTTTCCGATCTTGCCGCGATGGGCGGCCAGGATCTTCTCCTTGACGCCCCCTACCGGCAGGACCTTCCCGGTCAGGGTTATCTCACCCGTCATGGCGATGCCCGGCAAGAGGCTCTCGCGCAGGAAGGCCGACAGGAGGCTGGCAACCAGGGTCACGCCCGCCGAGGGGCCGTCCTTGGGGATGGCGCCCTCCGGAACGTGTATGTGCACCGTCTTCTTGTGGAAGTCGTCCTCGCCGAGCCCGAAATCCTTGGCCTTCGACCTGATGAAGGACAGGGCCGCGCGGGCGCTCTCCTTCATGACGTCGCCCAGGTTGCCGGTGAGTATCAGGCCCTCGGCTCCCTCGAAGACGAGGGCTTCGACCGGGAGGATGGTACCTCCCGCCTCCGTCCACGCGAGGCCGTAGGCGACGCCCGAGCGGCTGTCCTTGAAGACGACGTCGTCCTCGCGGCGGCGCTTGCCCAGGAGCTCGGATATCTTCTTCTGCGTGACCGAGGGCTTCCAGGACGCGAGCTCCTCGATGTTCCGCGCGAGGTCCTTCGATACGGCTTCCTGGGCGAGCTTGCGCACGACCCGCGCGATCTCGCGCTCGAGGTTGCGCACGCCCGATTCCATGGTGTAGTGGCGGATGATCTCCAGTATCGCCTCGTCCTTGAATTTCGCGTCCGCGCCGGCCAGCCCGTTCTCCGCGAGCTGCTTGGGCACGATGAACTTCTTGGCTATCTCGAGCTTCTCGAACTCGCTGTAGCCGGGTATCTCGATGACCTCCATGCGGTCGAGGAGGGGATAGGGTATCCCGTGGAGCGAGTTCGCCGTCGTGATGAACATGACGTTGGAGAGGTCGTAGGGAAGCTCGATATAGTGATCGGTGAAGGCCGAGTTCTGCTCGGGATCGAGGACCTCGAGCAGGGCGCTGGCGGGATCGCCGCGGAAGTCCGAGGACATCTTGTCGATCTCGTCGAGGAGGAATACCGGATTAACGCTGCCGGCCTTGCGCATGGACTGGATGATCTTGCCGGGCAGGGCGCCGACGTAGGTCTTGCGGTGCCCCCTGATCTCGGCCTCGTCGCGGACGCCCCCGAGGCTGATCCGCACGAAGCTGCGGTCCAGGGCGCGGGCCACCGACTTCCCGAGGGATGTCTTCCCCGTTCCGGGAGGGCCGACGAGGCAGAGGATGGGGCCCCGGGCGCGCTCGGAAAGCTGCCGTACCGCGATGAACTCGAGGATGCGCTGCTTGGGCTTCTCCATGCCGTAGTGGTCCTCGTCGAGGACGGCCTTGGCCCGCGAAAGATCGCGGTTGTCCTGGCTCTTCGAGGACCAGGGCAGGTCGGCCAGCCATTCGCAGTACACGCGCAGGACTCCCGCCTCGGGCGAGAAGCTCTGCAGCTTGCCCAGCCTCGACAGCTCGCGCCTCGCCTTGGCGACGACGTCGTCCGGCGGGCCCTTGGCCAAGAGCGAGCGCTCGAGCTCCTTGACCTCGGAATCCTCCCCGTCCTTGCCGAGCTCGCGGTTGATCTCCCTCAGCTGCTCGTTGAGGAAGTACTCCCGCTGGTTGCGGTCCAGCCTGTTCTTGACCTTGGCGCCTATGCGGCGCTGCAGGTTCACGAGCTCCGCCTCGCTCTCGAGGGCCGCCTCGACGGTCTCCAGGCGCTCCAGCGCGAGCTCGGCCGAGAGAAGCTCCTGCTTGCGCTCGCTCTTGACCGGCAGGATGTTCGCGACGATGTCGCAGAGCTCGTGGGGCCGCTCCGAGCGCTCGACCGAGGCGAGGACCTCCGGCGGGACCTTCTTCGCGAGCTCCGCGTACTGGGCGAAGCTGCGCTTCACGAGGCGCATCGCGGCCCCCAGCTCCTCCTCGCCCTTGCCGGCGGGCGGGGCCTCGTCGGCCATGCTCTCGACGGAAGCGGTCAGGTGATCCTTGCGGAATACGGTACGGCGTATCTTGACGCGCGACTCTCCCTCGACGAGGAGGCGGATCGATCCGTCGGGAAGCCTGACCTGCTGCACGATGCGCGCGAGCGTGCCGACGGGATGCACCTCGATCTCCGCGCTCTTGTCGTCGCCCGCTCCCTTAAGCAGGGCGGCGACGATCCTCTTGTCGCCCCGGAGGGCCTCGTCAACGGCGGCCACCGGGAACTTCGTCGCGGCCAGGAGGGGAGTCAGGGATTTCGGGAATACCACAGAGTCCTTCGAATAGACTAGGGGAACTTCCTGGAGGGCGCCTCCGCGAAGCGCGTCGCGAATACTCATGCTTCTGGCCTCGACCTAAACGCAATTCGCCGAAGGCGAATCATGCAAGCGCTTCCTTGCGTTATAGCGAGCCATGCGAGCGTTACGCGCTCTTCTTGAGGAGCTCCACCGTCGGGGGCGTCGAGCCCTCGACGGTCGCGCGGCTCACGACGACGCGCTTCGCGCCCTCGATCGAGGGGATGTCGTACATGACGTCCATCATGAGCGACTCGACTATGGCCCTAAGTCCACGGGCCCCGGTGTTGCGGGATATCGCCTTGTCGGCGATTGCGTCGATGGCGCCTTCGTCGAACTCCAGGGCTACGCCGTCGAGCCGCATCGACTCCTGGTACTGCTTGATGACGGCGTTTCGAGGCTCGGTGATTATGCGCCTAAGGTCGTCGCGCGAGAGCTCGTCCAGGGGCACCTGGATCGGCAGGCGTCCGATGAACTCGGGGATCATGCCGTAGCGCACCAGGTCGTCCGGGTGCAGCTGGGAGAACAGCGCCCTGAGGTCCTTCTCGCCGCGCGGCTTCACGTCGGCCCCGAAGCCCAGGGGATGCTTGGCGACCCGGCCCTCGATGATCTTGTCGAGGCCGACGAAAGCCCCGCCGCAGATGAAGAGGATGTTGGTCGTATCTATCCTGAGGTATTCCTGCTGGGGATGCTTGCGTCCGCCCTGGGGCGGCACGTTGGCGACCGTGCCCTCGATGATCTTCAGCAGGGCCTGCTGGACGCCTTCGCCCGAGACGTCCCGGGTAATGGAGACGTTCTCGGTCTTGCGGGCGATCTTGTCTATCTCGTCGATGTAGACGATGCCGCGCTCGGCGGCTCCGATGTTTCCTCCCGAGTTCTGGATGAGCTTCAGGAGGATGTTCTCGACGTCCTCGCCGACGTAGCCCGCCTCGGTCAGGGTCGTGGCGTCGGCGATGGCGAAGGGAACCTTGAGCTTCTTGGCCAGGGTCCTGGCGAGAAGGGTCTTGCCCGTGCCCGTGGGGCCGATCAGGAGGACGTTGGACTTCTCTATCTCGACGTCGCCCTTGACTTCGCCCGATCTCGTAATCCGCTTGTAATGGTTATAGACCGCGACCGAAAGGGCTTTCTTTACGTATTCCTGCCCGATCACGTACTGGTCCAGGTATTCCTTGATCTCCCTCGGCTTGGGGACCTCGCCGGTGAAGCCGGCCGCGATCTCGCTGTCGTCCTCGGATAGGATCTGCTCGCAGACCCGGACGCACTCGTCGCAGATATAGACCCCGGGGCCGGCGATTATCCGCCTGGCGAACTCGGCGCTCTTACCGCAGAAGGAGCAGGTGCGCTCCTCGCCGGGACTACTTTGCTTTTGCTTCGCCATGCTTCCTCCGCTCGAGGATGCGGTCCACGAGCCCGTACTCCAAAGCCTCTTCCGCCGACATGAAGAAATCGCGCTCCATGTCCGAGGCGACCGACGCGGGATCCTTGCCCGCCGCCTCGGCGAAGTAGTCTATCGTCAGCTTCTTGAGGCGGAGGATCTCCTTGGTCTGGATGCTGACGTCCGAGGCCTGTCCCTGCACCCCGCCCCAGGGCTGGTGGATGATGACCCGCGAGGAGGGGAGGGCGTAGCGCTTTCCCTTGGCCCCGCAGGCTAGGATCAGGGCGGCCATCGATGCCGCCTGGCCGAGGCAGTAAGTCTGGACGTCGGGCCTGATGCACTGGATCGTGTCGTAGATGGCCAGGCCGGCGGTAACCGAGCCTCCCGGGGAATTGACGTAGATCGAGATGTCCTTCTCGGGGTCCTGGGACTCGAGGAAGAGCAGCTGGGCGGCCACGATATCGGCGTTGACATCGTTGATCTCGCCGTCGATGAAGATGATCCTGTCCTTCAGGAGGCGGGAGTAAATGTCGTAGAAGCGTTCGGTGTTTCCCGACTGCTCAATTACCTGAGGAAGGGTCCAGATCATCTTCTCTTCCATAGCCGTATACCTCATTTTCGTAACTTACTCAGATTCCTTGAGCATGTCCACGAACGAAATTTTCTTTCCCTTCTTGACTTTGGCTTCCGCGAGTATGGCCGCCATGAG
>Ga0075317_1000008_pt1 | contig 26358 bp, 19 predicted proteins | sample MayberryNE_TuleB_FD_120068 | JGI IMG/M metagenome (GOLD analysis project Ga0075317, IMG submission 120068) | Natural and restored wetland microbial communities from the San Francisco Bay, California, USA, that impact long-term carbon... | ecosystem: Environmental > Terrestrial > Soil > Wetlands ... | reverse complement strand
GGCAGCGGTCCGCCGCCGATCGGGTCCGGGAAGACCGCGGCTCGAAAGCCTCTCACGCGGCGCAAGCAGACTTTCAATAAGCGCGAGGATGAGGCCGAGAAGGCGCTGCAGCTTAAGAAGAAGGCCGAAGCCCGGGCTATGGCGATCCCCAAGGAGATCGACATCATGGAGACCATCTCGGTCTCCGAGCTCGCCAAGAAGATGAACATCAAGCCGGCCGAGCTGATCGGCAAGCTGATGTCCCTCGGCGTCATGGCCACCATAAACCAGAAGATAGACTCCGACACCGCGACCATACTGGCCGGCGAGTACAACTGCCAGGTCCATATAGTCTCCCTTTACGACGAGACCGTTATCGAGAAGGCGGAGGACAAGCCCGAGGATCTGTCCCACAGGCCGCCCATCGTCACGGTCATGGGACACGTCGACCACGGAAAGACCAAGCTGCTCGACGCGATCCGGAAGACGGACGTCGTCGCCGGAGAGTTCGGCGGCATAACGCAGCACATCGGCGCCTACCAGGTCGAGACGGCGAAGGGAAAGGTCACCTTCCTCGATACGCCCGGCCACGCCGCCTTCACGAAGATGCGCGCCCGCGGCGCCGACATAACCGATATCGTCGTCCTGGTCGTCGCGGCCAACGACGGCGTCATGCCCCAGACCCGCGAGGCCATCGACCACGCTAAGGCCGCGGGCGTTCCCATCATCGTCGCCATCAACAAGGTAGACCTTCCCGAGGCCAACCCCGACCGGGTAAAGACCCAGCTCTCCGAGCTCGGCCTCCAGCCCGAGGATTGGGGCGGCACGACGATCTTCAGCCAGATATCCGCGCTCAAGAAAGAGGGAATATCCGAGCTCCTCGAGTCCATCCTCCTCCAGGCCGAGGTGCTCGAGCTGACCGCCAACCACGATCGCCGGGCGGAAGGCAAAGTCATCGAGTCGAGGCTCGACCAGGGCCGAGGCATCGTGGCCACGATCATCCCCCAGCGAGGCACGCTGCGCGTCGGCGATTCCTTCGTCGCCGGCATCTTCCCCGGCAAGGTCCGCGCCCTGTTCAACGACAAGGGCGAGAGGATCGAGGAGGCTCCGCCCTCCATGCCGGTCGAGGTCATCGGCTTCGAGGGCATGCCCAACGCGGGCGATCCCTTCGAGGCCGTCGAGGACGAGAAGTTCGCCAGGTCCATCTCCGCCAAGCGGCAGGAGCTCAAGAAGTACGAAGAGGCGAAGAACGTCAAGAAGGTCACGCTCGACAATCTCTACAGCACTATCCAGGCGGGCGACGTCCAGGAGCTGAAGGTCCTTATAAAGGCCGACGTCCAGGGATCCGCCGAAGCCCTCAGGGGCCTCCTGGAGAAGCTCTCTACCCCCGAGGTGCGGCTCAACGTGCTCAGGGCGGCCGCCGGCGCGATCACCGAGGACGACGTCATGCTCGCTTCCACCTCGGAGGCCATCATCATCGCCTTCAACGTGCGCCCGAGCCCCGCGGCCAAGGCCCTGGCCGACCGCGAGAAGGTGGACATCCGCAAGTACAACATCATCTATCGCGCCGAGGAAGAGATCCGCAAGGCGATGGAGGGCATGCTCGCTCCGGAGCTCAGGGAGCAGGAGATCGGCAAGATCGAGGTTCGGGAGATTTTCAAGGTGCCCAAGATCGGCATCATCGCCGGCTCCTTCGTCCTCGAGGGCGCGGTCAGGCGGAACTGCTCGGTCAAGGTCATCAGGGAGGACATCGAGGTCTTCCAGGGCAAGATCACCTCGCTCAAGCGCTTCAAGGACGACGCGAAGGAAGTGGTCGCGGGCTTCGAGTGCGGAATCGGCATAGAGGACTGCAACGACCTGAAGACCGGCGACATCCTCGAGGTCTACGAGACCATTGAGATAGCCCGGACCCTGGGTACTCCCGCCGCGGCCAAGGAAGCCGCCGGGGGAGGCGAGAATGGACGAGATAAGGCGTAGGCGGGTCGAGGAGCAGCTCCGCGACGTCATCGCCTCGCTCATCATGGGAGGCCAAGTCAAGGATCCCAGGGTAGGGCCCCTCGTCTCGGTGACGCGGGTAGAGGCCGCGCGCGACCTCTCGGCCGCGCGGGTCTTCGTATCCACCTTCGCCGGGCCCTCGGCCGAGGGCGGGGAAGGGCCGGCGGGCTCGGGCGAAGAGCTGGACGCCGCCGTCAGGGGACTCCAGAGCGCTGCTGGCTTCATCCAGTCCCAGGTCGCGCGGCGCATGAAGACGCGCCTTACGCCGAAGCTCACCTTTATCGGCGACAAGGGCATCAGGGAAGGATTCGAGCTTAACGAAAGGATGAAGGACATCCTATCGTGAGCCCCGGCGCCGCGCTCTCGGCGCGGTCGGGACTCGTCCTCCTCCGCAAGCCGGAGGGAGTGACATCCTTCCGCGCCATCGGCCCCGTCAAGCGGCGGCTCGGATACTCGAGGATAGGGCACGCCGGAACCCTGGATAAATTCGCTAGCGGCCTCCTCGTCGTCCTGGCCGGAGCCTATTCGCGGCTCGCCGGCTACGTGCAGGCCGGCGAGAAGCTGTACCGAGGCGTCGTCCGCTTCGGCCAGGAGACGGAAACCCTCGATCCGGAGGGGCGCGTCGTCGCCGAGGCGCCCTCTCCCTCGCGCGAGAGCCTCGATGCGGTCCTGCCTCGCTTCGTCGGAAGCATCATGCAAGCCCCGCCAGCCTACTCGGCCATCCATGTCGACGGCGTCCGAGCCTACGAGCTCGCCTTGTCAGGGCGCGCTCCGGAAATGAAGGAAAGGCCGGTTACGATCCATTCCTTGGAAATCCTCGCGTTCGACGGCAGGGACGCCGCGCTGGAGCTGCGCTGCTCGAGCGGGACCTATGTCAGGTCCTTGGCCCGCGACCTAGCCCTCGCCTGCGGATCGAGGTCCCACCTCGTCTCTCTCGAAAGGCTCCGAATCGGCCCCTTCAAGCTCGAGGACGCGACGTCATCGGATGATTTCGATCCCGATAGCGATCTCAGGCGGCTATCTCCGGAGGAGGCCCTAGCCTTGGGGCTATCGACGGCCTCGCTTCCCGCGAGGCTCGTCCAGCGATTCCGCAACGGCGTAAAGCTCGGCCGCGGCGACCTTTCCGGCCTTAAGGCCGTATCCGCGGAAAGCGATATCGCCGTCTTCGAGGAAGGCGCCGATCTTCTCGGCATCGTCGCTCTCGATACGGACTATCTTCGGTATCGGACGGTCCTATCCGGCGGGGAGGGCTTCCGATGAAGGTCCTTCGCTGGGACGAGGCGGCGCGCGGCGGAGCAGGCGCCGGAGGTTCGGCCGCCACGATCGGGGTCTTCGACGGCCTCCACCTTGGCCATGCCCGGCTGATACGGCTGATCCGGAGCAGGGCGGGCCTTAGGTCGGTAGTCGTTACCTTCGAGGAGAATCCCAAGCGGATACTTCATGGCCTAGCCTTCCGAGGCGATATACTGACGCTCGATCAGAGGCTATCAGTTTTAGGATCGCTAGGCGTGGATATTACCGTCCTAATTGACTTTTCCGGCGATTTCGGTAAACTGCCCGGTAAGGATTTCCTGTCCTTATTGAGCGATGCCTGCGATCTGCGCTATCTGGCCGTAGGACGCGATTTCCGCTGCGGGCATCGCCTCGATACCGGCGCCGAGGAGATTGGGGCCTTCGCCGCGGAACGCGGATTCGAGGTCGAGTTCCTGAGGGCGACGATGGCGGACGGCCATCCGGTAAGCTCGAGCAGGATCAGGGGGGCTATCGCGGAAGGCCGCCTTAGCGAGGCTTCGGTCCTCATGGACCGTCCCTTCGAGGTCGATCTTCGCGGGGCGGCAATCGCCGAGGACGGAAGGATCGGGCCCGCAGGACGGCAGGTCCTGCCTCCCGACGGGGTATACGAGGTCCTCGTGGGCCGCTCGGGTTCTTTCGAGGCCGCGAGGGCCGAGCTTAGGGAAGGCGCCTGGCATCTGGGCGCCGGGGATCCGCGCGGGGCCGATGCCCTGCGCGTAATTGAACAGGTATCAAGAGAGTAAGAAGGAGATAGAGAAGATGGCGTTGACCAAAGAGGACAAGGCCCGCATAGTGCTCGAGCACGGGAAGAGCGAGAAGAACACGGGCTCGACCGAGGCTCAGGTCGGCCTCCTCACCGAGAGGATCTCGATGCTGACCGAGCACTTCAAGGCTCACAAGAAGGACACTAATTCACGGCGAGGCCTCCTGAAGCTCGTCGGACAGCGCCGCCGCCTGCTGAAGTACATGCAGCGGAAGGACCTGAATGGCTACCGCGAGCTCATCGAGAAGCTCAACCTCAGGAAGTAGGGCGCGCAGGCGCCGATGCGGAATCCTGCGGGAAAGGCCCGAGCGGGGCGCGGATTAGCGCCATCGCGACGGGCCTATCGTCATTTGAGAGATCAAGAAGGAAAACATGACGCATAAGCTATCATACAAGATCGGGAACGAGGAGCTCGTCCTCGAGACGGGGCGCATGGCCAAGCAGGCCAACGGCGCGGTATTCGCCACCTTCGGCGGGAGCGCGGTGATCGCCACCGCCTGCTGCTCGCACGAGGCCAAGGAGGGGCTCGATTTCGTCCCCCTCACCGTCGAGTACAACGAGAAATTCTACGCCGCGGGCAAGATTCCCGGCGGCTTCATCAAGCGCGAGTCCAGGCCCAAGGACAGGGAGATCCTCGTCTCGCGGATCATCGACCGCCCCATGCGGCCCCTCTTCGACAAGGCCTTCGGCCGGGAGATCCAGGTCGTGCCGACCTGCATCTCCTTCGACGGCGTGAACCCGCCCGACATCCTGGGATTGGTCGCGGCCAGCGCTGCGGTGCACATCTCGGACATCCCCTTCGCCGGGCCTATCGCCGGCGTCCGCGTCTGCCTCGCGAACGGCGAGTACGTGATCAATCCGACCCACGACCAGATGAAGGGCGCCAAGCTCGAGATCGTCGTAGCGGGAACGGCCGAGGGCATCGCCATGGTCGAGGGCCACGCCGACGAGGCCTCCGAGGAGGAGATGCTTAAGGCCATCGAGGTCGCCAAGAAGCCCATCTCCGAGCTCTGCGCCCTCATCGTCAAGCTCCGCGAGCTCGCCGGCAAGGACAAGCTCCCCCTCGCGCCCTCGAAGGACGTCCTCAAGGACGAGGCGGCTATCCGCGCCTTCGCGCAGCCGCTTCTCGAGAAGGCCCTCTTCACCAAGATAAAGCACGAGCGCTACGCCGCCGTCGCCGCCGCCATCGACCAGGTTAAGTCGAAGTACTCCGCCGAGCTCGAGGACGCGGTCCAGGCGAGGCTCTTCGCCGCCCTCATGGAGGACATGCAGTACAGCATCCTGCGGTCCGGCATCCTGGACAAGGGCACGCGCGTGGACGGACGGGGCCTCGAGGACATCCGGCCCATCACCTGCGAGATCGGCGTCCTCAAGCGCACCCACGGCTCCGCGCTCTTCACCCGCGGCGAGACCCAAGCCCTCGGCGTAACGACCTTGGGCACTGTCTTCGACGAGCAGATCCTCGACGATATCGAGGGCGACAGGCGCGACCGCTTCATGCTCCACTACAATTTCCCGCCCTTCTCGGTCGGAGAGGTCGGCAGGATGGGCACCGGCAGGCGGGAGATCGGCCACGGCAACCTGGCCCGCCGCGCGATCGAGGAAGTCCTTCCGCCCAAGGACAAGTTCCCCTACACCGTCCGCGTCGTTTCCGAGGTCCTCGAGTCGAACGGCTCCTCCTCGATGGCGACCGTCTGCGCGGGGACCCTCTCGCTCCTGCACGCGGGCGTGCCGCTTAAGATGCCCGTCGCGGGAATCGCGATGGGCCTCGTGACCGAGGGCAGCCGCTACGCCGTGCTCTCGGACATCCTCGGCGACGAGGACCACCTGGGCGACATGGACTTCAAGGTCGCCGGCTCCACCAGGGGCATCACCGGCTTCCAGATGGACATCAAGATCGCCGGCGTCTCCACCGAGATCCTCGAGAAGGCCCTGGACCAGGCCAAGCGCGGCAGGCTCCACATCCTCTCCATCATGGAGAAGACCATCGCCGCTCCCTCGCCCGAGATCTCCGAGTACGCGCCCAAGGTCGTCTCGGCGCGCATCGACCCGGAGAAGATCGGGGCGATCATCGGCCCCGGCGGCAAGAACATCAAGGCCCTCTGCGAGAAGTACGACGTCCAGATCAACGTCGACGACGACGGCGCGGTCACGATCTACGGCAAGAACCAGAAGGCCGCCTACGAGGCCAAGGACGCCGTGATGGGCATCGCCGAGGATCCGATCGTCGGCACCATCTACGACGGCGTCGTCAAGCGCGTCATGGATTTCGGGGCCTTCATCGAGATACTTCCCGGCAAGGAAGGCCTCTGCCATATCTCCCGCCTCTCCAAGACCCGCGTCGAGCGCGTGACCGACGTAGTGAAAGAGGGCGATCCGATCAAGGTAAAGCTCCTCGAGGTCGATCGCCTCGGAAGGCTCAACCTCGCCAACGTCGAGGCCCTCGACGAGAACGGCAACGTGCCCATGCCCGAACGGCGCCCTTCCGGCGACGACCGCGACGAGCAGCGCGGCGAGAGGCGGCCCTACGATCGCGACAGGGGCGGCGATCGAGGCGGCCGCAGGGACGAGCACCGGAGGCGCTGAGGTGCCTTCGAGCCTCCGCCTTCCCGGCGGCGCCGCCCTCGCGGTCGACGTCGCCGAGGGGGCGCGGTCCTTCGCCGCGGGATTTTGGTTTCCCGTCGGCTCGCGCCACGAAGCCCCGCGTGAGCGGGGCTTCGCGCATTTCGTCGAGCATATGGCCTTCAAGGGGACGGCAAGGCGGAGCGCCGCCGAGATATCGCGGGAGGTCGAGCGGGTCGGCGGCTATATAAACGCATTTACCGACCGCGACTCCCTGTGCATCCATTGCCAAGTCCCCGCCGCCCATTGGAGGCTCGCCCTCGACATCCTCTCCGACATGGCATTCGAGTCGGCCTTCGCGCCCGAGGACTTCGAGCGCGAGCGCGAGGTCATCGTCAGCGAGATACTCGCGGCCAGGGACGATCCCGAAGAGTGCGCCCACGACGAGCTCCTCGAGGCTATCTGGCCGGGCGATCCCCTGGCGAGGAAGATCGCGGGCGAGGCCTCGGATATCCGCCGCGCGCCGCGCGACGAGGTCTACGCGTTCTACCGCTCGGCCCTGTCGACGCGCGGCCTCCTAATCACAGCAGCCGGCCCCGTCCCCGAGGCGGAGGTCGCGGCGGAGCTGATCTCCCTCCTGCCGGAGGGCAGGGAAGGCTGCCCTCCCCGCGGCGCCGGCGAGCCGCGCTTCAGGGAGGCGCGCGACTACGTCAGCGCCGATACCGAGCAGGTCGCATGGTTCGAGGCGATCCAGGTGCCTCCGCCCTTCGACGAGGGCGATTACTTCGCCATGGCGGCGCTGAACGGCGCCTTGGGCGAGGCATCGAGCTCTCGGCTCTTCCTCGAGCTGCGCGAGCGAAGGGGACTCTGCTATTCCGTATACAGCGCCTTTTCGATGGGAAGGACCGAGTGCCTTTGGCTGGCCTCGGCTAACGCTCAATCTTCACAGCTCGGGAAGCTGTCCGAATCGATGGACTCCTGCCTCGACGAGGTCGCCGAGAGGGGCCTAAGCGTGGGCGAATGCGAAGACGCCCTCTCGCGCCTCGTCGGCTCCCTCGATATCGCGATGGAGGATACCGATTTCAGGATGCGCAGGATCGCCAGGCAGATCATGTTCTCGGGAGAGGCCATGTCAATAGACCAGACGCGCGCGCGGATAGAGGCGCTCGGCCCGGCGGAGATCAACGCCGCCTCTTCCCGGCTCTTCAGGCGCGAAGACGGCCGGGCGAGGCCCAGGGCGCGTCTCGCCTACGGGAAAAGGCCCTGGAGGGCCGCGAAGCGTCTCGGGCTGAAGGAGGCCGCGCGCCGTGGATGAGATTACCGTTCGCTTCGTCGCCGAGGCGGGAGCCTCCGCTCCGGAGTACAAGAGCCCAGGCAGCGCGGGGGCCGACCTTCGCGCCTTCATCCCCGAGGCCTTGAGGCTTGGGCCCGGCGAGCGCGCCGCGGTTCCCACCGGGCTGCGCATCGAGCTGCCTCCCGGATACGAGGCCCAGGTCAGGCCTCGCTCGGGACTCGCGCTCGAGAAGGGCATAAGCTGCCTCAACTCGCCCGGGACCATCGACTCCGATTACCGCGGCGAGCTGAAGGTCATCCTCGCCAACCTCGGGTCATCCGAGGTGGAGATAGCCCCCGGGGACCGCATCGCCCAGCTGGTCGTCGCCCCCGTATCCAGGGCGGCCTTCGTCGCCGCCCGCGAGCTCGAGGCGACGGAGCGGGGCGGCGGCGGATTCGGCTCGACGGGCCGCTGATGGATACGAGCCGCGCCGTCGGATCGGCTCGCCCCTCCCCGAGGAGCGCTTCGCGCTTCACGATCATCAGCGCCTACGCCGCTAAGGAATTCCTCTACGGCTTCGCGGTGTGCTTCCTCTTCTTCTTCGCGGTCTTCTTCGTGAACAATTTCCTCCTGATGGCGGAGGAGATCCTCTCGAAGAAGGCTCCGCTCTTCGACGTCCTCGTCCTCCTCGCCTACGCGATGCCCCGCGTACTGGCGATGGCCTTCCCCTTCGCCGCCCTGGTCGGCGCCCTCATGGCGGCCGGCCGCTTCGCCTCGGACAACGAGGCCCTCGCGGTCATGGCCGCGGGCATCCCCCCTTCCCGCGTATTCGTCCCCTTCATGGTCCTCGGCGTCGCGATATCCCTCGTGTCATTCTCGATGAACGACTACTTCATCCCGAAGGGCAACCTGGAGTTCGACAAGCTCTTCCGCAAGCTCGCGGCCTCGACCCCCGCCCTCGAGCTTACGGCATGGTCGACGAAAACCTACGACGCCGTGACCGTGGTGACGGGCGACGTCAAGGACGATATGCTCCGGGACATACTCATCTTCGACGCGTCGGAGGCCGGGACGGTCCGGCTTATCTCCGCGGGAAGGGCGGGATTGGGCATCGACGATGAACGGGGCGACGTAGTCCTAGAGCTCGAGGACGTCTGGCAGCAGATCGTCAAGAAGAGCGAGGAAGATCGCTTCGAGTGGGCCAAGGCCTCCTCGATGCGCTATAGGATCCCCGTCAAGGAGGCCGGCGCCTCCAGCTCGGCGAAGGGGCCGAGCGACATGACCTCGCGCGACCTCGCCTCGGTAATCGCCGCCAAGGCCTCCGCCCTCGAGGCGAAGCGCCGAAGGCGGAGCGAGGACGAGGGGAAGGCGAGGGCGGCCCTCGCGGAGGAGTACCAATACGCCGCCGCGCTCTGCCTTCCCTTCGCGAACGCGGCCTCGCATCTCAAGCCGAAGCTCTCCGCCCTCTCTTCCTTCGGCTCGGCCGTACCCGTCGACAGGACCCTCGAGGTCTACAGGATGGAGTACAACAAGAAGTATTCGATACCCTTCGGCGCGATCTGCTTCGTCATGCTGGCCTTCCCCGTCGGCATGCTCGCGAAGCGGGCGGGAAGGGCGACGGGCTTCGGGATAGGCATCCTCGTCTCGGTGATCTACTGGGCCATGCTGGTGGGAGGCACGAGCCTCAGCTCGAGGATGCGCTGGTCGCCCTTCTGGTCCGCCTGGGCGCCGAACATCGTCATACTGGCGGCGGCCGCTGCGTTCTGGCTGAGCCGTCGCAGGGCGCGCTGAGAGGCGGAGGCGATGCGGAATCAAAGGACCCTGTGGCTCTACCTCGTCAAGATCTTCGCGCCGGCCTTCCTCGGCGCCCTGGCGCTTTTCGCGCTCATCCTCGAGCTGGTGGATCTCTTCAACAACCTCTGGCGCTATCTCTCGCTCGAGGTCCCCGCCGCGGCGGTCGGCAAGGTCATGCTCCTCTTCCTCCCGACGGCGATCTCGAACAGCCTCCCGATAGCGCTGCTTTTCGCCTCGACCTTCTGCCTGGCCTCGCTCTACGCCGACAACGAGCTCACGGTGATCTTCGGATCGGGCGTCTCCCTCGCCCGATTCACGGCGCCTCTTTTCGTCATAGCTATCGCGCTTTGCGGGGCCTCCTTCGCCTTCGACGACGGCATCGTGCTCAGGACCATCAACGAGAAGAACAGCCTGTCGAAGGAGCTGCTCAACCAGAAGGCGACCCTCAGCCGGCAGGACGTCGCGGTGATCTCCCGGGACGGATCGGTAGTGTACAGGGCGCGGTACTACGACGATGCGAGCAAGACGCTTTCCGACCTGACTATCGTCGAGCGAGACGCCGACCTGGATCCGATCGCCCGTACCGAGGCCTCGACGGCCAGGTGGGACGGGGAGCGATGGGTGCTGGGGCGGGCGAGGAGATTCGAGAGGAAGGAGGACGGGAGCTGGAGCGACGCTTCCTACGGAACCTGGGTCGGGCCCGGCATCGACGAGCGCCCGGAAGCCTTCCGCAGCCAGAACCGCGACCTGGCCGAGATGTCCGTCGCCCAGCTCGAGGAGTACGCGGCATTCCTGCGCCGCGCCGGCTTGCCCTACGCGGCCGCGGTCGCGGAGCGGCATGATCGCTTCAGCTTCGCCTTCACGCCCCTCGTCGTCGTCCTGATCGCGGGGGCCGCCGGGGGGCGATTCAGGAAGAACGTCCTCCTCGCCAGCCTCTTGACCAGCATCGTCCTCGCTACCGGGTACTATGTCGCGCGCATGCTGGCCATGCTCCTGGCGAAGACGGGGGCAGTCGACCCGGGCTTGGGAGCCTGGATTCCCCTCGCCATATTCCTCGCGGCCGGGGTCCTCATGTTCAAATCCGCTCGAACCTAGGAGATAGGCAAAGACGATGGGCAAAGACTCGATATTCACCTTGCTCTCCCAAGACGCCGGAACCGCGGCGCGGACCGGCGCGATCGACCTTCCCCACGGCCGCGTGGCGACGCCGGCATTCATGCCCGTGGGCACGAACGCAACGGTCAAGGCTATAGGGCCGCGGGCCATCGAAGAGATGGGCTTCTCGATCATCCTCGCCAATACCTACCACCTCCTGCTCAGGCCCGGGGCCCAGCTGATACGCGAGGCGGGGGGGCTGCACGGCTTCACCGGCTGGAGGGGAAACTTCCTGACCGATTCCGGCGGCTTCCAGGTCTTCTCGCTATCGGCGCTCCGGAAGCTCAGCGAGGAGGGCGTCGCCTTCAAGTCGCACATCGACGGCTCGAGCCGGTTCATCAGCCCCGAGGACGCCGTCGCGGCGCAGGCGGCCTTCAACAGCGATATCCAGATGCAGCTCGACGTATGCACGCCCTTCGGGACGGAGGAGCGCGAGGCCAAGAGCGCCCTCGAGCTGACGACGCGTTGGGCGCGCAGGGCCAAGGAAAGATGGCTGCGCGAGAGGGACGAGGGCTACCAAGGCTCCCTCTTCGGCATCATCCAAGGGAATTTCCATAAGGAGATGCGCAACCGGAGCGCGGGAGAGATACTCGAGCTGGATCTGCCGGGCGTCGCGATCGGCGGCCTTTCCGTCGGCGAGAGCTTCGATGTCTACGCCGATACGCTCGCGCATACCGCCGCCCTCCTGCCGGCGGGGATCCCCCGATACATCATGGGAATAGGGACTCCCGACTTCATCCTGGAAGCGATAGGGAACGGCATCGATATCTTCGACTGCGTCTTCCCTACCAGGACGGCGCGCAACGGCCTGCTCTTCACTTCCAAGGGCCCGCTCTCGATCAAGAAGGCGGCCTACGAGCGCGACTTCGGGCCTCCCGACCCTCTCTGCGGCTGTCCCGTCTGCGCGACGCACAGCAGGGCCTACCTAAGGCACCTGTACAAGTGCGAGGAGATCCTCTACGCCATGCTGGCGACCCGACACAATCTGCATTTCCTCGGTGACCTCGTGCGAAGATCACGATATAGTATCGAGCATGGCGATTTCGGCGCTTTCAAGAGGGCTTTCCTCTCCGAGTACTCTTCGGGCATCGAGTAGGATAGTCCGCCGCGCGGAAGCTGAACGCGCGGTCGGGGCAAAGAGGCTTTCCCTGCGGCGCTTGCTTCCCGCGGCGCTCGCCCTTGCCCTTACCTGCGTTTTCCCAGCCGCCGCGGGGGCTCAGGATGCGGCCCCGAAGGCCGCCGCTTCCTCCGAATCCGCCGCGGATAAGCGCAGGAATACCATCCTTTACGGCATCGATACCGAGATAATGGAGCTTCTCAAGTCCTTGAGCTCCGAGAAGGAGGGGAGCTTCAACCCTGAGCTCTTGCGGCTCTTCGAATCATCGAAGGGACCGAAGCTGCGCGCGTCCATACTGGACTTCTTTTCCTCGATCGAGTGGAAGGGAGCGGAAAAAGCCGCCTTATCCATAGTCGAGCTCCGGGACGAGTCCGACTCGGCCTTGGTAGCTTCCTCTCTCGCCTACCTCGCCTCGATAGCTTCTAAGGACGCGCTCGCGTTCATGCCAAAGATGATCGAGGAGAACGACAGGAACTACATGAACGCCCTCGTGAAGCTGATGGGCAAATCGGGAGGCGAGGCCGAGGAGGCGATCCTCCTCGAGCTTTACGACGGCGACTCGACAAGCCCCGAGCTGAAGGGAGAGGCCATCAAGGCCCTCGGAGAGATAGGCTCCGCCAAGGCGGCCGAGCGCCTCGAGAAGCTGGTCGAGGACAACGCGGCGGGGAAGGCGGAGCGCATGTACGCCTGCGCCGCCCTAGCCAAGATAAATAGCACTTCGTCGGTCGGGAGCCTCGTAGCCGCCGCCAACGGCGGCGATCCCAATGTCCGCGCCTCGGCGATCGAGGCGCTCGGGAGCTTCCGATCGGCGGAAGCGGAGGCGGCTATCGTTCAGGGCCTGCGGGACTCTTTCGTTCAGGCCCGCATCGCCGCCTGCAAGGCGGCGGGGACGATGAAGATCGCCGAGGCCGAGCCCTACCTGCGATACAAGGCTGCGAGCGATCCGGAGAAGGCGGTAAAGACGGAAGCCTGCAAGGCTCTCGCGCTGATGGGCGGCGATTCGCTTATCTTCCTCCGCGAGCGGCTTTCGGATAAGAAAACAGAGGCCGCGATCCGGACACTCGTTTTCGGGCTGCTCGCGCGCTACGACGGCGGCGCCCTGAAGCTCCTCGAGGAGATACTCCTCGCCGAGCAGGCGGAAAAGAACCGGAGCTTCTACACGAGCCTCGTCAGGGAGATAGCGAACGCCGACAAGGCGCCGGGAATCGGCTCGCTGGCGAAGATCCTGCTCGCCGACAAGGACTTCAACATGCGTATCGGCGGGGTCGAGTGGATACGGAAGAACAAGGCGACGCACATGAAGGCCGAGCTCGAGCGCATAGCCGAGAGCGATCCGTCGGAGCCCCTGCGCAAGCGCGCCGCCGAGGCGCTAAAGGCGTTCTGAAGTTTCAAGAAAATGCAACCACGGAGCCGAAGGCCTAGCGGCAACGTTAGGGCGCGGAGTACGCGGAGGTGATTAGGGCAGAGAGAGAAGAGATCCATTAAGGAATCATTTTCTCTCACTTCTCTACTCCGCGCTCTCCTCGTTCTCCGCGGTGGAACCATCTATAGTATGACTAGAACAGGCCCGGGACGTCGATGCAGTGCAATAGCCGGTTGATGCTTTTCGCGGGCTCCTCGTAGGCCTCGAACCTGAGAGTAAGCGGATAGCCCGAGCTGGAGATCATCGGAATATCCGCGCCGACGCAGTCCTCGACGGGTCCCGCAAGCTCGGGGAAGAACTCGGGCCTCCTCGGAACGAAGGCGAGCTTCTCCCCGTCGAAATGAAGATCCGCGACGTGCCTGGGAACGCTGACGAGGAAGACGAGGAAATCGCTCGAGCCGCCGCCGACCGTCTTCCTCGATCCGGCATGGATGACGTGGACATTTCGCAAGCCGATATGCGGATTCTGCTCCTCCACACGAAGCTCGACCCGCGTCTCGCCCGGCTTGGCGACGCGGCTCTCGTAGGAGAATGCCGCCGAGCTGACCCGCGCGGCCTTCTCGCTCGACGCGGGAGCGTGGCGGGGGAGGGCGGCCGCTAGGAGGGCCGCGGAGCGCTCGGCCTCGGCCCTGCGTTCCGCGGCTATGGCCTCGGCGGCCTCTTCCGTCGAAGAGTCGCGCTCGCGCCGATCCCGTTCCTGCGCGGATATCGTCGAGGGAAGGGAGCCGGGCGCGCTCTTCGAGCCGCCGGCTTGCTTAGCTCCGGCCAGGAGCTCGGCGTCGCGCAAGGCGGCCTCGCGCCTCTCCCGCGCCAGATGGGCGGCCGTCTCATCGGCCGCGGCGATCCTCTCGCGCCTGTCGGCCGCCGAGCGGGCCGCGGCGCCTCGCAGCATCGAAGCGTCCTTTCCCTTCGCCTCGCCGCCGAGGACGGCCTGGGCAAGCGGCTCCCGCGCCCGGGCGCCCGCTCCCCGCACGATGACGATGACGGCGACGATTGCCGCGGCCGCCAGCACGAGGATTACGACGAGCACGATGACGCGGGCATTGGATCGGAAAATGCCGCCGAGGGCGCTGCGTTCCAGGGTAAGGGATAGATTCCCCTCTCTAGGGCTGACCCTTGCGCCGTTTGCGAAGGAGAGCCGGACGCTCAGGCTTTTCTCGCCTTCGCCCATGCTCTCGGGAAGGACTATCGGCACGCTTAAGACGCCCGAGGCCCCTGGAGCGATCGAGATCGAGACGCCGCGGGCGAGGACGTCGTCGCCCTCGACTATCGCGCGCTCGAGCTCGAGGGACAGCTTGGAATCGGAGCCGTTCTCTATGGCGAGCGGGAAGGAGAAGTAGTAGTCCTTCTTGCCGAGGTGCGGAGGAAACGAAGCCTTCGCCACTCCGAGAGCCCGCGCGGCGATGCCTTCCTTGTCCTCGCCCCTGAAATCGGAGACGGTAGAACCGAGGGCCTTAGCCGCCTCGTCGATATAGGAAGTCCCGTCCGCGTCGGATCCCTGGCCTCCCGCCGCGCCTCGCTCGCCGATTTGCGGGAAGGGCAGCTTGATGATATGGACGGGCCAGAGCTTCGCCCTGATGCGCGAGGCCGAGGCGTCTATCGCGGATGCGACCTCGGCATGGCTCATCGCGTAGGTCGGGCTGGAGGGGGGCGGATTGTGGACGCCGTCGGTAATCACCACGACCACCTTGGGGCGGTCCTGGGGGAGGCCGGCGAGGTAGCCGTACAGGAAGTCGAGAGAGCCGGCGAAGTCGGAGCGGGTATCGAGGGGATACAGGAGATAGAGCCGGCCGAGCACGGACTTGACGTCCGCCTCGCTCGACATCCGCTGCGCGATCTCGACCCGCGCGCCCGAGCCGAAGCTGAGCAGGTGGAAGGAATCGCCCTTCCTGACATAGTCCCTCGCGACGGAGGTCACGACGTAGTCGGTCACGTCGTGGAAGTAGGGAAGGACGCTCTGCGACACGTCGAGGAGGACGGCGACGTCGGCGGAGTCCTCGGCGTAGGCGCCCGCTGCCGAGAAGGCGGCTATGGCCGCCAGGGCTAGAGCGGCGACGAAACGACTTTTCACCATCTGATCGTCCTTCCCCGGCGTGATCGGAGAGGCATGCTCCCCGGCCGATCCGCCGGCCTCTTAGAGCTTGGCTGTCTCTATCTTCTCGACCGCATACTGGAATTTCCTGTCGTGGATGAGGAAGGAAAGCTTTTCCCCCGTCTTGTGGTTAAGCAGCTTCTTGCCCAGCGGGGAGAGGTAGGAGATTATATTGCGCGCCGGGTCGGATTCCCATGGCCCGAGGATCGTATAAGCCTCTTTGTCGCCGGATATCTCGTTCGCGAGCGTAACGACCGTTCCGAAGGATATCTTCTGCGAGCTCACCGTCGACTTGTCGAATATCTGCGCGCGCTCGATCTCGTTCTTCAGCTTGGCGACCCTCGCGTTGAGCTCGTCCTGCTTCTCCTTGGCCGCCTTGTACTCGGCGTTCTCCCTTAAGTCGCCGAGGGACAGCGCGTAGGCGATCTCCTTCTGGTTGGCGGGCACGTCGACCTCGAGGATCTGCGCGAGGAGCTTCTGCTTCTCCTCGTACTTCTCGGAGGTGACCATGAGGCCGCGCGAGACCACCTGCTTCTCCTCCTCGGCGCCGAAGCGGAACTCGGGCCACTTCTCCATGATCTTGCGCCTGAGCGAGAGCTTGACGGCGGGATCGAGGTCCTTGACGTCGCTTACCAGGGTATAGACCCGCTCTATCGTGTCGGGGCTCGACTCGAGGAGGAAGGTCTCGAGGGCGGAGTCCTTGAAGAGGATAGACTGCACCTGCTTGTTGATCTTTCGGTTTTCCGTAGTGTCGCGGTGGCTTTCGATCTCCTTGAACGAGATGTCGAGGATATGCACGAGGGTGATGAGGATCTTCTCGTAGGAGAGGCCGAGCTCGGCGAACCAGAGCTCTTCCCTGAGGTTCTTGACGACCCAGATGAAGGCCTCGCGGTGATCGCGGTAGTTGGCGATTATATCCAGGGCCATGCGCTTCAGGCGGTCGACGTGGCCGGCGGCCTTGAGGGTATCGAGCATCCCGGCGCTGAGGCAGTAGGGGAAGAGCCGCACGTACACGTCAGGCCAATCGGGAACGAAGTTCTTCACGTGGGAGAGGAAGGACTTGCGGAGCTCGGCGTCCTTGATCCCGTCGTAGATCCCGAGGGGATCCTCGATCTCCGCGAAGAGCTCCGCGAAGCCCAGGGCGGCCGCGCCCTTGAGGTGCGGGTACTTGGCCGCCAGCTCCTTCAGGAAGAGGTAGGCTGCGACCACCGTCTCGTTGGCTGCCTGGTAGGAGCGCACGAAGCCGGTGAAGAAGCCGAACATCTCGGAGAAGAACTCGGAGTCGGGCTCGCCCGAGTCGAGGAAATCGCGGAGGTACTGCACGCGCGAGAAGAAGTTCTTCTCGGCCTTGAACTGGTTGTAGACCTTCTCCTCGAACGAGAGGGGCCTGTCGCGGACGATGAAGGTGGATATGTCGTTGACCGCGTTGCCGAAGATCGGGTCGGTCTTCAGTATCTCCCTCGACTTGGAGCTCCAGGAGTTCCACTCGCTGGCCGTCAGGACCGACGGCACGAGCTCGGACTTGATGTGCTTGAGGTCGACGTGGTTGTCGAAGCTCTTGATAATGGTGCGGAGCGCCCAGGAGGGATCGCCCTTGACCTTCTCGCGCAGCTTGTCCTTGGACCAGACCGCCTTAAGGACCCAGATATGCTCCTTGGACAGGGAGGTCAGGCTGTCGATCGCCATCTTGAGGGTCATCTTGTGGCCCCGGCTCTTCGCGAAGTCGATGACGATCTCGTCGCCCTTGATGCTGGAGATCCTGCCGATGTTCCAAGTCCGATGGTAGACGAAGTTGCCGGCGTCGAAAGCGATGTGCTTCTCGAAGTCGGCCATCGCCTCGTGCATCGCGCGGTAGGACTGGGTGATGTTGGAGAGGCGTATGTAGTCCTCGAGGTGGGAGTGCTCCTTGTACTTGCCCTTGTAGCACTCGACTAGGTCCTTGCGGAGTGAGGGGTTCTTGTCGTCGTAGTCGATGACGATCTTGAGGATGTCGAGGGCGGTATTCCAGTCCTCGATGCCCTTGTAGTGCCGGTAGAGGTCGAGCAGGAGGCCGGCGGCCTTGTCCTCGGATATCTGCTTCGCGATCTTGCGCTGGACGTGGAGGAAGAAGTCGATGTCCTGGGGGCAGAACTCGACGAGCTTGTTCCATATCTCCTTGACGTTGGAGGACAGGCCCTTGTTGATGTATCGGTAGAGGGCCTTCTTGTAGAAGTCGATGGCCTCGTCCGCCTTGCCGTCCTTCTCGCGCTTCTCGGCCAGGGCCTTGACGATGTCCGCCTCGTCGTAGTCGACGCGCACGAGGCGTTCCCAGACCGCGTAGGTCTCCTCAGGGCGGCCGTCGTTCTCGTAGCACTCGGCCAGGCGGCGGAGCGCGGTGCGGTTCTCGCCGTAATCGAGTATCCGCTGGCATACGAACTCCACGACGCCCCACTTCTTGTTGTCCGCGAAGAGGTCGAGGAGGGAGACCATCGCCGAGTCGTCGATCTGCTGGCGCATCAAGGCTATGATTCCCGAGAGGTAGAGGGCTACGATGCTGGTCTTCGTATGCCCGAGGTGCTCCTCGCAGAGTTCCTTGATCTCGTCCAGGGCCTTTTCCGCCGCGGCTTCCTGGGCGACGGCGTCGAGCTCCTTGAGATTCGCGGCCGTGTAGGCGCTGAGCGTCGCCCTCGTCCACTTCTCCTCGTTCAGCATCTCCTGGACTTTCTGGGCTATCTGCGTTTCGGCCATCTCTATATCCTCCCTAGGCTGTGTACTGCTTATGGATCGCCGGATCGAGGAGCCTGATCTTCAGGAGCGTCTCGGCGATCTTTGAACGGTCTTCCTTGACTTGGACGCAGTGGTCCACGAGCCAGAAATACCTGTTGATCAGGCGAGGGACGAGGAGGGCGCGCTCGTCCCGGCCCTCCTTGACCTCGTTCTCCAGCTGGTAGATGGACTGCCTGAGCTTGCCGGCCTCGACGGCCTTCAATTCCCGCTTCACCGAGAAGAGCCCGAGCAATGTCCCGTACACGGGCATCCACTCGAGCAGCTCGGCTCCGGAATAGCCGAGCGAGGCCACCTTGGAGGCGAGGCGGCGGATCGTCTCGCACTCCAGGAAATCGATGTCGATGCGGCCGGCTCCCAGGAAGAAAGCCTCCCTGAAAAGGGCCTTGGACGTCCGCTCGTCCCCGCCTAGCGCGTAGGCGTCGGCGAGCTGGGCCAGGGCGTCGGCGTCGTCGCGCCGCTCCCGCGCCGCCGACTCGAGCGATCTGAGAGCGCCCGAGTAGTCGCCCGATCCCTTCAGGCACATGCCGATCCTTAGGGCGAGGTCGGCCTCGCGCGACTCGCCCTCGTCGGCGGACAGCTCGCGGTAAAAGGAGAGCGCGAGCGAGAAGGCGAATCCCTTGAAAGCGTAGCGAGCCCTGTCGAAGCCCGCTCCGAGCTTCGAGATAAAGGACGAGAAGGCCTTCCACTGAGCGAGGACGTACTCGCCGCGCTCGTAGGGATTCTGCATCGAGTCCAGCCGGCCGAGGCGCTCGGACCAGAAATTCGCGCACTTGAGCGACCACAGCACCTCTGGATGCTCGAAATCCTCGGCGAGCGCCTTGTCGAAGAGCTCCGAGGCGGCGCCGATGTCGACGCTCGTGAGGCTTTCGTACGCGTTCGACAAAAGTGCGTTGACGCTTTCCTGCTCAGCCATGCTCTTCCGGGTATTCGGGATGAGGATCGATCGATCCATAGTATCCGATAGGCGGTCCGTAGTCAATCGTCGAGGGCTTCCGGAATAAGCTCATCGATCGCATAATGCCTTTGCCGAACATGAAATTCCAGGGGCTCGACCCTAGCGCCGAAGCGCCTCGGTATGATATCATCCGCCGCCATGGAAGAGCCGATCGTAGCTCCCTCCCTCCTTTCCGCCGACTTCTCGGATATGCGCTCGGCCCTGTCCTCGATCGTCGCGTCGGGAGCCGATTGGGTTCACTTCGACGTCATGGACGGCCGATTCGTCCCCGAGCTGACCTTCGGGCCCAAGATGGTCTCGGACTTACGGCCCGCGACCGACCTGCCCTTCGACGTCCACCTGATGACGGTCGAGCCCGAGCGTCTGGCCCCGGCCTTCCTCGCCGCGGGCGCCGATTACCTGACCTTCCATCTCGAGGCTACGACGCACGCGCATAGGCTCGCCGCGCATATACGGGAATCGGGCGCCAAATGCGGCATATCGATAGTGCCCTCGACGCCGGTCTCCGCTCTAGAGGAGATGCTGGGCTTCGTCGACCTCGTCCTCGTCATGACCGTCGATCCCGGCTACGGCGGCCAATCCATGCTGATGAGCTGCCTCGAGAAGGCGGCCCGCCTGGCGGCGCTGCGCGAGGAGCGCGATCTGCGCTACCTCGTGTCCGTCGACGGAGGCGTGAACGAGTCTACCCTCCCGTCCGTCGCGAAGGCCTCGCCCGACGTCCTGGTCATGGGCTCGGCCTTCTTCTCCGCGAGGGACCCGGGGTCCGTCGTCGCCGCGGCGAAGGCTTCCTACGCGGCGCGCCGCGGCCGGCGATGAGCTTCCCCGCGTTGAGTTTTAGCCTTCCCGGGCCGATAATAACTCGGAGGCATACGCCTATGCGGAAACGGTACGGATCCCTCCTGGCAGCAATCATCCTGTCCGCCGCGGCGGCGCTTCCGGCGCCCTGCCAAGAGGCCGCCCCGGCCTCGCAGGCCGACGCGAAGGCCGCGCTCCTCGCCGGAGTGGAGCTTTTCGGTCAGGAAAGGTACCAGGACGCCCTCGATGTATTCGGCAAAGTGCTCGCCGACCCGCGGGCGAGGAGCGAGCGCCCCGAGGCCGCCTACTGGTCGGTCCTGTCCTATCTCGCGATAGGCGATCAGACGGCCGCGGCCGCCTCTATCGACGCCTTCGTCTCGGCCTATCCTACAAGCCCGCGCCTTCCCGACCTGCTCTACCAAAGGGGGCGGATACTGTACTCGCGCGGGAGCTTCGAGGAGGCCATAAAAGTCTTCGCCGCCTTCTCCGAGGCGGCTCCCGACAGCGATCTCTTCCCCTCGGCCCTCTACTGGAGCGGCGAGTGCCTCTACGCGCTCGGGCGCCTCGAGGAGGCCGAGCGCGCCTTCGCGGCGGTCGTGCAGAAGTACCCGCAGAGCGTCAAGGTCGAGGCCGCGAGCTACCGCCGCTCCCTCATCGGGCTGGAGTATCGCCAGCGCGAGCTCCTGAAGCTCCTAACGTGGAGCCATGAGGAGTCGCTCAGGTCGGTCGAGGAATTCCGCAGGAGGGAGAAGGCCTACGAGGCCTCGATATCCCTCTACCAGAAGCAGCTCTCCGACACCAAGCGCGGCGCCGCCGGCGCGCTCAGCGACCAGGATAAGACCTCGGCCGAGCTCCGCGCCCAGATCGCGGAGATAAGCGCCTCTCTCGCCTCGCGCGACGACGAGCTGTCCCAGGCCGCCAGGGAGAACGCCCGCCTGCGCGCCGAGCTCGATGCCGCGATGCATACCGCCTCCCAGGCGGCCGCATCGCCGTCCCAGTCCCCGCCGGCTCAGGCCTTGCCGATCCCCGAGGACGATAAGTCGAGGGCGCTGGCCTACAAGTCGAGGGCCCTCGAACTTCTCGGCTTCTACCTCGAGGCGATAGCGCGGGAGGAGGCGAAATGAGCTCGTGCATGAGATTCGCGGCTATCATTTCGCTGCTCGCTCTCTCCGCCGCGGCCGCGGCCGCTCTCGAGGTCAAGGAAGGCCTCGTGAAGCTGGTCGCCAGCGAGAGCACGGGACGCGTAAGCGTCTATAAGCTCATCGACGTCGCGAAGGGCAAGTACGAGCCCCTCGTCTTCGAGCAGGATCCGAGGACGAGCCTGGTGACGCTGAGCGCCGACGGCCGCCACGTCAAGCTCGGCGACTCGTCGGAATACCGATTCCAGATAACGCGCACCGACGGGGGCCTCCGGATTGAGTATCGCTCGGCCTCCTGCGTCGTGCGCCAGTCCTACGACTTCGTCAAGTCCGCCGGCCAGGCCCTTGCCGACGGCGTCCGGATCGGCTTCGAGCTCGAGAACGTATCCGAGCGCGAGTCCATGCTCGGCCTGCGCGTCCTCATCGATACTTGGCTGGGGGAGAAGTCGGGCGCGCACTTCCGGACCGAGCTCACCCAGCGCATCGCCGTTGAGACCGCGCTTCGCCCGGGCTCGGACGAGCGCTGGGTCGCCTCGATCGGCGACAGGGCAGGCTTCATGGCGCAGTTCGCCGGCGCCGGCGTCGACGGCCCCGATAGTGTCCTTTTATCCAACTGGAAGCGCCTGTCGGACGCTACTTGGGGCTACGACGCCAATCCGCAGAGGAACTTCACCCTGGTTCCCTACTCGATCAACGATTCCGCGATCGCCCTCTTCTGGGAGCCCGTACTGGTCTCGCGCGGCGCCACGCGCAAGGTTTCCTTCGTCATGGGATCCTTCAACGAGTCGGGCTATAGCGCTCCCGACGGAAGGACGAAGACGGAGGAGATTTTCGCCGCGACCGTCCTTTCATCCGGGACGCCCGGCGCGGCGACTTCCCTCGCCGCCGACCTCGTGGCCGTCCGCGACCTCGTTTCAAGGATAGACAGGGCTATGGCGGCTGGAGGGAGTATTCCCGACAGCGAGCTCGAGGCATGGCAAAAGATACTGGACCGCCTCGAAGAGAGGAAGAAAGGGTACTAGAAGCCGATGGCGCTCACGGCACTCGATCGCGCCGAGCGGCTCTTCTCCGCCGCTCGGCATGCCGAGCTCATATCCCTCCTGGAGCCGCAGGTTCCCGTCTACCGGGAATCCGCGCGCTTCTACTTCCTGCTCGGCGCTTCCTGCCTCAGGACCGGGGACGTCGGAGGAGCCGGCACCTACTTGAAGCGCGCCGAATCGCTCTCTCCCCTCGATACCGACGTCCTCCTCGCCCTCTCCGCGCTCGAGCTTAGGCGCGGGGACAGTAAGAGGGCCGTCGACGGATACCTGCGCGTCCTCGAGCTGAAGCCCGGCGACAGGATGGCGGAGAAGGGCCTGGCGCTGATCCGTACCGAGGGAAGTCCCGAGGGACTCGCCGAGCTGGCGTCGTCGGGACGAATCATGAAGCTCTATCCCGGATCGCGCGGCATGCGGCCGATCGTATTGAAGGCTATCGCGGCCCTCGCCGTCATCGCCGCCTTGTCGCTCGCCGGCTTCGCGTCTTGGCGCATTATCCAAGGCCTATCGAGCTCGCGCGCGCCCAGGCCCGAGGTCGCGGCGGTATCGCTCAGCAAGGCCGAGCGCGATTCGCCGGTCACGACGAGCGGTTCCTTCCGCTATGCCCTGACCGAGGACCAGGTCCTCGCGTCCTTCGAGAAGGCGAAGCGCCATTTCCAGGACTATCGCGACAACGCCGCCCTCATCGAGATCAACCGGATCCTCGGATCCAACGCGAGCGACCAGGTTAAGGAAAAGGCCTCGACCTTGAAGAACTTCGTCGGCAAGCCGGATTTCCGCACGATACGGGACGATCCGAGCTACGCGGAGGCGGCGCGGGACCCCAGGCTCTACGACGGATGCTCGGTAGCGTGGAAGGGCATGGCGGCCAACGTCGAATCACGCGGCGGATCGACCCGCTTCGACTTCCTCGTCGGCTACCACGACAAGAACAGGCTCGAGGGCATAGCGAAGGCCCAGATGCCCGACCTGTCAGTCCCCGTCGACCGCCCCCTCGAGCTATTGGCGAGGCTGAGGACCTCGGACGGAAGCATTTTCCTCGAAGCTTCCGCCATCCACGAGCTCGGGACTACGGAGCGCTAGTGCGCGCCGTAGTGCAGCGCGTCTCGGGCGCGAGCGTTTCGGTCGATGGACGGATCGTCGGCAAGGCGGATCGCGGCCTCCTTGTCTATCTCGGAGTAGCCTCGGGCGATACCGCGGAGGACGCTTCTTGGATAGCCGACAAGATCGCCGAGCTCAGGATATTCCAGGATTCCTCCGGAGCGATGAACCGATCGGCGCGCGAGGAAGGCGCCGCGGCCCTGGTGATTTCCCAGTTCACCCTTCTCGCCGACGCCAGGAAGGGACGTAGGCCCTCGTATTCGAACGCGGCGAGGCCCGAGGATGCGAAGCCCCTTTACGAGGCCTTCGTCGAGCTGCTGCGGGCCAAGCTGGGACAGGTCGAGAGCGGCGTCTTCCAGGCGACGATGCGCGTCGCCAGCACGAACGAAGGTCCGGTCACGATACTTCTGGATTCCAAGAAGAGCTTTTAAAAAAGGCCGCGATTCGCGCATGCGCGATCGCGGCCTTTCTGAAAGCCCGCCCGTAATAGGGCGGGCCCTCTCGCATCACTACTTCGACTTTTTCGCGGCCGACTTCTTTGCGACGGCCTTCTTGGCCGTCGGTTTCTTAGCGACGGCCTTCTTAGCCGCGGGCTTCTTAGCCGCGCTTGCGCGAACGGCCTTCTTCGCGACCGGCTTCTTAACGGCAGTCTTCTTCGCCGCCGGCTTCTTGACGGCGGCTTTATTCACCGTTGCCTTCTTAGCGGCCGGCTTCTTGGCGACGGCCTTCGCATCGATGACCGCCTGCGCGGCCGCGAGGCGGGCTATAGGCACGCGGAAGGGCGAGCAGGACACGTAGTTCATCCCGATCGCGTGGCAGAACTTGACGGACTTGGCTTCTCCTCCGTGCTCGCCGCAGATGCCGACCTTTAGGTTCGCCCTAGTGGAACGTCCCCTCTCGATGGCCATCTTCACCAGCTGGCCGACGCCCGACTGGTCGATGCTGACGAAGGGATCGTCGCCGAAGATCGCCCGGCCGCCTTCCTTCTCGGCCCGGACATAGTCGGGCAGGAAGCGCCCGGCATCGTCGCGCGATAGGCCGAGGGTCATCTGAGTCAGGTCGTTGGTGCCGCAGGAGAAGAACTCGGCGACCTCGGCGATCTGGTCGGCGAGGAGGGCCGCGCGCGGGATCTCGATCATCGTGCCCATCATGTACGAGAGCTTGGATCCGGCCTTCTTGATGATCGCGTCGGCGATCGCCCTTCCCTGGTCGACGAGGAACTTCAGCTCCTTGCGGTCGATGGTGAGGGGGATCATGATCTCGGGAAGGACCTTCACGCCGGCCTTGTCGCACTCGACGGCGGCCTCGATGATGGCCGTGACTTGCATATCCAGGATCTCGGGATAGGTGATGCAGAGGCGGCAGCCGCGGTGGCCGAGCATGGGATTGGACTCGTGGAGCTGGTCGCAGCGCATGCGGATCTTATCGGGGCTCATCCCGGTGACGGCCGAGAGCTTCTTCACTCCGGCGTCGTCCTTCGGGGTGAACTCGTGGAGGGGCGGGTCGATGAGGCGGATCGTGACGGGCTTGCCGTCCATCGCCTTGAAGATGCCCTTGAAGTCCTCGCGCTGGAAGGGGAGGAGCTTGGCCAGGGCCTTCTTGCGCGCGTCCACCGAGTCGGCGACGATCATTTCCTGGATGGCCAGGCGGCGCGCCTCGGTATCGAAGAACATATGCTCGGTGCGGCATAGGCCGATGCCCTCCGCCCCGAGCTCGATCGCCTTGGCGGCGTCGTAGGGGGTGTCGGCGTTGGTCCTGACCTTAAGCGTCCTGACCTGGTCGCACCAGCTTAGGAGGGTCTTGAATTCAGCGGTCTGCTCGGGCTTCTTGAGGGGGAGGGAGCCGGAGAAGACCTCGCCGGTCGTGCCGTTGAGGGTGACCTCGTCGCCGCCGCGGTAGGTCTTGCCGCCGACCTTCACGGTCCTCGCGTCCGCGTCGATGTCGAGCGCCTCGCAGCCGACGATGCAGCACTTGCCCCAGCCGCGGGCGACGACGGCCGCGTGAGAGGTCTTGCCGCCGGTCGCGGTCAGGATTCCCTGGGCCGCGTGCATGCCGCCGACGTCCTCGGGGCTGGTCTCCTTGCGGATGAGGATGACCTTCTCTCCCTTCTCGGCCTTCGCCTCGGCCTCGGCGGCGGTAAAGCAGAGCTTGCCGGAGGCGGCGCCGGGAACGGCGTCGATGCCCTGGGCGATCCTGAGATCCTTGAGCTTGGCGGCGCCCACGGCGGCGACATCGATGACCGGGTAGAAGACTCCCTCGATCTGCTCGGGAGTGATGCGGGCGATGGCCTCTTCCTTGGTGATCAGCCTCTCGTTCACCATGTCGACGGCGATCTTGAAGGCGGCCGCGGGAAGGCGCTTGCCGGTGCGGCACTGGAGCATGTAGAGCTTCTCGTCCTCGATGGTGAACTCGAGGTCCTGCATCTCCTTGAAGTTCCTCTCGAGGGTCTTGCGCACCTCGCAGAGCTGCTTGTAGGCCTTGGGCAGCTTGCTCTCGAGCTCGATGAGCTTCATCGGGGTGCGGATGCCGGCGACGACGTCCTCGCCCTGGGCGTTGATCAGGCAGTCGCCGTAGAAGAGGTTCTCGCCGGTGTTGGGGTCGCGGGTAAAGCAGACTCCCGTGCCCGAGCTGTCTCCCTTGTTGCCGAAGACCATCTGCACGACGTTGACCGCGGTGCCCTTGAGGTCGGTGATCTTCTCGACGCGGCGGTAGGTGACTGACTTCTCGGCCTCCCAGGAATTGAAGACCGCGTCGATCGCGCCCCAGAGCTGCTGGACCGGGTCCTGGGGAAAGTCCTGGCCCTTCTTAGACCGGTAGAAATCCTTGAACTCGCCGCAGAGCTTCTTGAGGTCCTCGGGCCCGAGGTCGGTGTCGTTCTTTACGCCGAGCTTCCTCTTCATCTCCGAGAGCATGTCCTCCATCGGCTCCTTCGAGAGGCCCATGGCGGTGGTCGAGTACATCTGGATGAAGCGGCGGTAGCTGTCGTAGGCGAAGCGGGGATTGCCGGTCTTCGCCGCGAGTCCCTCGACCGACTTGTCGTTAAGGCCGAGGTTCAGGATGGTCTCGAGCATGCCGGGCATCGAGCGGGCCGCGCCGGAGCGGACGGACACGAGGAGGGG
>Ga0075317_1000007_pt1 | contig 27235 bp, 67 predicted proteins | sample MayberryNE_TuleB_FD_120068 | JGI IMG/M metagenome (GOLD analysis project Ga0075317, IMG submission 120068) | Natural and restored wetland microbial communities from the San Francisco Bay, California, USA, that impact long-term carbon... | ecosystem: Environmental > Terrestrial > Soil > Wetlands ... | reverse complement strand
GTCTATCTTAGCCCAAGCTCAGAGACTTTTGGCCCCCCTCCCCTTCCCTTCAATTACCATTTGATTACAATAATATGTTTGATTATGTATTCTTAAATGCATTTTACTAGTATTTATTACAATATATGTTATTTTATTTTGCTTTTTACGTAATCAATTCCTTTTCTTGTAATTTTCAATTCATTGTTTTTGTTTAATTCCCACAAAATAGGAACATAAACATATTTGGAATATAAATCATATATAGCGCTTGGAATACGTTTAACGCAATGAACGGCAAAGGCAATGTTAAATATTATCTGCTTTTTAATCATTTCCCGCTTGCTGTAACTGCCTGATCTGTGCATGTATTCCGCGAATGTTTCCTGATATATCGTCTGTTGTTTATACCCGTCCACATTAATCACCTCGATATATATTAAATAACATACGGCGGTTCTGTCCCGTGCCCACAGCAAGTCGATGTCGCCCCACAAATGTGTCCCAAGCAAGCATCATATCCGTCTTTAGTTGGCATCCGCCCGCACCGCTTGCAGGGTCTTGAATCATCAAAGGGCTGCTTGTTATCGGAATAAATCCATCTGTTATTAACATATTCAATCTTATGGCCTCGACCAAATGAGGTTATCATTGTTTCCCTCCTAATATCTAATCTCTCGCCTACCCTTAGCCGAATTACAGCGAATGCACAACGGCTGATGATTCTCAGGATCAAAAAATTCCGGGCTATCCGGAGCGCATGGTCTAATATGGTCGACACATTCAGCCAAAACGCCACACTTGGCACAAAACAAATGCTCGGGCTGCTTAAGATAATGCTTGCTGTATCGCTGCCACCGCCCATTATATCCGCGTTCATAAGCGCTGCCCCGCCTCTTGTCCTCATCTCTCTGCGCCAATGGTTTACACTCGGTGCAGTACGTCTCACGGGTTAGGTTGACGCCGCATCGCGCACATGGCTTGAAAGCTCTATTTGGCATTGCCTTTATCCTTAACAATCACCAGCTTGATCCCTTCATTTGGTCTCCAATAAAACAAATTCCAAGTTGCCGGTACCAATACTTTCATTTCTTTCCGCTTCTTTCTCTTTCCGCCTTGTAAATCTCGGTTATAAGCCATTCTCTGCCGCAACATTTAAACACAATCTGCCCCGGCTTATTGGATAATGGCTTGCGGCAGACGGGACATAATAATATCATGATAACAACCCGATTTTATTAGTCGGCAGTGCCTTGCTTTCTAACATCTGTTTAATTTCATTGTAATCAAATCCGCAGTCAATAAATGATTGAACCGCCCTTTCGATCTTGGCTACCTGCTGCCGCTGAAATTCGCTAATATATTCTCTGACATTTGCATCTTTAGGTAAGTTGAGTGCCACTCTAAATTGCTTGGCACTCATTCCGATAACCATTTTATAAACCAAATCGGTAAAAGTTTTATAACCGAATCCATGCATCTTTTCGTTAAGACCAGAATCACGCAAGGCATCGGTCAATTCGCGTCGGACTTCTTTACTAACCAATTTAATCGCATTCGTTTGTCTGAATGCTTTTTCAACCGCGATAAAATATTTTCTAACTATGCGTCCCTTTTCATTATTTTCAAGCATTGCAAGTTCTTTGCCCATATCAATTGTAAGATGATATTCAACAGCTCTGCGCCCACCAGTGCTTTTACTAAATTCTGAGTAAAAGTCTTGTCCTTCAACAAAACCATAATCTTTAATTCGGTTGTTAATCCAATCATTAAAGCGTGTAAAATGTTCTTGACCGTCAAAAAGTTTCTCGTGCAATTCCCTTGCGTCAATCGGAAATTCTCCACCATTTTCGTTCAGCCTGATTAATTCTTCCATCTCAATCCCATCCTTCTCTTTTTATTCCCTCTCTAAAATTTAATAGGCACTCACGCAGCGGAGAAGGTTCGCTGTTTGCGGGTGTACAGCCCGGTGAGCGCCTAAATTTAAGCAATAAAAAAGCAACCCCGAAAGGTTGCTAATTATCTGGTAGACCCTGACAGAATCGAACTGTCAACATACGCATATAAGGCGCAGGTTTTACCGTTAAACTAAAGGCCAATAAAAAACAGCTATCTTTTGACAACTGTAAAATTCTGCGCCTGCCGGCTTACATAGCCGGAATCTAGGCGCTTAAGAGCGTGGAGCCTAAGCCAAGCCACGCTTTACGGCGTTTCTACCGTATAAAAAAATAAACAGGTATCATCCTGCATCGCTCTCTTTGAGCGTCTAGTTGTTGCGTAGCCTGCACGCGTTATTCGGTTTCCGTAATCGTCATCTCCTTGACATTATTTGGATACAATATCTGGAGACGATTGCTGGAACTGCACGATCTCATGATATACCCTTAAACCGGCAAAAACAAGGTTAAACAATCTCATTTAGTCTCATCTTTGCAAAAAAATAACCGGATTAATCCCGGTCTATAAACTCCTTGATTGCTTGCAATATCAACTCCCGCAAACTAATCCCCTTATCCACGGCCTTATGTTTGGCTGCATCCCACAACTCCTTGGGGATGTCGTTTAGCTTGTAACCACCCTGCGTGCAAGACTCTCTAAACATCTTACGCGCTATTATTGCGACGTTCACCTGCTTTCCCTCTGCCCGAAGTCGCTCAATCTCAATCTCGACATCTGCCGCACACTCCCGGCATAGGAGCGTACCGCCCATGCTGATTCCGCCTTTAACATCCTTGCCACATGTTGCACAGTTTGGCATTTGTTCCGCCTCCAAAATTTATTTAACGGGATAAATCCGTTCTCCTTGCTCGTTATAAATAGGATTTCGGTTGCTTTCACAATCCACCTCATAACAAAAACATTCTTCAATTCCAAACCAATGCGCTGAACCGATAACACGCGCCAAATCTTCGATAGTCTGACAATTTGATAATTCTTTTTTAATGTTTTCCGAAAGTTTATTAGATAACATTTTCATTTCCTCCTTTTTTTGCGCCAGACTTGAGACTGACCTCCGGCGCATTACGCCCCGTGGGGCGCTCTCTGCTAATATTGATTTTGCTTGGGGTTAAAATAGTAAGCTCTGCAAGCCGAATCGTTTTTATAATCGTCAAATTCACAGTAGCTTTTTTCATACTTTTTAGCCTCTTTGAGCGACATACGGCGGTAAATCGCGTTGATGTTTTCCTGCCCTACATGTTTCTGTTCCAGCCAGCTTTTTAACTCTTGTTCTCTATCGGATTCCACGCAGATAATTTTCGCTTCGTTTGTGAACCCTCGCGGCATTAAGATATAATAAACGTTTTTCATTTTTAATCTCCTTCCGCCCTTTCGGTTGAGCTAATCTTTATCTTGATATAAGTATAACATTTATTATCTTTATTATAAATAGGTCTTTAGACTCATTTATAATAAATAAGCCGTAATTCACCGGCTATAATGTCTATTTTCCGCATCCAGTGCAGCTTTTACCGCTGCATAATGCGGGTTATTAGGTGTTACCTTGATTAAATCTTTAGCATGGTAATCAGTCATTAAGTCGCTATCATTTTGTACCGTCAGCCCCTCAATTTTAGGAAACCGTCCGTAATCTTTTGCATAAATTGTAATCGTCCCGTTTGGTTGATTGATTAGCTCATTTGGCGAGTATCGCGCCCGGTAGAGTTTACCATCAAGTTTTATTCCGTTCCAAAGAAATTTTAACATTGCGATACCTCCAAATCATAATTATTAATCTCAGCAGGAGATAACTCCCGATCATACGTAACCCAGCCCCAATAATGCTGCCCTTGGTTTATATCCTCCTCCTTGACCTCTATAAACCCTCTTGGCTGACATCCCGGCCCCGGCGGACGCAGTCTGTAAAAATATTTAAACATTTCAATCACCCTTCCTTCAAGCGGCCTTTTATTTGCCATTTATATTCAAAACATCGGCCATGCCCGCCAACGGATTTTGTACCTTACTGTACCCTTTTGCAACTGTATTTCTGAGCAGCCATAGAGCGGTAGAGATATCGTCCATCAAATCAAGATTTGGTATTGCGGTTTTACGGCTTTTTAGCTTATAGATTTTCCCTCGATATTCGACCGTTGGCATATAGTTTATTTTTTTCATTTCGAATCCCCTTTCCTTTCTAGTCCCCTTCTTAGAGTGGGGCTTTCGCCCCCGCACGATCCGACCGCCGACTGAGTTATAAACAATTCAAAACATAATGTATAAACATTTCCTTTAAATCTTCGTTCGTCCCGTCGTAATTGCTGGTTACAACAATTTCATTGTTTCCAGCCACCCCGCCGCATTCAATATTAAAATTCATGTAGGTTTTGCCTTGCAGCTTTTCTTTGATTTTTCCACATTGCCTTGTTGAGAAATAGCCCTCTATTTGGTATTTAATCATTTTCCCCGTCCCCTTTCGTTTCTTAATTACATTCTTATTATACCGTATATACTTCTATACGTCAAGTACTTTTTAAAAAGTTTTTAATTATTTTTTATGCCTTTTATCTGCTGTTTTTATTTTCATATATTATATAAGCAATTTTCTTGACGGGTAAACGTATATATGGTACAATCAATTAAAAGGAGGGATTACCATGCCAAAATTTACAACTTATTTGCAGCCGGAACATGTAAAATATCTGCGCGAAAAAGCTTATGAAGAAACTCAAGCCGGAAAATATACCAGCGCGGCCAATATCATTCAGCGTTTGATTGAGGCCGATATGGGAAAACAAAAAAAGTAGTAAAAAATAACCACCTTTACGGTGGTATTTTATTGTAATAATTTAACATAAAAATAGTTGCATTTTTTGCAGGGCGGAATCGCGTTTTCGGAAGCATTCTGCACGGCTATAATGCACCATCCCGGCTATTTTACTCCAATTGTAACCTTTTATGTAGTAGTATTCCGTGATGGTTTTTTCTTCCGGCACCAGCTGGTCAAACATAATATTAATTACCAACAAATCATTTTTTACCCGGCACAAATCGCATTCCAGCTTTTTGATCATCGCGTCTTGTTGTAATAGTAGTAGTACTTTTTTATATACCGGATCACTTGTTTCCGTCCCATGTGGCATTCCGTCGTTGTTTGCAGCTTGTAGGGCGGTTCTCTGGTTTAACTCGGACTCTAATTTATGACTGATTATATCTTTGGCGGTCAACATGTCATTATAAGCCCTCAGCGTCGCCTTGATATCCATATCGCTATCCAACTCAACCATAATACAATTATCCATTTTGGCATTAAGATTGCCGTCAACATTTGCGACAAATTTACGCTCTGTTAAGTTATAAAGTTTGATCTTTGTCATCCTTGACCTCCTTATGCCTGCTGATCCATGTAGCAGTAGTAAAACACCCAAACAGCCCAACCCGCAATAGTAGAAATCCGTACAATCCGCCCCACAAAACGGCTCCAAACGATACTGCCATAGCTGATAATAATAGTAAAAAATAGTACATTAGCGCTCTCCTTAATCCGTTAATCCAATCGATTCCTCTGCCACTCCTGCCTTTGGATATTTAACCCAATCCCTCTGTTTTACCTCATTCCAAGCCATTTCAACAGCACTCTGCAGGCTAATTCCCCTTTTGTTACAAAGACCTGCCAAATATATTATAATGTCCCCAACTGCATCTTTAGTCTCTGCCATGTGCTCTGCTTTTGTCCCTCGAATACCTTGATCCATTTTAAGTAAAGCATGAGATAACTCCCCAATTTCCTCGACAACTCCGTAAAAGCATTCATGGATTCCGCTACTCGGAAAATTTTGCTCCTGCCAATTTCCTTGTTCAAATTGCAATTGTTCGAAGTCGAAAATGTCAGTCATCAATGATTACCTCCTAAAAATTCTTCAATTTCTTCATCAAAATCAATAACTCCACGAATGCTTTTTCCATCGCCAAAAGCCAAGTCCCTGATAAAGCGTTGAGCTATCTTGAGTTTATTTTCTGCTTCTGTCACCCTTACCTCAATTTTATTGTGTTCTTTACAAGCCCTTATTGCACCGTCAAAAGTACGAACTTCAAAAAGCGGCGGTTCAAGATCAATCCCAATTTCAGGATAAATTTTTATTGTTCCATCTCGGCTAATCCCTTCATAACTCCATTTCATCTTTTCCGCCTCCAAATTATTACCACACCAATTTTACCGCAAACGTCACATTCATAAAGTTTCATTTTCGCCACCTCTTAGCCAATATTTTTCCTCATCAATTCCCGCTATGGTTGCTTCGATAGACACTCCCAACATTACCCATGAGTTTTTAATATCGTTCTTGCAGGCGTTTTTGGTTTGATCTGACCTATAGTAGTAACAATCGCGTTCCAAAACCACCTCAACCCCTATATGCCCTAACTTTTCAAGTTCTTTTTTGATTATTTGTTGGTTTTTGCTCATCCCTTGCCATCTCCTAAAAATCCCCTCAATTTTTTCGATAACTCCGTTTCTTTCCCGTAGCAATTTTCGATTTCTTCCGCCGCTTGTTCCAACAGTTTTTCCGCTTCAACCGCTCGATTGATCCAATGTGGCAACGCCTCGCGAGATTCAGCGATAAATTTCATGTCGTTCTCTCCCTGCGGTGGTCTAATCCATTGCCGCAAAATTGCTGCCGGTTTAATTTCTCCATGCGCATTGAGATACGGCATTATCAAATGATATCCGTGGTTGGCTGTATCGCCAAAAGACCACGGCCCTTTTGTCGCTTTCTTGCATATTTCCAAATCTTTCTGCGGATCTCGTTTCATCTTTTCCACCTCCAAATTATTAACACACCAATTGTAATAATGATGCAGCCTATCGACTCCGCCAAATTCGGCCCAATTTCAATCATTTTTGACCTCCAATTATTAGTGTCATCGTAATCCCACTTAATAAAAATATTAAAAAGTTTGTCCAATTAAATTTTTCTCCCGGTTTAATTGTAAAATAAACCCAGAAATAAGATATATAAAGCAAACAAGCCATTTAATGATGTTATACGTTTTCACTTAAGCCCTCCGTTTCAATAGCTGCCTTTTCTGCGTCCGTGTATTGTTTTTTCATTTTGGTTCCTCTTTATTAACCCTTTGTTCCCAGCATTTTGCACAATCTCGCTTTTGTTCTTGGCATAATTTCTGCGCGGTTTTAATAAAATATGTTGGACAATATGACGTTAAAAGCTCATGTTCGGTGTAATTATGTGACTCCAAAACTATTCCCAATGCGGTCATTTCATCAGCTCCTTATTCATCACAAATACCCCCACGCTCTTAATTGCTTTATCGCATCATCAATCCCAAAACAAATTGCCGTAACCCAACCCAATTCAGCCAAATCATGTAACCATTTTGTCTGTTCGGGCGATACCTTGCCGCCGACTACCCGTTTTAGTTCAATTACCGCGCCTTTCGCGTTTCTGTTGCAGGGCGGAGAATTGTAAATTGTGACATCAGGAAACCCCGCTTTAACACCCATTCGCTTTAGCTTGGCGGCTTCAATCACATTCCTGCTCCCTCCATTGGGGCAATGGTTCCATATCAGTCTAAGCCCGTCCAAAAGCTCTGCTAATGCTTGCTGGTCTTGATCCTCTTTTGCTATCTGCTGCATCCTTCACCCTCCTTTCCCTGTTTAACTCCGTTTCAATCTGTTTATATCTGACTAACTCGGCGGCTTCATATGGTCGCCGTGTCCGGGTCGGGGTTATGGTTCACATTTTGTAACCCCATCAAACTCGTTGCCGATGATTTCAAACAACTCTCTGCAGCTCGGTTCCATCGCTCCAGGAATGCTAACCAACCAAGAATAAATCCCACCTTCTCCGGGTAAAGGTTCCATTTTAAAGCCCGTACTTCCCCATTTAATTATTCCAATACAATCTTGATTCCAATACCATTCACCCGGCTTATAAACATAATGAACAACATCCCCCTCATAAATCTCCTTGCTGTTCTTGTCGTGTAAACCGGTAAATTCCATTAATTCAAATTCATCCAAAGGCCGCCATTTCCCAGCTCTTGCCGTTCTTCTTGTAATCGGGAAACACAAAATCATATTTTGAATAAAGTCGATACCCATTACATCGCACATTTCACTTTTGACTTTATCCCAAGCTTTAAGTTTAATTTCCTTGCTCATTTTGCCCTCCTAACAATTCCGGGTTGTCCCATTTATTGCCAATGATTTTAATTTCCTGAATGTCATTTTCCAGTGCCCAACCAATAGCGGTATAATCATAATCGTAACGTTGTACGTCAATTATCAATGCACTGCCATCAAACTTTATTTCCGAAATATACCATTCATCATTGGTATTGAGACATTTGGCTATATCGCCATCAAAATACCATTTCCCATCAATCTCAACGCCCATGCCGACAGTGGAGGGATCGACTTTATAACCACAATCTCTTATAAATCTTTTTGGTTGTAACTCGTTGCCTTCGTTGTCGCAATAAATTCCAAAATGGTTAAAATATACCCACTCGCCATTATCTACCCTTTTCCCGCGAAATTTAATCATTTCAAACACTCCTCACATCCCCAATTTAGTAATCTTTGCCCTAACAATAACGTGGCTTTGACCGCACCCCATAGCGTCGCAGTTGTGTTCTTCACCTTGCGGATAACCTGTTATAACTACTTTTTGCTTATCCTCCGAGATATAGACCGTAGCGTTTTTAATCTCGGTGTAATCCATTTCACCCACTCCTTTTGTTGCATTTCTGTAAACTCGCTAAAGTTTAATTTTGTAATGCCGATGTTAGTAAGTTAATGTAATGTGTCCAGAAAGCCCCTGCTGCCCGATTAAGGCGGTTTAATGTGTCTCGGCTTGATTCGTACCTTTAGATTTTACCCGGCTTAAATCGGTAAATTACGGGCTATTGCGTTAATCATTCATCCTCAAACAATTTTTCTTGGTTCGGATCATCTTTCATTTCATAAATCCACCAATCCATAACGTCTTGAGCGGTTTTCCACTTTGTTGTCAACAGCTCTCGTCTCTCTCTCTCTCTCAGCATCCGATCAAAGGCCCTTAGATAGGCTTGATAGTATTTAGGCCATCGGGCAAATTGTTGTAGTCGCTGTTTTTGATTCCCCATCGGGCATCCGATACATCCAAGCCGACTATACCCTTGATCGTAAAGCTCGCAATATTTAAGTTTTCTTGAGTTAAGATAATCCCAAACATCTTTTTCCACCCAATCAATAATTGGATTTAAAACTCGTTTTGATTTTGCCGTACAAATTTCTGTCATTTTCCGCGCATCGTCATTATCGTTAAATAAAATTTTGTCTTTGATGGTTTTGCCAATTTTTTCGAGTGTAGCCCGTGTTTTCGATCTCTTTGCGCTTTCGGCCCATCTAACGCCTGTGACTGTCATTCTGTTTTCGCCGCCACGTTCTTTCAGCTCGTGACAACAATAACGATATATTCGTGCTGGCGGCATCCCTTTTCTTGTTATCAACTCCCACATTGTTTCTTTTGGGCGATTCCAAACCACATCCGGGTAATTCTCCCTAATAAACCTCACCAACTCCGGTGGGTCAACCGTTGTCAAATTGTAATAAGCATCAAATCTTACTCCGGCTTCTAACGCTAAATGATATATCGTTTGGGAATCTTTTCCGCCGCTGAAAGCTAGGTAATAACCTTCTGGCGGTTCAAATTGTTTTAATCGGTCTATTGCCATTTGTACCCGGTCAACCGTGCCAAATAGGGTTTCTGTAATTAACATCCTTATTCACCTCTTCGCCATCTGTCCGCTTGGCCTTTCACTTAATCTTAAAAAGTATCGCATTACTTCCAAATGTTTTTCTACCGGCTCATCAACCATCATTGCGTCCAAATACAAACTTACGGCTTGCCGTAGCTTTAATAACGGTTCTACCATTGCGGTCAACTCTGCGATACGTTGCGTTTTATGGCTGTTATTTGTTTGCAGGTTATTGATTTTGTCGCGGATCTCTTTAGTCATATCACTTTCACCAGCGGTTCCCGCCATTTTGACCACACAAACCAGGCGTATTCGCAGGAGTCTGTCCCTCCAGCTGTAAAACTTGGTCGCTTACTCAAGACATAAATCTGTTTTACTGGATGCCTTTCCCAAAATTCCTTGCGTTTTTGACTACCAAGAAAGTTTAATCTGAGAAGCATTATAATATCATCCTCGGGATAAAGCTCGAAACAATGCTCAATAATCTCCTGAGCTATGCCATAGGGCGGGTTGGTGATAATTGTTGTTTCTTGTGGATTTACAGGCCCGCCTATTTTTAAAAAATCAAGTTGGTTATAAATGCGATCCGCACCGGCCATTAATAAATTATTGCGTTCGTCGCGGATCTCAATAGCGGTATAATATTTTGTGTTGCCGTACCGTTGAATTAAAGCCCTTATTATCGCCCCGTCACCGGCGCATGGCTCCAAAATTTCATCGCCTTGTAAATCAATGTTATCCAGCAGGGCGTTTACTACCCATTCCGGTGTTATGTAATTATCCTGATCATTCCGGATTGCACCCCTGTTTGTGCTGCTCATATAATCACCCTCCCGTCGCTTTGATAAAAGTCGTTCCAATAATCTGCTGCCATTCCGAAATTTTGTCTGACCGAATCGGGAAACCTGCGTTCGTGCGACTTTACTGATTTTATTCCCCTTTGCCTTTTCAATCCCATTCTCTGCGCAACGGCTCTAATCGCTTCGGGCTTGCGGCCTAGTATTTTTACCAATGTTTCGATACCGGTTGTTGAATATTTATCCATTAATATCGTTTTTTCTTCCAGCGTCCAGCGCATTTGGTTTATCCTCCGCTATTAATTTTCCGGCCCCCGTCAGCCTCAAAATCTGCTCATTCAGCCGTTTCTCTTTGTAACCTGCTCGGTTATTGTCATAGTATTTTTTAAACTGCGCCATCGTAATGCTGATATTTTCTGATTCAAACATTTCCCGCAGTCCCATTTCGTTTACGGTCTTGCCTATCAGCTCGTTGCTCCACGTAGGCTTCCAGCCATTGTATTGATTTTCGATTGAGCAATGCCCCGATGCAATAACCTTCCGGACTTCTTCCCATGCTTCCTCGGCTGTAGGCGGACCCGGGACCAAACTTACTGCCGCCTCCCTAATTTCTGCCGGGGCCGGAAAAAACTTGGTTGACGATAGGACTTTGATTAGTGCGGCCTCGGCTAGTTTGTAAGGGATCTCGTTTAATACCATGCGCCAAACATTGGTTAACGCTACTAGTTCTTGCTGATTGTCCGGCGAACGTCCGGGAAAGGCTGATTTTGCCATTAGTAGTAGCTTTGATATATCTTGGTTAGTCATCGCCTTTTGCCATCCTTTCGAGATAATCTAGACCGGATTGCTTTGGTTTTTGATTGCTTTCCCACGTCCTGACGCACGCTTTCCAATCCTTTATTTTCGCTTTACCTCTTACCCACCCGTTCGCCGTATAATGATTGATAAACCGCTGTGGGTCAATTCCGTTGTTTCGTTCCAAACAATATTCCGTTACTTGTTGAAGAGAGGGCGGGGCGAATGCCCTATTACTTACAGTATTACTTTCATTCTTTTCATTCTTTACATTCTTGTTAGTGTCCGTTTGCGGCCCGTTTGTGGCCCGTTTGTGGCCCGTTTGACGTTCGTTTTGTGGTTCGTTTTGTGGTCTGTTTTCTTGATATAAATCATAATTTACTATCGTTACAATGGACGTTTCATTATTTTTTTGTGGCTCTATTTGCCGTTCGTTTTGCAGTTCGGAAATAAAGCGTTTGACCTTTCCGCGTGACCATTTCCAGCGATCACCTAATTTTCGTTCTGACCATCCAACCTGACCACGAAGCACTGGAATTTTTATCCCCCTTACCCGAATAAACCCGTCTTTGTGATTGGCTAAAAGGAGTAGGTCAACCCACGCCTGGCCCCTTGTAAATGGTTCTTTAATCCAAAGGTCATTAATCATCAATTTTCGGTAAAGTTTAATCCATCCTTCAGCTTCGGCCATGTCATTCTTTTCCTCCCCCTCCTTGGCTAACTTTAAGACTAACTAAATATCAGTTAAATATCAGCTAAGATTTTTATTTGATAGTCTTTTAAACCTCCTACCTACTCTGTGTTAGCTTTATTAACATGTGATTTTTTCCAGTAAACTGTAATTTGAAAACAAAGAAAATAGATCTGAAATTGGTATATAAAATCAAATTCGCACCAACAAAAGCCAACGAGGGCGAATGATCCAGCCCGCTTCCCTAAAGTTATGGCGAAATGAATCTCCATTTGTTTTGTTTTCAAAAGTTGCATTTTATCGCCTGCTTTCTCAAAATTTCTCTCCGCAAATGTCACACACCTGACATTCTGGCTGCATAACGCATTCACCCGGAATATAACTATACTCAGTATGGTTTACTTTGTGCTTGCAAGTTAACTTGAATTTTTCAAACCTTTCCTTGTGTTTTTTCTGCTTATAACCACACTTGATATGTATATGACTATCAAAGCCGCATATTGTTTCTTCGAAATCATAATCAAATTCTTTACAAAAATGTCTTTCACAAAAATATCGCTGTCCTTTTTCGATTTTTCTACCGCAATAGTCGCAAATATGATCTTTGCGGGCTTTTTTGATCTTCATTCAATCACCTTCTTTCAGATAAATATTGATGGTATATCCGCCCTTATGGTCGTTTATAATTTCCATTTTATGGCCTGACTCGTCGATCGCTTTAACAACTCGACAACCTGTTAAAACAATGCCAATAATCATCCCAGCGATTAAGCCAACAAGTAGCAGAAACATTAATGGTCACCCACTTTCTCGTTGACCGCTTCAACAATCAAATCAACGCCGAATTTGATATAATGAGATTCAGTGAAAGGATAGTCACATTCGTAATGCGTATGTATTACATGCTCTATTTTCATTTGACCTTCGCCTCCGGGAATTGTTTCAAATTTAGCCCAAGAATGTTTTTCTTGTCGAAAAACGGTACTCCGGCATCGGCACATTGCCGGTATAAATCTAAAATCCATTCCCGCTTCATCGGCCTTTTGCCGGGGCCAGTTTCAGGGCCACAAATTACCCAATGTAACATTGCCTCGTAACCAAAGCCATCTGTAAATCCAAAGCAATTCATGCCCATTGGCTTCTCACCATACATAGCTTGAGTTAAATCAATCTCACCAAGCATCGGTTCCACACTTATAAATCTAATCGCTGCTGGAGTCTCTAAAAGGTATTTAATTCGCCAATCTTGATCTTGATTTTCGACCGTTACGCCTAGCCAAACATTAGGCAAGTATTTTCTTTCTCTTAATGCTCTAAGTGACAACGAAATAGCATCCTCGATCCTAGCCGTTTCACAATGCCACGCCGTAGATCCGTCGGGATCATCGTCACAATCTACTCGGTACTGCGCATCTCGCCACTCATCCGTCTCGCTTAGTGAAAATTCGTCCATAGTTGAAATATAGGATTGCATCCGATCTGGTCGTTTGGTCAGAACCTGGAACGTGTGTTGGGGACATAACGCCATGACTGCAAAAATCCTATCAATGTAATCAAAAGGTACATCCTCACGAAACAAATTAATCATCGAACTTACAAATATCTTTTGAGGCTTTCGCCATTTTAACGGTTGTTCTAACTGCTCGGTAGGATTCCAAACTTTATCGCACCACTCAATTTTAGTTTCAGCCATTATCTTGCCCCTCCTTAAAATGTCGAATTAAAGCACGTTTACAACCATTGTCTTTTGAAAACTTGTAATCAATGCATTTATTGCCATGCAGCGGGCAGTATTCGCAATCGAGTTTATCGTCAATATAATCATCCATCCATTCACACGCCCGTTCCAAGGCTTGTTCCATCCGCTCGTTTTTATCAATAATCGCCCCGTGCCGTTCTATGGCTGATTTAGCAAGCTGATTAAGTTCATGACCGATTCTTTCGAGAGTCTCGACTCGTTCTTTCAGCTCTGCGTTTTCCCGTTCCAACTCCATTACCTTGGTTTCAACCTCTGCCCATGATTTGGCTGTCATTTTAGCCTCCTTCCCGGCGCTAGGGTTACTAGCGCCGATTGCCTATTTCTACATTTCAAAAAGCCAAATCATCAAGATTAATACCATCAACTTGGTTGTCATAATCTTTAAGCATCGATACAAATTTTTGAATGTAACAATTTTGATACGTTTTACCTTGATCGTTTGGTTTGGTTGTCTTGAGTCTGACTTCGATTACTCGATCTAGTAAGTTCGGCAGGAAATCCTCTAAATCGCTGATATTCGTTAATTCAAGCCCGATTTTACCAAAATCAGCCTTTAAATACCCAAACCGGCTCGAATCATCAAGACTGTTTCGTTTGGAAATCAAATGATTAATATAATTACCTTCAACCACCTTGAGCCCTAATTTTAAAAATAACCTTCCATCGTCAGATTCATCAATTCTAGCCTCATCAACAACGACAACATACTGACCATCGGGTAACGGTGAATAATCGGTTTTCGGGGCCTCGGCCTTTCCCCACTCATCATTTAATTGACTTAATCTGTCTTTATAACTCATAATTATTTACCTCCATTAATTGATTTTTTAAAATTTTCTTCGATTGCTTTATAACTCATTTCAATTTCAGCGGGAAACTTACCGGTTCTGTCTCCGGCTTCCCAGTTTTCAGAAGGTTTTGTTTTTAACATCCGCTTTAATCCTTCTGTTGTAGGCTCTGTTGTAGCAAAAAAGATAAAGTCACACATTGGTAAAATTACCTCTTTGGCTTGTTTTGACATTGTAGGAACCCATTTCGTTATAGTTCCAGTCCTGGTTTTGATTTCGGTCGTCTCCGCGTGGCTAATAAGTACCAATCCATATTTCAAAAGACTCAGTTTGGTAATAGCTCTGAAAAATTCATCTTTGACCAGTTTCCAACCTTTACCCCAGTCCAGTTCACTTTCGTGCTGAATATTTTGTTTTTTACAAATATAATTTGAACAATGTTTGAATAAATTATCTACTGTATCAATTACAATGGTCTTATATTGATGATCACCCTTTGCAACCTCAGCGCAAGCCATAATAAATGTTTCCCAGCCATCAACTGGCATATTATAGGTTTCCAAGGCGTTTAATCCTGCTTCCGTAGCAATAAACAGAGGACTATCAAATTGACTTGCAAGCGTCGATTTACCCGCTTTAGGCGCACCATAGATTAAAGTCGTATACTCGTTAAAACCGATCTTTGGTTTTGTTGTTTCTTTGGGTAGTAGTGCCATTGTTTAATTACCTCCGTCATCCAATTCTTAAATATTTTTTATCAGTCACCAACTCAACGCCAGGAATCTTTTTGCCACTTTTTAAATCTTCAAGTATTACCTTTTTATCCGGTTCAGACGGTTTCGGGACCATATAATCAGCAGGTATTTTTGCGACATCAATTACATTTACGCTTGGCAGTGATTTACGAAACGACAGTGGAACAATCCCGTCGACTTTAGCCATTCCCACTTTAACTAACTCACCTTCCAGATACTCTTTAATTCCGTCGTAACGCCGCTCCAACGACTGCCTTTTAGCCTTTAAACGCTTTTCTTCAATTTCGTAGGCGTTTGCATCCGAATCAATATTTTTGAGCAATTTAGCCATTTCTTGGGCTTTTATGACTATCTCGCCATCGACTTGCTGAATTGCTGACATAATTTCTTCTTGAGGAATTGTTTCGTCATCTAGCAGCTCGATTAAGTTTTTGTAATGCCCTGTTAATTCGTAAAGTTTTGGCATTATTCATCTCTCCTATCAATTTTTAACTCTTCATTCACCGACTCAATATATATTTTCATCTCTTTTAACTTCTCTTCTGCGCCTTTGAGCCGGTCGCGTAACTTTTCAACTCCATCCCTTTGCCATTTAATACTTTCGTTACCTTTTTGAATGATTGCCTCTTGTTTGGTCAAAAAGAACGGCTCTCCGGTATGCCAAGAATATTGCGGTTCGTCCTCATCGTCGTTTAGCATTGCAACATAGACATATTGACCATAATCATTTAGAGTGATCAACAATTCGCATGGTTCGGGGTGATTACAATTGTTGCAACGTAGATGGTATTGGATGTTGTCTTGATACTCTCGTTTGCCAATAACATCATACGAACCGACGCCACCAAGTAGATATTTATAAATCTTGTCGCCGATTTTTAAAGGTTTAGCTTCTGATTTGTTCATGATTCCTCCATATCAATTTTTATCGCCGTTTCCTCCCGGTAGTTCGGCTCCCCCTTACTCCCGCACAAGGCGCAGTATGGGTCTTTTAAGGCTTTACCACAGTCAAAGGTGTATTCGCTTGTCCAAACCTCCGGGCAATTGGTACAGAATAGGGTTATGTAGTCATTCATCCGCTTCAACCAAACCAAAATAATTCATGACGTACTTAATCCCGATACTTTCGAGCAACCCATCTCTATTTCCGGTAGCTACCAGATAGGCCGGATCGCACTCCTTGGAAATTATCGCTGCCATGTCATCGATGTTGTCTATGTTCTTTGCCTCTACGGAAACTAAAACTCTATTGCCTCTTGAAAACGGATTTATGATGACTTTGCCGGCTTCAATTTTTAAATCCACTTTTTCTCACCGTCCTATAGTCAGTTAAAATGTTTCTTATCAATTCTTTGGTAGCTTGTTCCTTATCGGGTTTCTTTTTGTATGTCATTTGTCAAAACCTCACTTCTGTATCGGTATTTCAAACCAACATTTTTCTAATCCACTAGCTTCCCGCTCATCTGTTTCAATTGCTCCCAAAACTTCTTTTAGCGTCGCGGTTTCGGGGAATACGTATGCCTTGTTAATATCTGCCGAATGATCGCCCCGGTAATCGCTTGTATGCTTTATTACAACAATATCCATTTACAAATCCCTCCATATCAGTTAAAATCATTTAACCAATTCCAAACAATCAACCTCAAAACCGCCAGACTTACCCTCTAACATCACGCATTCACAACCGCAAACATCAAAGGGTTTGCTTCTAACAGTCCAAACCTTATCGGGGTTTTTCAGTGCTTCATAGCAGTTAACCATCACAACTTTGTCACCCATATTCAAATTCATTGTATTTTGCCTCCACATCGTTTATAATTTACCTGAATACCGTTCTGTAAAGCGTTATTCTTCGATTTCGATTTCTTTGACTAATTCTAAAAGCATATAATCAGGGCTATTAACAGCTGGTTCAGAGCTGTGCAACATGTATATCTCGCCTTTCTTTGAAACTACCGCCCACACCTTGATTTCTTTCTTTGCCTTCCGTTTCGGCCTCTCGGGAATGTCGAAATGGATTTCGTTCCAGAAGTATGTAGAAACTATATCGTCCGTTGTTTCTCGCCCTTTAAAATCGCAACTGTTCCCGCTTTCAAAATCGATTGGAAATTCAAATTGGGGTCTGACACTTTCGACCACTTCCCAAGCTTGATCGTAATAGTTCCACAATCGATCTCCCTCTCGTGCTTTTGACAGGTCATTCTTTTCAAAATTCAAATTTATCACTCCTCTATCTCAAATTTGACTTCATTCGGAAAACATTTTAATTCGATCCATTCCGGGTTGGTACCGGACTTAGGATAATGAGTGCACGCCGGACACCATGGGCCGCAGGGAGTGCCAACGCCGTTTTTAGTGTTTTTCGGACATAACAGGCGGAAGCTACCCCTTGTTAAATATGTTATCCTGTCGTCGCTTTCGTCGATTTTTACTTTCACCTCACCGACCTCCTATCATCCAAATCAGCGCATACATTACCACTATCCAAAACGTCATAACAACTAATACCGCGTATACTTCCCGGTCAGTAATCACAGCCACCGCCTCCGCCCCGGGATGCAGCCTATAATCAATCCACAAACTCGTCTTGACATTTGATATATCGGGCCGGAAAATGTCCGTTTGGCTTGAGCTAAAAAGGTAATCATTGCGGGGCCTCCTCTTGCGTTTCTTTGTCTTTCTTAACCAATTCGAATTTAGCTTTTTGCTCCGGTTGTTCGCTTATCTTTAAATTGAGGTGTTCCATAATCATTTTCACAGCTTGCTTTAGGGAAAGAGCCTTATATTTCCGAAAGAACATAAAGCCACGATATTCGTAACCATCCAGCAACCCCGTTGTGATTTTTTGACCATTTTCCAATTCTTTTTGTTTTTGTTCTAGCTTATAAAGCCTTTCTTTCAGCTCGTCCCATTTTTTTCTTGAAACAAACATCACATAGCCTCCCTGTTCTCCCGACACCATTGCCGGATTTTGTTGCTTGTCGCTCTCTTTGACTTGCGGAATCTAAGCTGATATTTCGTCCATTTATCGCGCTTACGGAGACGACGTTTACGAGATTTTTGGCGCACTTAAGATCCCCCCTATAACTGCACTATCAGCATTTTGTTATCAATGACATATTCATAATTTCCGACCGGGACCGGAATTTCGAAATGTTCGAAAAACGGTCTAGCATCGATATGTAAATTAATTATCCCCTTAATTTTAAAAGAATCATTGGAACCGTAATCATCTAGCGGCTCAAATCCAATCTGCTTTTTGTCAGGTTCCCAATACAGATCGACATGCCTAAAACTCAACAAATCCGGAACGACATCCCTGCTAAAAGTAATTTTCCCATCCTTGGTAAACGTGATTTCCCTTTCGGTTTCGGCAAAGCTTTTTTCCTTAAACATTTTAAAAACCTCGCTTTCGTTTTTTGATGAGAAATTACTTGAACTGCCTTTCTAGCTGATTTATTAGCTTGTCCACCCGTTCCATTTCCCATCGGTGGAAGCGTTTATGGTGTAGGCTAGGGAAATTGAATTGAGCGTCAAGGGGCTTTTTGGGCTTGCAGGGCGACGGCGCTGGTGTTAGGTCTATCACAAAACCGTCAGATATAATTGTTAAATTTGCAAGCCACGGATACTTTTTTAAATCCTTATCAAACATTCTGGCCTCCTGCTAGTAATGAAAACCATCGTCGGTTAAAGTATGTTGGATAAACAAAATAAGCATTTGTGATACAGTTTGATTCAGGCAAAACAAAACATCGCCGTCGCCCTCTTTAAGCCTGATTACTATGCAATTATCGCTGTTGTAGCTAATCTGAGGGCGACCATCAAACTCGCGTTTAATATGTGGTAGGGCGGATTGATTACGTTGGATTACTTGGATCATTGGAGGCCTCCTTGTCTGGAGTATAAAAGCAACAGAATTTGATTAGGTTCGAACAAGATCTCAATTCTGCCTCGATCCAATAGGTTGATTCGTCTGAGTCGTGGTAGGTTTTGTACTCAGCAGCTTTATCAACCGCCTCCCCAAGTCGCTTAGCTTGCTCTTCGGTGCAATCATGTTGATAAATGTTTATTGACAACTCTTTAAATCCGATTTTTTCGAGGGTTTTGGTAAGCTCTTCGAATTTTTCGTTTAGCTCTGAATTCATTTTATACCCTCCTTTTGGCTCCTCGCTTTCCGTCAACTGCACCACTAACATCTCATCCTCAATCGCATAGCCAAATCTGCCCTCGGGATTGATTCCAAAATATTTAAAGAATTGCGTCGCTGTAATGAATTTGGTTGAAGTACCTTGGATTTTGAAAGCGCCTTCGGGACAATGCGCTGGTTTTATCCTGATCTGGTTTGTTTCTGCATCAAAAACCAGATTAATATAATCACATTTCAGATCTCTTATTGCCGCTTTGTAAAACACGATCCTACCATATGACTTAATTCCGATCTTCTTTTCAAAAACTTTCTTAACCGGGGCTTCTTCGTGCTTTATAAACATTTCATATCCTCCTTTCGGTTCGTATAAGACACAGGTGATGCTGCATTCATCGCACGGTTCTTCATCAACGGCTTTCTTCTCGTGTTTGTAAGTATTACACAGGCATTCGCCGTAACCGATAACGATTTTATCGCCTTGTGTCATTTCGTTTCCTCGCTTTCGCCATTTAAAACCGTCTATTTTCTGCTTTTTGGAAATCTTCGTAAGTAAAGCCTTTGCTTTTTAAATATCTCACCTCTTCCCTCACTCTCGGGATGCTCATTAGTTGTGCATATCTTTTCTCACGGTACTCCGCGCAAAGCGTAATCACCAATGCATCTGTTACATCGTTAACCGGTATCTCATGTTGCTGAATATAATTAATCACTTCCGTCTTTTCGTCTTCAGAACGAAATCCGCCAAATGTTTTTGCGTGTTCTTGCACGGTGTATTCTATGATATCCATTTTTGGTTCCTCACTTTCGCTTTACAAATTGCTGCAAACAACTAACAAACTTGCGCTATTTTTGCAATAGTTTCACAATTTAACCGGATCTGCTCGACGTTTTTAATTTCGCGTTTGGATTCTCGGCTGTTCCAATTTGCCAAATGTTTAATTTGTTCGATTACTATTTCCGAAATTTGTGATTGCTCTTTGCTTAACATTGGGTTGACCTCACTTTCTACAGGAATTTATTGCCTTTTGCCGAATCTTACTGGTGAGGGGAGGTGATAAAGATGTTTGAATCGGATACTATCAAACTCGCATTAGAAAGAAATTTTCAAAAGTATGTCAAAAACGGTTTTGAAAACATGACCAAAGAAGAATTTTTAGACTTAATGGCGCATACTATTTTTACATCGTTGGAAAAATACAAGGAACATTTAGCCAAACAAAACAAAATCAGATTAGATTAAATTGCTGTTTTCGTCATTTGTAATGGCCTTTGCTTGAATCTCTACTTCAAGCTGGGCCACTCTTTTTTCCAATTCATGAATCTTTTGAAGCCATTCGAGTAATGTTAAATCTTCTGGAAAATCATTGATAACCTCGTTCATCTGTTTTCACCTCCCTTTATGCCGAATAGTTCGCAGAGACGTTATCCCCTGGTCAACCATCGATCCAGCGCCGCCTTGCTTATACGATATTGGCAACCAATCTTCCGCGCTGGTATCTCTCCAGACTCCACAAGTGCCATTACAACAGTGTGACGCTTTTTAAGATACTTCCGGGCCTCGTTGACGCTCATTACCTCCGGCTGTGGTTTACGTGGCATTCAGATCACCTTCTCTCACTCTTCGATTGATGCAAATTTATTGCTTATCCGCGTAACAGATCGGCCAGCATTATAATATTTATGAATGATTGCTGCATAAGCCGTAAACCCTTTAACCGTCAAGCCGGAGGCCGCCCTGCCTTCGCGTAAAATCACAACTGGATCAACTGTAGCCATTTTTTGGACAAAGTCACAATCAATAAATTCTGTTCCGTTTAGCTTAACCAAAATCCCGACGCCTTTTAAAATAGGAGCCTCTAATGATTTCATAGCACCGTTCCAAGTTTTTTTAATAAGCGACAAGGTACGGAAAAGCCCTTCTTCGCCGATATCTGCATACATGTCATCAAGTACCTTAAGCGAAACAATTTTATTGTTCGATTGGCCTCCGTTCTTACCAATTCTTAGGCCGGCCTTTTCGGTGATGTCTTTAATCCTTATAGCTTGTGGTTCTTTAGATTCCAATCGCCCTCTAAATTTGTCAAAATAGCTAATTGCCTTAGTGCTATTGCCTAAATCAACAAACAATCTCGCTTCGTCTTCGTAATCGAGATCCGAAGATATTTGGCATATCACTTCTTGAATCCCAAGCGTTTTTAACATTGCCAATCTGTTTTGCCCATCCACCACATAAAAACCATTAGGCCTTTTGCTAACTGTTAAAACCCCAACCATTAAAGGATTGTATTTTTTAACCATTTTCTTAACCCTATTAATTTGGACATCGCGGTTATAGTCAGAAAATTTCAATGTTTTTACCGGCAACATCATGTATTGAATCCTGTTTTGGGTGAATAAATTTTCCATTATTTTGTACCTCCTAATATTTGTTTAATTATTTTTTCAACTCCATTTAATTGATTTTTTGTATCTTTAATTAGTGACAAATACTTTTTTAAATCAATTTTTGATAGTTCCCCAAACCGCTCCCCGCCAAATTCAAGCGGGTTAATTTCAGTTATAAACGAATTTACAATTGCCTTGAACTTTGATATACTGAATATAGATTCTTGGGCTTCCCGTATCGGCTTGATTACAGGGAATCCCGTCTCGTCCACCTCATAAGGGTGGATTCTTTTTTCCTCTTTACTGCTTTCCTCCGGGACTGATTGCATTATAGGCAATCCCTCCTTTTCTTCAAATTCCGGCTTGTCGGGCTGTACAACGGGCGATTCCTCCTTTGGTTTTTTGGGTTTAATTTCACGATAAACAGTATTTACTTTGGTTTCTCCGGTAGAAAGTTTGGCTTTCTGTTCTGGTGTCGCTTCTTTTTCAATTACCCTTACTTTGTCGATGGTGTCCCGGCTCACTCCTGCGATCTTGGCTAGTTCCTCGCGGGTTTCGATGGGCTTCACTTCCGCAGATTTCTGCGTAAGTGTTTTCCCCGGAGCGGTGCCGCCATGCTCCTTTTGTCTTTCTTTTGCTTTCGCTTTTATCACATCTTCAAGCTGCAGTGCCAACCTCGACCGGTCATAGGCACTTAGGTTCCTGCGTCCGAATTGATTCCTGATAATCCATTCCTTGGCTTCTTCCCGGTCTTTGAAGCCCTTGGTTTCAGTTCTGAACGGAATGTCATTTTGATTGCAAATTTCATACCGGTTGTGGCCGTCCACCAAAACCCCGTTCCAAACTATTAGAGCATCCCGGCAACCTTCTTTGATGAGATTTTCCTCCAATTGTTGCCGCTCTTCTGAAGTCAACGGCGGTATCAGATTTTTAAATTCCGGGTCAATTACCAAATTGTCCACTTTATCAGCTCCTTCCAACTTGATTTTAAATCAACATTCAAGGTAAAAAAATAGTGTTGGGAGTTTTCTTTAATGCTTTACAGATTTCAAGTGCCGTTTCAAGTCTTAGACCCCGATCGCCGTTTTCAACTTTTCGAATATAATCAGGAGTTAAACCCAGCACCTGTGCCAAGTCGTTTATGCTCATTCGTGATTGTTCCCGATAGTACTTGATTCTATTTGTCATTTAATGCCACCTCCTGCCTGTATTTTATTTTTGACTACATGAATAATATATCACATACCGGATGTCTAATCAAGCGATTTACAATAATATATGACGTTTCGTCACATGTTTTTTTAAAATACTTGATAGATTATCATTTACAAATACTCCAAGTCTTGATATAATCATACCGGAAGAAGGTGAATGTATTGAAAAGCGAATTTTGTAAAAGATTGAAAAAATTAAGAACAGAAAAAGAGTTAACACAAAAGGATATTTCGGATTTTCTTGGGCTTGCTTCTTATACAACGATTTCTAAATGGGAAAAGGGAGTTAACGATCCACCGATTGAATTGTGCGTGAGATTGGCTGAGTTTTTTAAAGTTTCTCTAAATTACTTGGTTGGTGAATCTGATCAGCGGCAGGAAGATTTTGGGTTTGAGAAAATCCCGGTAACGATTTTTACCCAAGAAGATGTTGATCTGGTCAGGCGTGTTAGAGCCCTTCCCTCTGTTGGACAAAAAATGATGTTAAACACATTGGAAAACCTTGAGACAATGTTTAGTGAACCAGTATCAACCAAGGAAGAACTGGCATGACAACAACAAGATGGTGAAAGCCATCTTTTTACATAGATTATAAGAACAAGAAGGTGATTTTATGAGAGAAAAAAACGGGAAAGGAACAATAATTAAAAGAGGTGATACATATTTTCTTGGAATCCGAAAAGGTAAAATCAATGGCGAATATAAAAAAAAATGGATCAAATTAAAGGCGAAAACCATTGAAACTGCCAAAGATGAACGAGACGACATCAACACCGATCGACGCAGGAATGTTTTTGTAGAACCAACCGCTGTAACGGTAGAAAAATATGTAAAAATATTTTTGGAAGACACACAACGTGCAGTAAGCCGTGGCCGAATTGCCAAAGGAACATACGAATGGTATGAAAAGCGGCTCCGGTTACATATTATTCCCGAAATCGGCGGGTTAAAGCTTGCGGAGGTTAAATCGCGGGACTTACAAAACCTTTACGATGATTTATATGAGCAATCAACCTGCAAGGCGGAATCAGCATATAGAATCCTCCACAAACTATGGGCGGTCATTATCGAGGACGATGATCTAGATATTAAATATAATTTAGCCGAAAAAATCAAACGTGGCGAAAAAGAAAAGTATATTGCCCCCACCTGGACGGGAAAACAGATAACCTACTTTCTACAGCACGCAAAAGAGCGAAGGTATTATGAGTTGTTTTTAATGGGGTTCGGCGCTGGAATGCGGCTGGGGGAAATTATGGGGCTTACATGGGACTGCATCGACTTTAAAAATATGGTAATCCATATCAAGCGGTCAATCATGCTAAACAAGGTTTATGATTTAGAAAACATTAAAACTTTGCTAAAAAAGACCAAAAATCAAAGCTCCATCCGGGACATTAGAATGTTGCCGGTCGTATCCGATGCGTTAAGAGAGCTAAAAAAAAAGCAAAGGGCCGAAGAATTGAAAGCCAAACACTATTATGATTTTGAATTAATAATAGCCACTCAGGACGGCAGACCTGTTAACTATTCAAATATCAGAGATAATTATTGGGCATGGTTGATTGACCAAATAAACAACGAGGAACATCCCTTAAAATATATTAAGCTCCACGGTATGCGCCATTCCTGCGCCACCTGGTTATATGATGAACTTGGAGTACCTTTGGAGATCATACAAGACATTTTAGGTCACGCAGTCCCCCAGACAACAAAAAAAATGTATGTACACAAAACAGTCAGATCACAAGATCGTGCAATGGAATTGATTAATCAAAAATTTAGAGAAGCGGGTTTGTGACATCGGGCAAAAACGGGTAATATTATAGCAAACAAAAAGCGACTTGTCAAATTTGGCAGGTCGCTTTAAAATGCAGTAATGACGCTGGTTTTCATAGTTTGGTATAAAGTTGGTATAAAACAGGGCAAATTTAAAGGGTTTGCAGTTTATGTTAACAACCAGCAAACCCTTGATAATATTGTGGTGCCGAAGACCGGAATCGAACCGGTACGGTCTTTAGGACCGAGGGATTTTAAGAATCTTGTTTATGCTCCCTAGCTGCCCGTTCTTTACCTAAAAGTCAAGATAAAACATATAATTTACATATATTGTATAAAATTGTTTTCCCTTATTTTTTATTATTTTCCGTGGTTGTTGGTATAAAGTTGGTATAAAGAAGTCTAGCTGGTGTTTCTATTTAACCACCCTCATTCCATGCCTATTTGTAATCGCCTCCTTTCGAATGATCAGCAACAAAATCAACGAATTCATTACAAAAATAATTTCATTAATTTCACACAGCTCATCCTCCAAGAACAGCTCCCCCTTTTTGTTTTTGTTTACATTTATATTATACTCCCATAACATTTTGTTAACAAGAAGGAATATTACGGTAAACTAGAGAAGGGGGTTAGTTTTTCGCGTTTGTTATAATATAATGGGGATATTTGACAAGTCGCTTGAAGGACACTAAATCAGTAGGGTTAATCTCGGTCGGAGCCCGGTCACTCCTTTAGGAGTTAGGGAGTTGGTCAAATTAAAAAAATAACCCGGTCAGTTGTCGGGTCCCGTTGATAATAGAAAAGCTTTCGTTCGCTGTTCAGGGGTGGCGTGGGCTATTTGAAACATTCCTTTATCTGTCGGTATTGGGCCGTCATAATAAATAGTTTCAAAACCAACTATATCAATAAATTCATAGATATATTTTTCAATAAGCCCCGACTCCTTGACTTTTTCTTCAAGTTCATAAGCATGTCGAACGTTATAAACCGAATTCCAAAATTCTTTTTCTACACCCATAATTTTTGCCGCCTGTTCATTCAACCACTCCGGCGTGGCCGATAAAATTTCCTCTCTAGTCACTTTACCACCTCCTTCGCCTTTAAAATTTCATCAGGCATATTGATCCATGCCCATTCCAACAAATCAATTAAATCAACAGCAGTGCTTTTAAAGCCGCCCTCATTATAGGCAACTACAATAAATCGGCCATTCCCATGCTTGACAATTTCCACATTTGATTCTTCGTTGTATTCACGGATTTTGCTTGGTTCGCTATTTTCAAATCCAAAAATTTTAGCCATTTGTTCTTTAGTCATTTTTCGCCTCCATACAACTGCTGTATTGTTTCGTTCCAGCTAAATGATTCATCATTGGTTTTGTGCCGTTTTGCTTGCGATTTGGTTTTTAACAACCCCACAACATCGGTTATCGCGTCATTATACCCCTTACAATACGCAGCTTCTTTAGCGCCATCAAGGATATCTTCATCAAGTGGACGTGGTTCCAAGCCACTTATTAGTAGCATAATTTCTTTTTTGGACATTTCAATCCCCCTCAAATAATAATGTTATTATAAGTTTCTGCCGCCCGATATAAGCTTGACGTCGATTGTACTATACACCCATTTTGTTTAACGTCATATTTAAGACGTTCTGCAGATACGACCATTTCAATTCTTTTGCCGCGGCCCGGCTCATAATGTGCGGCGATTGTTTGCTTGATTAGTTTCATTACCAAGCGCCTCCATCACACGGAATATTAACATCATCCGCTTTATAATCCTGGTCAACGCCTCCCAGCTTGGTATATTTGGCGTTGCCTTCGCTATCCTTTTTCATTACATGCATAGACCCATCGACAAATACCCATAATGATTCGGGCCATATCTTAGCGACTTTCTTCAATGCGTCAATCGCCTTTTGTTCTTTTTTGGTAAGTTTCATTTTTCCTCCTTCACTTTCTTCACAAGCACGACACCACACTTGCGACAATATATTTTTCCGGTATAGCGGCCCAATACATCTGAGCTTTAGGAATAGTCAACATTTTATCAATAGTTTCGATGATTTCTTCAATCGTTTTGCCCATTGGTTTCCTCCTTCTCGTCTTCAAACGAGCAATCATTCAATCCCGTTTCTTCCAATAGTTCCATAAGTTCATCGTCGGTTAGGTCATCGATATATTGACCAAAACCCTCTAAATATTTTTTGTTTGCCTCTCTGCATTTAGCCAAGATATCCAATTCTTCTTCGGTTAATATATGTTCATGAGTTTGTTCGTGGGTCATTTCGTCACCTTCTCATCTTTCAGTAACGTCTATTCCATCCATGCTTGCGCAATAATATCTTAAATTTAATCGTCGCTTACATTTCGGGCATTCCCAATCAGCCCACACTTGCTCGGCTATTGGATGTGATTGAAAATCAATCTCTTTCATTAATTC
>Ga0075317_1000006_pt1 | contig 27581 bp, 28 predicted proteins | sample MayberryNE_TuleB_FD_120068 | JGI IMG/M metagenome (GOLD analysis project Ga0075317, IMG submission 120068) | Natural and restored wetland microbial communities from the San Francisco Bay, California, USA, that impact long-term carbon... | ecosystem: Environmental > Terrestrial > Soil > Wetlands ... | reverse complement strand
GTCGCGGCGACCGTGCAGCCCGCGAAGATTCCCCTCGTCGCCGACGCGTCATCGACGGCCAGGCCGACCGGGATCAAGGAATTCCTCTTCGCCGTCTTCCCCGAAAGCCCCTTCGCCGCCCTCCTGTCGGGCAAATTCCTCCTCCCGGCCTTCGTATTGGCAGCCATCGTCGGCCTTGCCTTATCGCACGACCGCGTCGCGACGCGCCCGGCGGTCCAGCTCTTCGATTCCCTATCCAGGATCTTCTATCAGATAAACGCCGTAATCGTCGAATTCCTCGGCATCCTCCTTATAATGACGACCGCCCGCTGCGTCCTCGAATTCAGGGCTTCCGCCAAGACAGAGGTCTACGGCCCCCTCCTGCTTACGATAGGGATCGAGGTCCTCGTCGTCGCCTTCGTCGCGATCCCGGCCGTCCTCTGGTTCTTCGGAGGGCGCAAGGATCCCTTCAAGGCGGTCTACGGCCTCCTGGGCCCGGCCCTTGCCGCCTTCGCATCGGGAGACCTGTACTTCGCCTTGGGTCCCTTGACCCGCCACGCTAAGGAGAACCTCGGTGTCAGGCGGCGCTACAACGCGCTCGACATCCCTTTGGCGGCGATATTCGGCAGGGCGGGAACCGCCCTAGTCACCTCGACCGCCTTTATCGTCGTGCTCTCCTCCTACTCCGGGCTCGGCGTCTCGCCTTCGAGGCTCCTTTGGATCATGGCCGTCGCGCCCATCGCCGTCCTGCTCACCGCCTCATCGCCCGACCGGGGCGCGATAGCCGCTCTCATGGCCCTCTGCTCGCTCTACGGCAAGGGCTTCGAGAACGGCTTCCTTATCGCCGCTCCCATGGCCCTGCCCCTCATGGCGGCCGGGGCCTTCCTCGACGCGCTTTGGGCAGGCTGCGCCTCTATCCTCCTCGCCAGGCGCTCGGGAGGGTCGGAGGAGAGGGAAACGAGGCGCTTCATCTGAAGCGGGGGCGCTTGACTCCCCTAATCAGCGGCCGTAGAATGGGAACATGGACCTGAAGAGCATCCTCGGCCGCGATTCCGTCGCCCTCCACCTTAAGGGAAAAAGCAAGGAAGAGCTCATAGACGAGCTCCTCGCAGTAGCGGAAAAGTCGGGCAAGATAAACGACATGGCGGCCGCCAGAAAGGCCGTCCTCGAGCGCGAGCGGCGGATGAGCACCGGCATGAAGCACGGCATCGCCATCCCGCACGGCAAGACCGACGCGGTCAAGGACCTGGTCGCCTGCATCGGCGTCTCGGACCAAGCCGTCGAGTTCGACGCCCTGGACCGCCAGCCTTGCCGGATCTTTATAATGACCCTCTCGCCCGCCGATAAGACCGGGCCGCACCTCCAGTTCCTAGCCGAGGTTAGCCTGCTCTTCCGCAGCGAGGAGAAGCGCGGCGCGATCCTCGCGGCCGCTAGCGCGGACGAAGTATTGAAGGTCTTGGCCGAATAAGCCGGCCGACGGACGCCAGCGAAGAAGGGGCCGCCCCCGGACTTCATGAAGTCCGGGGGCGGCCCCTCGATCTTTACTCGGCCTATTCCTAGTCGAGGATGGCGAGGATGTCCTGGGCCTTGACGATCAGGTGGTCGACGCCGTCGATCTTGATCTGGGTGCCGGCGTACTTGTCGTACATGATCTTCTGCCCTTCCGACACCGGAACCGGCTCGAGGACGCCCTTATCGTTCTTCGATCCCGAGCCGACGGCGACGACGACGCCGGTCTGAGTCTTTTCCTGAGCGGTCTGGGGGATGATGATGCCGCCCGCCGTCTTCGTCTCGCCCTCCTGGATCTTCACGAGAACGCGATCGCCGATGGGTTTTACTTTCATTGCGGAATCCTCCTGAGATAATAGGTCGGTAGTTTGTTTGATCAAAAGGAATATACGGAATCCGAGTCGTCAGAGTCAAGGCTGAGGCCCCGCCGCGCCCTTCCCGAAAGGACCGGAATAGCCGAGCGGGGCCGGATTGCTTACATTATTATCCAGGTATAGCTAAGCATCGGAGGGACCATGGCGAGCGGAAAAGGTGACTGGATGGGTAAGAAACCATCCTCGAAGGGCAATCCGGGAGACAGGAAGCCCTCGAGCCCGCCGGGATTCAACGGCTTCCAGTTCAAATTCTCGCTGGGCTACATAATCGCCATGATAGCCGCGGTCGCGCTTTTCAATTTCCTCATCGCGAGGAGCGACAGCGCCGTCGTCCCCTACAGCGTTTTTAAAGACAAAATCAAATCCGGCGAGATTACGCGGATCGAGATGGATCAGCACTACTACACCGGCTATTCCCTCGAGGATGAGGCCCGCGGCTCCTCGGGACCGTCTCCCTCAGCCTTCCCGTCAAGGACCGTCCCCGCTCAGAAGACTAGGACGGTCTTCAAGACCGTGCCCATCTACGACGAGGAGCTCACGAAGCTCCTGGACGAGAAGGGAGTGGTCTACGAGGCGGTCTCCCAGGAAGGAGGCGCCGTCCTCTCCTTCATGCTGAGCTGGATACTGCCCATCGGCTTCATGATCGTCATTTGGCGAGTGCTCTTCAAGCGCCTGGGAAATCCCGGCGGCAACGTCCTCGCCTTCGGCCAGAACAAGGCGATGATAGTCGCGGAGGGCGACGTGAAAACCCGCTTCTCCGACGTAGCCGGCGTCGACGAGGCCAAGGACGAGCTGGTCGAGGTGGTGGACTTCCTAAAGAATCCGAAGAAATACACGGATATCGGCGGCAAGATACCGAAGGGCGTCCTCCTGGTAGGCCCGCCGGGCACGGGCAAGACCCTCCTCGCGCGCGCCGTCGCGGGCGAGGCCGAGGTCCCCTTCTTCAGGATGAGCGGGGCCGACTTCGTCGAGATGTTCGTCGGCGTGGGCGCGGCCCGCGTCCGGGACCTCTTCAAGCAGGCCAGGGAAAAGGCCCCCTGCATCGTCTTCATCGACGAGCTGGACGCAATCGGCAAGAGCCGCGTCACCGGCGCGATGGGCGGCAACGACGAGCGGGAGCAGACCCTGAACCAGCTCCTCGTCGAGATGGACGGCTTCGACGCGACCTCGGGACTGATCATCCTCGCGGCGACCAACAGGCCCGACGTCCTCGACCCCGCCCTGCTGAGGCCCGGGCGCTTCGACCGGCAGGTCCTCGTGGACCGTCCCGACCTCTCGGGCCGCGAAGCCGTCCTTAGGATCCACGTCAAGGCCGTGAAGCTCGACCCCTCGGTAGACCTGGCGCAGGTGGCGCGGGGGACCGCGGGCTTCGCGGGCGCCGACCTGGCCAACCTCGTAAACGAGGCGGCCCTCCTCGCGGTCCGCGCCGGGCGGAAGAAGGTGCTGCAGGGCGACTTCGACGCGGCGATCGAGAAGGTCGTCGCCGGCCTCGAGAAGAAGAGCCGCGTCATGAATCCCAAGGAGCGCAGGATAGTAGCCTTCCACGAGATAGGCCATGCCCTGACCGCCGCCTTCACCGAGGGCTCCGATCCGGTGCGCAAGGTTTCCATCGTACCGCGAGGCTTGGGAGCCCTGGGCTACACGCTCCAGCTTCCTACCGAGGACCGCTTCGTCCTGACCCGCGAGGAGCTCCTTGGGCAGATCGACGTCCTCCTGGGAGGGAGGGCCGCCGAGGATCTCGTATTCGGCAGGGTATCGACGGGAGCGGCAAACGACCTGACGCGCGCTACCGATATCGCTCGCCGCATGATCACCGACTACGGCATGTCGGAGCGCTTCCGCAACGTCGCGCTGACGCGTCGCGGCTCCTACCTGCCCACGCTGCAGCAGGAAGGCGTCATGGCCCGCGAGTACAGCGAGGAGACGCAGCGCTACGTCGACGAGGAGATATCTCGGATAATCGCCGGGCGCTACGAGTCCGTGCTTTCGCTCTTAGGCGGCCGCAGGGAGCTCCTAGAGCGGGCCGCCGAGCTTCTGCTCGAGAAGGAGACCTTGGAAGAGGCGGAGTTCAAGGACCTGGTCGGAGGCGCCGCCGTCGCATAGGCCTTGCCTTCGCAACGACTGAAAATATTTACACCAGATCCGCTGAGGCTTTTTACGAATTTCGCGGAGAAGGGCCGTATTTTCTACGCGAATGTAAGAAATCACGAATTTCCACCTGAATTTCCGCAATATATTGCAATGTTTACAAAAGTTCCATAAGATGTAAAACACACAGATGATGCTACCATTCTACGTCGCCGCGACGCCGATCGCCTTCGGCCTAATAACCGCGTGCATCAAGACCTTCAAGATCCGGCGGGGATTCGTCGTGGCCGGATCTATCGTCCAAGGCATGCTCGCCCTGTGGCTCGTGCTCTCATGCGCGCGCATGGATATGCCCCTGCGGATCTCCGCGACGCTGCCGCACCTGGATACCGCGGTCCTCGCGCTCGAGCTCGGGATGGCGGCGTATATCGTCGTCGTGTCGTCGATCCGAAGGCGCGCGCTCACGGTGCTCCTGGGCATCGCGCAGGCCGTCCTCGCCCTCGCGGGAGAAAAATGGATCGGCCACGTCGAGGTCGCCTCCCACCTCGTGATAGACCAGGCGACGCTGCTCATGATCGTCATCATCGGCCTCGTCGGCGGCCTGATCATTTTCTACGCCGCCGGCTACATGCGCACCTACCACGAGGAGCATCCCGAGTATAAGGACCGCCGCAGGCTCTTCTGCTTCACCATATTGGCCTTCCTAGGCGCGATGTACGGCCTCGTCCTCTCGAACGACCTAAGGCTCATGCTCCTCTTTTGGGAGATGACGACCATCGCCTCCTACCTCCTGATCGGATACAACGACGACGAGCAGTCGTCGAAAAGCGCCTTCCGCGCCCTGAACCTGAACCTCCTGGGCGGAATCGCCTTCGCGGCCGGAATCATCCTCCTCGCCTCAAGGACGGGTTCGGTAGAGCTCGACGTCCTTATCGACATAGGCAGGTCGGGGAACACGGCCCTCATCGCCGCTCCCTTAACCTTCCTCGCCCTGGCGGGGCTGGTGAAGTCGGCCCAGCTGCCCTTCACTCCCTGGCTCCTGTCGGCCATGGTCGCGCCCACTCCGGTCTCGGCCCTCCTCCACTCGAGCACGATGGTAAAAGCGGGAGTCTTCCTCCTCATCCGATTGGCGCCGGCTATGTCGGGCACGACGGTCGGCTACATAGTCGCCTTTATCGGAGCCCTTACCTTCCTTATGGGGGCCTTCGCCGCGGTCTCGAGGCGCAACGCGAAGCGCGTCCTCGCGCTGTCGACGGTGTCGAACCTCGGCCTGATCGCCGCCTGCGCGGGCATCGGGACCTACCAGCTCGCCTGGGTCGCGCTCTTCCTTGTCCTCTTCCATGCCGTGGCCAAGGCCCTGCTCTTCCTCGCCGTCGGCACGGCGAGCATCGGGACGGGCAGCCTCGACATAGAGGATATGGGCGCCCTCGTCATCCGGATGCCGAGGATCACGCTGTGCCTGGCGGTGGGCATATTCGCGATGTTCGTCGCCCCCTTCGGCATGCTGATCTCGAAGTGGGCCGCGATGGAGGCCTTTATAAGCCTCCACTCGATAGTCAGCCCCTTCATGATCCTCATCCTGGCCTTCGGCTCGGCCACGACCGCCCTCTTCTGGACCAAGTGGCTGGGCACGCTGATCAGGCAGCCCGATCCGGCCGCCCCGCCCGGCCTCCTCGAGGACAAGGTATCGAACTTCGAGCTCGTCGCCGAGTACCTCCTCTCGGCCCTCGCGATCGCGGTCTGCGTCCTCTTCCCGATCGTCTCGCGCGTGGCCTTCGAGCCGCTGCTATTGTCGATCTACGGGCAGTCCTTCGGGCTCGCGCGAGGCAATATAATGGTAACCGTGCTCATGACCATGATGACCGTCATCGTCCCCGCCTCGCTTATCATCGTCTCGCGAAGGCGGAAAGAAGCCCTCTCGACCGCCTACATGTCGGGGCGCGTCTCGGGGCCCGGGCTTAGCTTCAAGGGCTCGAAGGGCGCGCAAAAGCGGGTGGAGACGCGCTCGTACTACCTCGTCGAGGTTTTCGGCGAGGAGAGGATACTGAGGATCGGCATAGCCCTCGGCATCCTCCTCGTGCTCATCTCGATAGGGACGGTCCTGATATGAAAGGAATGGAGATCTACGTCGCGGCCGCCTACGTCATACTCGGCCCCTTGGCCGGCGGCCTTATCGCGGGGCTCGACAGGATCGCGACGGCCAGGCTCCAGGGCCGCGTCGGGCCGCCCCTGCTGCAGCCTTTCTACGACCTTCGCAAGCTGTTCACGCGGCGCATCGCTCCCGTCAACCACATCCAGGTCCCCCTCATCGCGAGCCACCTCGTGTTCGCGATCCTGACGGGGGCGCTGTTCTTCTACGGCTCCGACATCCTCCTCATCATCTTCGTGCTTACCCTGGCCAGCATCTTCCTGATCCTGGCGGCCTACTCGACGGGCTCGCCCTACGGCACGATGGGGGCCGATCGCGAGCTCCTCATCATGACCGCCTACGAGCCGATGATCATCATCGCCCTGGTCGCGCTCTACGGCGTCGCGAAGAGCTTCAATTTCTACGAGATTCTGGCTTCCGACATGCCCGCATACCTCTACCTGCCGGGCATCTACGTCGGCCTCGTCTATGTCCTCGCGATGAAGCTGCGCAAGTCGCCCTTCGACCTCTCGACTTCGCATCACGCCCACCAGGAGCTCGTGATGGGGCTCACGGCCGACATGGGCGGTCCGGCCCTCGGCATGGTCGAGCTGGCGCACTGGTACGAGTCCGTCTACCTCTACGCGATGGTGCTGCTCCTCTTCGCTTCGAGCTGGATCTCGGCCGCCTTAGGCATCCTCGCCACCTTCTTCCTCGTGACCCTCCTGGACAACATAACCGCGCGCGTGAAATGGAGGCTGATGCTCTCCATAGGATGGATGATCACTCTCGTCGCAGGCGCGGGCAACCTGATTCCCTTCTACCTGATATCGAGAGGCGCGCCGTGAGCGATATAGAGCGGTCTCCATGGCTGATCCACTACGACGCGTCGAGCTGCAACGGCTGCGACATCGAAGTCCTCGCCTGCCTGACTCCGATCTACGACGCCGAGCGCTTCGGCTGCATCCTTACCGGCGACCCGAAGCAGGCCGACATCCTCCTCGTCACGGGCAGCGTCAACAACTTGAACGCGCCGATCCTCAAGAACATCTACGAGCAGATGCCCGAGCCCCGGGCCGTCGTCGCGATCGGCGCCTGCGCCTATTCCGGGGGCGTCTTCGCGGAATGCTACAACGTCTCGGGCGGGGTCGCCTCGGCCATCCCGGTCGACGTCTACGTCCCCGGCTGCGCCGCGAGGCCCGAGGCGATACTGGACGGCGTCGTCGCGGCGGCCGGCATCCTCCGCGCGAAGGAAAGGGCCATGAAGGCCGAGCGCCGCGAGGCGAGGAAGGCCGCGAGGCGGGAGCGCGCCGCCGGGCGCTCGAGGGAGGGACGATGAGCGGCAAAAGCGAGATCCGCGCGATCGCGATCCTCGAGCTCCTGAACGAGGTCGACAAGCTGCGCGGCGAGGGCTGGAGGCTGGTCCAGCTCCTGGCCGCCGCGCTCGAGGACGGGGCGGAGCTCACCTATTCCTTCGGCATGGGCCTCGATATGGCCTCGCTCAGGATAGCCGCCAAGGCCGAGGAGCCTATCCCCAGCATAACTTCGCTCTATCCGGGAGCCTTCCTCTACGAGAACGAGATACGCGACCTCTTCGGCGTCCGCATCGAGAGGATACGCGCCGATTGGGAGGGAAAGACCCTCGACGCAGCCCGCGGAAAGCCCTTCTGCAAGGTAAGGATCGAGGCGGCCTCATCCGAAAGGGGGACGCCATGACCATAGGCGAAGGCGCGCCGCGCCCGAAGATCGAGGATACGAGGCACGACGAGACCCACCGCGAGTCCGGCTCGTCCGGCCCCTCGGTCATTCCCTTCGGCCCGCAGCATCCCGTCCTGCCCGAGCCCCTGCACTTCGACCTCTACCTCGAGGACGAGAAGGTGGTCGCGGCCGTTCCCCAGGTCGGCTACATCCACCGCGGGCTCGAGCTCCTGGTCGAGAAGCGCGACTGGCTCGACTACGTCCACGTCGCCGAGCGGATCTGCGGCATCTGCTCCTTCATGCACGGCATGGGCTACTGCGAGGCCGTCGAGTCCCTGGCCGGGATCGAGGTTCCGGAGCGCGGCCGCTGGCTGCGCAGCTTCTGGTGCGAGCTCGAGCGGGCCCACAGCCACCTCATGTGGGCGGGCCTCGCGGCCGACGCCCTGGGCTTCGAGAGCCTCTTCATGGCGGCCTGGCGCGCGCGAGAGCTGATACTCGACGTCGCCGAAGAGACCGCCGGGGGCCGCGTCATCTACGGATCCGCGATAGTGGGCGGCGTGTCCAGGGACCCCTCCGACGAGACGCTGCGCCGCTGCGTGGCGGCCATGAAAAGCGCGCGCGACGACGTGGCGAAGCTCTCGCGCGTCATGGTCAGCAACGCGACCGTCCGGCACAGGCTCGAGGGCGTAGGGGAGCTTACGAGCGAGGGCGCGTACAAGCTCGGGGCCGTCGGGCCCATGCTCCGCGCCTCGGGCTTCGACTACGACGCCCGCAAGCTCGGCTACGCGGCCTACGGCGAGATCGGCTTCGAGACCTGCGTCGAGACCGCCGGAGACTGCATGGCGCGCATGAAGGTCAGGCTCCGCGAGATCGAGCAGTCCTTCTCGATACTGGAAAAGATCGCGGCCCGCATTCCCTCGGGCCCGGTATCGGTTCCCGTCAAGGGACTTCCCCCGGCGGGAGAGGCCTTCGCCAGGCTCGAGCAGCCGCGAGGCGAGGTCGTGTACTACGTGAAGTCTTCGGGATCGCGCAACCTGGACCGCTTCCGCGCGCGCACGCCCACCTTCGCCAATGTCCCGGCCATGGTCGAGGCCCTGCGCGGCCAGAGCTTCGCCGACGTCCCGACCATCATCCTGACCATCGACCCCTGTATTTCCTGCATGGAGAGGTAGCCGTGGCGCTTCTGCAATCGATGACCCGCTTCGTACTTGGCAATCTCCTCGCCGGTCCCTCCACTCGGCGCTATCCCTACGTCGTCAGGCCGAGCATCGAGGGAAGCCGGGGGCGCATCGTCATAGACTATCCGGCTTGCATCCACTGCGGCGCCTGCGCCCGCCGCTGTCCCGCGAACGCTATCGCCGTGGGCCGGGAGCCGAAGTCCTGGAGCATCGACCGCTTTTCCTGCGTGTCCTGCGGCCTCTGCGTCCGCGTCTGCCCGAAGAAGTGCCTCGAAATGGAAGCCGAGCGCCCGAAGGTCTCGGCCTTCGCGGACCTATCCTCGCGCGTCGAGCGCCGCGAGACGCCGCCCGATCCGGCCGCGCCGCCCGCCGATGCATGAGGCGAGCGCGGCCGAGTCCATCGTCCGCATCGTCCGCGGCGAGGTCGACGCCCGATCGGAGGAAAGCGGCCGCGATCTGCGCGTGAAGCGGATCGACCTCGTGGTCGGCGAGACGACGGGCTGCATGCGGGAGTCCCTCGAATTCTACGTCGGGGTCTTCGCGGCCGGCACACGCGTCGAGGGCGCGTCCCTGGCGGTCCGATACGTCAAGCCCCGCCTGAAATGCCCTTCCTGCGCCCTCGAGTTCGAGCGGAGCCGCTTCTCCTTCGAGTGCCCCTCCTGCGGAAGCCAGGGCGTCATGACGAGCGCGGGCGGCGAATTCTACGTCGACTCGATCGAGGTTGACGGGGAGGGCTCATGAGAATCGATATCAAGCGCGCGATCTACGAGAAGAACGACGAGCTCGCCCGGACGATCAACGCCGAGCTGCGAGGCCGCGGGATATTCACCGTCAACATCCTGGGAAGCCCGGGCGCCGGCAAGACCAGCCTGATCGCCCGGCTCGCCGAGAGGCTGGGAAAGGAAACGCCGATCTCGGTGATCGAGGGCGACGTCGCGAGCGACATCGACACCAGGACGCTGCGGGAGCTCGGCATCGACGCCTACCAGATCGAGACGGGCGGGGACTGCCATCTCAACGCGGCCATGATCCGCGGGGTGCTGGGGCGGATGCGGATACCCGACGGCTCCTGGCTCTTCATCGAGAACATCGGCAACCTCGTCTGCCCCGCCGAATTCGTCGTCGGCGAGGATATCAAGATCGTGGTGGCCAGCGTGGCCGAGGGATCGGACAAGCCGCGCAAGTACCCGGCGGCCTTCGCGCGCTCGGCGGCCTGCGTCCTGACGAAGATCGACCTCGTCGAGGCGGTCGGCTTCGACGAGGACTTCTTCCGGCAAGGCCTGTCCTCGGTCGCGCCCGGAGCCGGGCTCTTCCCGATGAACGCGCGGACGGGCGAGGGAGCGGACGCCTTCGCCGCGCGGCTTGCCGAGATCCGCGACAGCCTCTCGGCCTGAGGAGCCTTCGCTTGGCCTCGAGGGGCTAGGGCCTCGCGAAGCGTCCTTGACGGGATATCGTCCTTTCTTTATCCTGAGCGCCACTGTGGGCAAGCGGGAAGCTAGCTTCAAGATGCGCGATTTCGGGCGAATCGGCGAAGAGCGCCCTTCCATGGGGCGCGAAAAGCGATCGCCTCCGGCCTCCCCCGGCCGCTCCGCCGGCAAGTAGCGGACAGGCAAGGCGCGCATGAAATACACCGTCCGTCACCCGGCTACAGTCCAGGAAGCGAAGGACGGCGTCGCCCTAGTCAAGATCGAGCGCATGTCCGCCTGCGCGCATTGCAGCTCCAGCTCCCTCTGCGGCATCGGGGAAAAATCCGAGTTCACGATGGACGTGCCCTATTCCGGCTTCGAGCTTCGCCGGGGCGAGGAAGTCGTCGTCCTTACCGAGGAATCCTCGAGCATGCGCGCGGTCGTCCTGACCTACGGCCTGCCCTCGGTCCTCCTCATCGCGAGCCTGGTCGCCGCGTCCTCGGCGACCCGCTCGGAGACGGCCGTCGGAGGCATAGCCCTCTCGGTCCTCGTAGTCTATTATGCCTTCCTATTCATCCTCCGCAAGCGAATCGGGCGAGCTGTGGGCTTTACGATCGAGAAGATACGGGGGGAACAATGAGCGGCGGCGTCATCAACGCGATACTCGTGCTCTGCGGGATCGGATTGGTCTCGGCGATAATCCTCAATTTCCTCGCGAGGAAATTCCGCGTCGAGGAGGATCCGCGCGTCGACATCATCGAGAAGATACTGCCCGGCGCGAACTGCGGCGCCTGCGGCCTTCCCGGCTGCCGCGCCTTCGCGGACAACTTCGTCAGGGCCGACAGCATCGACGGGCTGTACTGCCCCGTCGGCGGGAGCGAGTGCATCGCGAAGGCGGCCGAGGCCATCGGCAAGGCCGCGCCGCCGCGCGAGGCCATGATCGCCGTCCTACGCTGCAACGGCAGCCTCGGCAACAGGAAGGCCACGAACATCTACGACAGCTCGCGCAGCTGCGCGATCATGTCCCTGCAGTACATCGGCGAGACCGGCTGTCCCTACGGATGCCTTCGCCAGGGCGACTGCGTCCGCGCCTGCAAGTTCGGGGCGATCCGCATGGACGAGGCGACGGGACTGCCGGCCGTCGACGAGGAGCTTTGCATCGCCTGCGGCGCCTGCGTCGAGGCCTGCCCCCACGACATCTTCGAGCTCCGCAAGAAGGGCCCCGAGGGCAAGCGCGTCTACGTCCGCTGCATCAACATGGACAAGGGCGGAGTCGCGATCAAGAACTGCAAGGCCGCCTGCATCGCCTGCGGGAAATGCGAGGCCGTCTGCCCGAGCGGCGCGGTCAAGGTCGTCGACAACCTCGCCTACGTCAACTTCGAGCTCTGCACCCTCTGCCGGGAATGCGCGAAGGTCTGTCCGACGCACGCGATCCGCGAGGCGAACTTCCCGCCGGCAGACCGCGAGGAAGGAGGCTCAAAATGAGGCTCGCGCTCCGCGGCTTCAAGCGAGGCGGCATCCACCCGCACGACGAGAAGCGAACCGCCCTCTCGCCGATCAGGGACGCCGGCGTGCCGCCCCTCGCGGCGATCCCGCTTTCGATGCATGTCGGGAAGCCGGCCAAGAGCCTGGTCAAGGCCGGCGATCCGGTCAAGACCGGGCAGCTCATCGGCGAGGCCGACGGCTTCATCTCGGCTAACGTCCATTCCTCGGTGACCGGGACGGTAGTCCGCGTAGACGCGGTCCTGGACACGAACGGCCGCCGGAATACGGCGATCCAAATCAAGCCCGAGAAGGACGACGATTGGGCCGAGGGGATCGACTCGAGCGCCGCGATAATCCGCGAGATAGCCGCCGGCCCGGAGGAGATCCGAGATCTCGTCCGCGCGGCCGGCGTCGTAGGCATGGGCGGGGCGGCCTTCCCCACCCACGTCAAACTGTCGGTCCCCGAGGGCAAGCGCGTGGAGCATGTCCTCATCAACGGCTCCGAGTGCGAGCCCTTCCTGACCGCGGACCACAGGCTGATGATCGAGCGCGGAGAAGAGATGCTGATCGGCGTCCGCGTCATCCTGAAGGCGCTGTCGGTCCCGCGGGCGAAGATCGGCGTGGAGGACAACAAGAAGGACGTCATCGCCGCGCTAGCCGCGCTCGCGAAAGAGTATCCGGAGATCGAGGTATGCCCGCTCAGGACCCGCTACCCCCAGGGAGGCGAGCGCCAGCTGGTAGAGGCCCTCGCGGGACGCGAGATGCCGCCCCCTCCCGGGCTGCCCATCGACGTCGGCTGCGCTGTCTTCAACGTCGGGACCGCCTTCGCGATCTACGAGGCCGTCCAGAAAAGAAGGCCGCTGACGCGACGCATCGTTACCGTCTCGGGCAAGAGCGTCGAGGGCGGCAACTTCGAGGTCCGCGTCGGGACGCCGGTCTCGGCCCTGCTCGAGCTCTGCGGGATCTCCTTAGGCGGGATCGGCAAGATCGTCGTCGGGGGGCCGATGATGGGAAAGGCTATCCCTTCCATCGAGGCGCCACTGACGAAGGGCTCCTCGGGCCTCCTCTTGATCGCCGACGATGAGGCGGTCCGGAAGGAAATACGGGACTGCATCAGGTGCGGGAGATGCGTGACCTCATGCCCCCTCGGCCTCGAGCCTTACCTCCTCATGGACCTCTCTCAGCGCTATCTGTGGGAGCGCGCCGGAGCGGAGAGGGTCATGAGCTGCTGCGAGTGCTCCTGCTGCACCTACGCCTGCCCGGCGAGCAGGCCCCTGCTGGACTATATCAAGCTCGGCAAGCAGCGCTACGCGATGCTGCTGAAAGCGAAGGCGGCGAAATGAGCGAAAACAAGATGCTGTACGTCTCGCTTCCGCCGCACTCCTACAGCGGAGCGACGATAAGCTCGCTGATGTACAGCGTGGCGGCCGCGCTGATGCCCGCGCTGGCGGCCTCCGTCTACGTCTACGGCCTGGACGCCCTCCGCGTCACCGCCATAGCGGTCGCCTCCTCGGTCGCCATCGAGTTCGCCATCCAGAAATGGCTCTTAAAGGGGAAGCCTTCCGCCTTCGACGGCTCCGCGATCGTTACGGGCATCCTCCTGGCATTCAACCTGCCCAGCGGCATGCCCGGATGGATGGTTGCCCTCGGAAGCTTCGTCGCGATCGCGATCGCCAAAATGTCCTTCGGCGGGCTCGGCAACAATCCCTTCAACCCGGCCCTCGTGGGACGGGCCTTCCTCCTCGTATCCTTCCCCGCCGCGATGACCAAATGGCCCGTCCCGCCTCGCAGCCCCGCCTTCGCGGACGCCCTCGCCGCCGCGAGCGCGCAAGGCTACCCCATGACGGACGCCCTGACGGGCGCGACTCCGCTGGGGATCCTCAAGGAGGGCTTGAAGGGCGGGGGGGACTTCTCCGCGCTTTCGATCCCGCCGCCCTCGATCCAGGACCTCCTCTTCTCGTTCAAGGGAGGCTGCATCGGGGAAGTATCCGTCGCGGCCCTCGCACTCGGCCTTATATTCCTTCTGTTGAGGAAAGTCGTTAACTGGCGGATCCCCGTCGTCACGGTCCTGACCGTGGCGGCAGCGACGGGCCTCTTCTGGCTCGTCGACCCCTCCCGCTACGCGAATCCGCTTTTCCACCTGGCTAGCGGAGGGCTCGTGCTCGGGGCCGCCTTCATGGCGACCGACTACTCGACCTCCCCGATGACCGGCAAGGGCATGATCCTCTTCGCGGCGGGAATCGGCCTTATAACCGTCTTAATCCGCCTCTTCGGCAGCTACCCCGAGGGAATGTCCTTCGCGATCCTGATAATGAACGCCTTCGTTCCCTTCATCAATCGATACTGCAAGCCCAGGCGCTTCGGAGAAAGCCGATGGCGATAAAATCCGACTTCAAGAACATGGTCCTCGTCCTGACGGCGATCGCCTTCGTCGCCTCGGCGGGCGTAGGGGCCGTCAACGAGATCACGAAAGAGCCCAGGGAAAAGGCGGGCGCGGAGAAGAAGGCCGCCTCGCTCAGGCTCGCCATCCCCGAATTCGACAACGACCCCCTCTCGGAAAGCTACCAGGTCGCCGCGAGCGAGGGCGTCCTGACCTGCTATCCGGGCAAGAAGGGCGGCGAGCTCGTCGGCACGGCGGTCGAGACCTTCTCCGCCAAGGGCTACGGCGGCGTCGTGCGCGTCCTGGTCGGATTCCTGCCGGACGGGACGATATTCGACACGGTCGTCCTCGAGCAGAAGGAGACCCCGGGCCTGGGCGACAAGATGAGCAGGAGCAAGTCGGACTTCTCGCTGCAGTTCAAGCGCAAGGATCCGGCGGCATTCAAGCTCTTCGTCAAGAAGGACGGGGGCGACGTGGACGCGATTACCGCGGCCACTATCAGTTCCCGCGCTTACTGCGAGGCCGTACGGCTCGCGTACGACAATTACCGCAAGGGGCGACCATGAACGCCTGGCAGAATTTCGGAAAGGGACTCGTCAAGGAAAACCCGATCTTCCGGCTCCTCCTGGGCTTCTGCCCGACGATCGGCGTGACGACCACGGCGATGGACGGCCTCGGAATGGGCGTCGCGACGATGTTCGTGCTGATCGCCTCCAACGCGGTCGTGTCCCTCGTCAAAGATATAATCCCGGACAAGGTGCGCATCCCCTCCTTCGTCGTCATCATCGCCGCCTTCGTCACGATAGTCGACCTGCTCATGTCCGCGTACACGCCGGCCCTGCACGAGAAGCTCGGAATCTTCATACCCCTCATCGTCGTGAACTGCATCATCCTGGCCAGGGCCGAATCCTTCGCCTCCAAGAACCGCGTCCTGCCCTCGATCCTGGACGGCCTGGGCATGGGCATGGGATTCACCCTCGCCCTCCTCCTCCTCGGCTCGATCCGCGAGGCGCTCGGCGGCGGATCGATCTTCGGGCACAGGATATACGGAGGGGACGGAGCCCTTCTCCTCGTCCTCGCTCCCGGCGGATTCCTCGTCCTGGGCTACCTCATCGCGCTGATCAATATCCTCTCGCGGAAGAAGGCCTAGGCATGGAATACGTACTCATAATCCTGTCGGCGGTCTTCGTAAACAACATAGTCCTGACCCGCTTCCTCGGCTGCTGCCCCTTCTTCGGCGTGTCGGGCCGCCTCTCGACCTCGGTCGGCATGGGAATGGCCGTGGTCTTCGTGATGACCCTGTCGACGATAACGACCTATCTCGCGCAGAAGCTCGTCCTAGAGCCCCTGGGCCTAGGCTTCCTTCAGACCATCGTCTACATCCTGGTCATCGCCGCCCTGGTCCAGATGGTCGAGATAGTCATGAAGAAGCTGAGCCGGCCCCTCTACCAGGCCCTCGGGATCTACCTGCCCCTCATCACGACCAATTGCGCCATACTCGGCGTCGCCATACTGGTCGTCAACAAGGGATACGGCCTGGTGGAGAGCGCGATCTTCGCGGTCGCGAACGCGCTCGGCTTCACCCTCGCCCTCGTCATCATGGCCGGCCTCCGCGAGCAGCTGGAGTTCAGCAGCGTTCCCGAGTCGATGAAGGGCGTCCCGATCGCCCTGGTCCTGGCCGGGATACTCTCACTGTCCTTCATGGGCTTCTCCGGCATCGTCCCCTAGCCCGGAAAGCCGGCCCGGACCGCGGACGGAGCCCGGCTCGCGCCGTTACCTAACCGCCCCTCGCGCGTAATACCTTGCAGGAAGGCGAGAGAGGGAGGATCGATGGATATCGACGCATTGGCGCAGAGGAGCCGGGAGGGCGATCGCGAGGCCTTCGGACGGCTCTACGACATCTTCTCGAAACGGATCTACTCGTACATCTATTACCGCACGCTGCGCAGGGAGACGGCGGAGGACCTAATGGCCGCCGTCTTCCTGAAAGCCCTCGAAGGGCTCGGGGGCTACGCCCCGGGCCCGGGAGGATTCCCGGCGTGGATCTACGCTATCGCGCGCAACGCGATCGCCGACCACTACCGCCGCGAGTCGCGCCTCGAGTCGATCGAGGATAGGCCGGGCGGCATTTGGGACCTCGCCGCCGCGGACGACGCCGTCCTGGACGCCGAGAACCGCGACCTCTGGGAGCGCGTGCGCCCCCTCCTGGCGGACCTCGCGGCCGAGCCGCGGGAGATACTGGTCATGAGGATCTGGGACGGCATGTCCCACGCCGAGATAGCGCGCGTCCTCGGGAAATCCGAGGCCGCCTGCAAGATGGCTTTTTCAAGGGCCCTCGCCTCGCTTCGCGCGGCCGCGGCCCTTTCCCTCCTCGTCGCCTTCCTGGCGGCAATGCCGCCTATCGAATGAGGGAGGACAGAATGAAGAACGGCATCGAAAGCATCCTGAACGAGTTATACGAAATCGATCCCTCGCTGCGCGGCCGCGAGGAGGAGCTCAAGCGCGCGGCCGAGGAGCTTCTAAGCTCGAGGCCCGAGGCGGCCCTCGACGAGAGCTTCGAGAAGGATCTCCGCTCGAGGCTCCTATCTTCCTTTCCCGAGCGAAAGGCCGCGGCGAAAAGCGGAGCCGCGGCGACTCGGACGGCAGAGGCTACTCGGGCGGCCGAGGGCGGCCGATCGGGACGCGGGAGCTTCAGGACCTTCGCCGCGAGCCCGGCCTTCCGGATCGCGACGGGCGCCCTCGCGGCCTGCCTCGTCCTGGCTCTTTCCATCCGCCTCGGGCCCAGCCTGCGAAGCCCGGAAGCGGAGCCGCTCGCGCTCGGGGAATCGGATACCGGCGCCGTCTCGATCCTTCAGGACCGGCAAGCGGGCGCCGAGGCGGATGCGGCCCGGGATGCGTCGGCCCAGGACTCGGCCGCGATCGCCGAGCCGAAGGCCGCCAAGCCGAAGGCCGCCGACAAGGCGAAAAATCCGGGCGTTCCCGCACAGAAGCCCGGCGCCGCCGGCCCCGGCGAATCTGCCTCGGCGAGCGCCGTCCCCGCGCCGCAGAGCGGAGCCGTCGACGCCGAAAGAAAGGTTCCGACGAGCCCCGCTTCGGCCGCCGGCGAGCTCGAATCCCGATCGGAGGCCGCGCTTTCCTACGACGCCCCCCTTCCCGCCCAGGCGCCGCAGGCCTCGAAAGCCCTGACCCGTTCGAAGGACGCGGTCGCGAGCGGCGCCGCGGCGGGCAAGCTCGCCGAAAAGCGCGATGCTGACGCATTCATGCTCTACTCCGACGAAACCGCCTTCGAGCCCGAGGGCCCCGAAGGAATGGAGGGACAGGCCTCGCCCGCCTACAAAGACATGCAGGCTGTCCAGTTGGCCAACCGCGATTTCAACACCGAAGGCTACGATCCCATCGTCGAAAGCTCCTTCGCGAAGGCCATCGAAGAGCCCCTATCGACCTTCTCGATCGACGTCGACACCGCCTCCTATGCCAACGTTAGGCGATACATTGAGGGCGGCTCGCTGCCGCCCATGGACGCCGTGCGGATTGAGGAGCTGATCAACTACTTCTCCTACGATTATCCCGAGCCCGAGGCGGGAGAGCCCTTCGCCTTCCACCCCGAGCTCGCCTACTGTCCCTGGAATCCGGATCACCTCCTCCTGCGCGTCGCCCTCCAGTCGAAGCGCATACCCGCCGAGGAGCTGCCCCCCTCGAACCTCGTCTTCCTCATCGACGTCTCGGGATCCATGGAGGACGAGAACAAGCTGCCCCTGGTCAAGGAGTCGCTGAAGATGCTGGCCCGCGGCATGCGGCCCCAGGATCGGATAGCCGTCGCGGTCTACGCGGGAGCGGCGGGACTCGTCCTGCCCTCGACCCCGGGCATCGAGACCAGGAAGATCGAGGCGGCCCTGAACAAGCTCGAGGCGGGCGGATCGACCGCGGGCGGCGAGGGCATCGAGCTTGCCTACGAAGTCGCGAAAAAGTCCTTCATGAAGCAGGGCAACAACCGAGTCATCATCGCGACCGACGGCGACTTCAACGTCGGCGCCTCATCCGACGGCGAGCTCGTCAGGCTCATCGAGAAGAAGAGGGCCGAGGGCATCTTCCTGACCGTCCTGGGATTCGGCATGGGCAACTACAAGGACTCGAAGATGCAGAAGCTGGCCGATTCGGGCAACGGCAACTACGCCTACGTCGACTCGCTCTCCGAGGCCGAGAAGGTCCTATCGCGGCAGATGGCGGGCACGCTCTACGCGGTCGCCAAGGACGTGAAGGTCCAGATCGAGTTCAATCCCGCCCTCGTCGGCGAGTACCGCCTCATCGGCTACGAGAAGCGGGCCCTCGCGGCCCGCGACTTCGCCGACGATACCAAGGATGCGGGAGAACTGGGCGCCGGATCGAGCGTCACCGCCCTCTACGAGATCATTCCCGCGACGGGAGCCTCGGCGCGGAGCGAACTGAAATACCAGTCCGCCGCTCCCTCGGCCGCCTCCTCCTCGGGCGAGCTCATGACCATCAAGTTCCGCTACAAGAAGCCGACCCAGGATACGAGCATCCTCAGGGAAAAGCCGGTAACGCTCGAGCCCCTCGCCTTCGCGAAGGCCTCGGCCGACTTCCGCTTCGCGACGACCGTCGCCGAGTGGGGACTCCTCCTGCGCGACTCGAAGTACAAAGGCCAGGCGAGATGGAAGGACGTTGTCTCCCAGGCCGCCGCCTCGCGGGGAAGGGACGAGGAGGGCTACCGCTCCGAGTTCCTGAAGCTCGCCCGGCTGTCCGAGACCCTTGCCAAGAAAGCGCGTTGAGCGAAACAAGGGGCGGCCCCTCGGGGCCGCCCCTTGCGGTCGCGCGGATCCGGCCGCGTCTCCCGTCGCGGCCGCCGCAACGAGCGGCGCCTTGCGCGGTCCGGCGATCCGCGCGACAATAGAGCCATGAAGCGCTTGCCTGCATGGATGATCGTGTCGGCGTTGATATGCGTCGCCGCTTCCTGCGCCGGGCCGAAGCGCTCGCCGACGGCGCCGAGGGCGCCGAGGGCATGGGAAAACCGCGAGGGAATCCCTCCGGTCGGCGACCAGAGAGTCGCGGGCAGCTGCTACAGCTGGTCCTCGGCCTACTACTATCTCACCCATCTGCAATGGCTCGACTACCGCTGGGACGTGAGCGATCCGGCCCATCAAGGCAGTCCCGCCTTTGTATACAACCTCACGAACGGCGGCGTCGACAACGGGGCCTGGAAGGGCGAGTCGGCCCGCGCCGACGCCTTCGCGCTCTTCGAGACCCTGGGCTGCGCGACCATGGCCGACATGGGCTACGATTACCGAGGCTACGGCGACTTCCCCTCGGAAAACGCATTCCGCGGCGCCATGCGCTTCCGTACCGCCGGGACGCGGCGCATAGAGCTACGCGCGGACGATGGTCTGAAGCGGCTCAAGGCCCATCTCGCCGGAGGCGACCTCGCGGTGCTCGGTATCGAAGGTTATGCGAACCTGAATGGCATCGGCCGATACGACGACTGCTATTGCCTCCACGAGATCACGGGCGGACGCCTCTACTGGCATGACGTGACAGTCGTCGGCTACGATGACGAGCGCCGGACGGCGGACGGCCGCGGCGCCTTCCGCATCGTCAACTCCTGGGGTCCCTTCTGGGGCGACCGGGGTTATTTCTGGATGTCCTACGAAGCGGTCAAGAGCCCCATGACCTCCTGCGGTTACGCCCTCTACGCGATCGACCGGCGCCGCTACGAGCCCTCTCTCGCCGCGCGGGCAATCGTACGAAAGGCCGATCGCTACGACACGATCATTCGCGCCGTCGCTACAGCGGGCCTCGCAGCCGAGGGCAAAGGGGACTCGATCGACTTCCTCGACTTCTCGCCCATGTCGATCCGCCCAGGCGTCCTCTTCCCCGAAAGCGCCGTCCTTCTCGACCTGAGCGATCTCGAATCGAAGTACGAGGGCGGGACTATTCGGCTTTCCCTCATGCGCAAAGGCAGGAATCCCCCGATCGATGGATCGGAGATACTCTACGAGATTGAGGACCTCGGCTCGAAGAAGCGAGGCGAATAGCGGGCGGTGCATCAGCAATATTCGGCAAATGCGCTATAGTCGGCGCGGCGCATAGGCCTCCCGCGCCCGGCGCATACTGCCAAGCGGCTCGATAGCGCGAAGGAGGTGGAATGCTGATCAGATGGGCCACGGAGCGAGAGCGGGAGGACTTGGGCTTGCCGAAGAGCGAGTACGGCGAGTTCGACGCCTTGGTCGCCGACGACCGGATGACGGACCGTCGGCTCGGCTGGGCGGCCTTCTCGCGCGAGGCGAAGGCGGTCCGCAAGCTCGATATCCTGGAAGGCTCGAGGAAGGACGAGGTCGAGGAGAGGCTGCGTCTGTGCGCCTATCGCCAGATAGACCCGAGGGGCGCGCGCTTACACTATCGCTATCCCGCCTATCATAGAGATTCCCAACAGGAGACCTGTCCCTGCTGTACCGCCCAGCCGATGCCCGAAAGGCATTTCGACCTCGCGGAGCTGGAGCGCTCGTAGATCGGCGTCAGCTACGCGGCACAGGGCCGCCTCCCCGGCAAGTGCTGCGTGACGGCCAAGCACCACAACGATCTCTTTTACAATGTGCCGCGCGAGATCATGGCCGATTATATGAGCGACGTACGCGGACGGCCGCTGCTCTGCACCGAATCACCCAGGCAGTGAAAATTAACTACAAGATCCACGGCCACTCGGAGGCCCACCTGCACTGCCACCTCTTCCCGCACTACCTGGACGACGACTTCTCGAGCTCTCCCATCGATTACCTTCAGACCGAGCCACCCCCCTACGAATCGCCGGAGGAGTTCGACTGGTTCATCGAGGAAATGCGGAAAGCGCTGGGGCCCGGGACCTAAAGCGCGGCCCTTCGCGAAAGAAAAGAGGCGGCCCCTCGGGGCCGCCCCTTCGCTGCGATTCCCAGCCGACCGCCCTTCCCGGGCGGCATCCCTACTTCCCGTAATAGGCCCGAAGGTAGAGCTCCTTTATCTCCGCGACCAGGGGGTAGCGGGGATTCGCCCCCGTGCACTGATCGTCGAAGGCGTCGAGGGCCAGCTCGTCCAGGGCCGCGAGGAAGGCGCCCTCCTCCACCCCCGCTTCCTTGATCGATGCCGGGATGCCGATCTTCCGCTTCAGGGCAGCGAGCTCGGCGACGAGGGCATCGACGAGCCGCCCGTCCTCGTCGGCCGCGGCGTTCCGAGTCGCCGGCGCCAGGCCCAGGTAGCGCGCGAGCCGAGCATAACCTTCACGAGCCTTGGGCCGCTCGTACTGCGCGAAGGCCGCCATCTTGGCCGGCGCCGGGTCCGCGTTGAAGCGGATAACCTCCTCGATAAGGAGGGCGTTCGCCACGCCGTGCGGCAGCTTGAATTTCGCGCCGAGCTTGTGCGCCATAGAGTGGCAAAGCCCCAGGAAGGCGTTGGCGAAGGCCATGCCCGCCATGGTCGCCCCGTCGTGCGCCTTCTGCCTCGCCTCGGGATCCGCCGCGCCCTTCTCGTAGGCCCGCGGCAGGTAGGCGAACAATAGCCTCGTCGCCTCCATCGCCAAGGGCGTGGTGTAGTCGGTCGCCATCACCGAGACCAGGGACTCCAGGGCATGGGTTACGGCGTCGATGCCGCCGGCCGCGGTCAAGCCCTTGGGCATGCCCATCGCGAGCTCCGCGTCGACGATGGCCATGGCGGGAGTGAGCGCGTAGTCGGCCAAGGGATACTTCTTCCCGGTCGCGTCGTCGGTGATGACCGCGAAGGGCGTCACCTCGGATCCCGTGCCCGAGGTCGTCGGAATAGCTACCATGATCGCCTTCCGGCCCAGCTCGGGATACTCGACGATGCGCTTGCGGATGTCCATGAAGCGCAGGGCCAAATCCTCGAACCTGGCATCCGGGCTCTCGTACAAGAGGTGCATCAGCTTGGCCGCGTCCATGGGAGATCCGCCGCCCAGGCCGACGACCACGTCCGGCTGAAAGGCCGCCATGCGCCGGGCGCCCTCGCGGACGACCGAGAGGGTCGGGTCGGGCAGTACCTCGGAGAAGAGCTCGGTCCTGATGCCCAGCTCCTCCAGACGAATCGCTACCTTGGCGGCGATGCCCAGATCGACGATGGCCTTGTCGGTCACGACGAAGGCCCGCCGCTTCCCTCTAAGATCGCCTAACGCGAGGCCCAGGCAGCCGTACTTGTGGTAGACCTTCGGAGGCAGCCGCATCCACTGGGGATTCTCGCGGCGCTCGGAGACGGTCTTGTAGTTAAGAAGATGCTTCGGCCCTACGTTCTCGCTCACGCTGTTCCCTCCCCAGCTACCGCAGCCCAAGGTCAGGCTGGGCTCGAGCCGGAAGTTGAAGACGTCGCCGATAGCCCCGTGGGAGCTCGGCATGTTGACGAGGACCCTGCCGACCCGCGCCTTGGCGGCGAAGGCCTCGATCCGGCCCCGGTTCGCCTGATCGGTGTACAGGACGGCCGTGTGCCCCAGGCCCGCGAACTCGATAAGCTCGGCGGCCCTCGCCGCCGCCGCCTCGAAATCTGCCGCGCGGTACAGCGCCAGGACGGGAGACAGCTTCTCCCAGCTGAAAGGCTCATCCTGCCCGACGGAATCGATCTCGGCGATCAGCAGCTTCACGCCCGCGGGAGCCTCGATGCCGGCCATCGCGGCGATCTTGGCCGCGCCCTGCCCTACGATACCAGCGTTGATCTTGCCGTCCTTCACAAGGACGGCCGCCAGCGTAGCCTTGTCCGCCTCGCCGAGAAGCATGCAATGCTGAGCCTCGAAGCGCGCGCGAACCGCGTCGTAGACCGAGTCGACGACGATGACGCTCTGCTCGGAGGCGCAGATGACTCCGTTATCGAAGGTCTTGGACAGGACGATCGAGCTGACGGCCATGTCCAGGTCCGCGCTCTCGTCGATGACGGCGGGCGTATTGCCCGCGCCGACGCCGATAGCGGGCGTGCCTGAGGAATAGGCGGCCTTCACCATGCCCGGGCCGCCGGTCGCCAGGATCAAGGCTACGTCAGGATGCTTCATCAGCCGGTTCGAGTCCTCGACCGTCGGATCGGAGAGGCAGCCGATAAGGCCCTCGGGCGCTCCCGCGGCGACGGCCGCGTCGCGCAGTATCTTGGCCGCGCGGGCCGTGCACTTCTTCGCCCGCGGATGCGGGGAGAACACGATGGCGTTGCGCGTCTTCAGGGCGATCAGCGCCTTGAAGATCGCGGTCGAGGTCGGATTCGTCGTCGGCACGATGCCCGCTATCACGCCCACCGGCTCGGCTATCTTCGCGAAGCCGCCCGACTCGTCCCGCTCGACGACGCCAGCCGTCCTCATTCCCTTGTACTTGTTGTAGATATACTCCGAGGCGAAGAGGTTCTTGATGACCTTGTCCTCGACAATGCCCATCCCTGTCTCGGCGACGGCGTCCTGGGCAAGGGGGATTCGCATGGCGCTCGCCGCAAGGGCCGCGGCGCGGAAGATCCCGTCCACCTTTTCCTGATCGAAAGTCGCGAAGACAGCCTGGGCCTCCTTTGCCTTCCCGACCAGGAGCTCGAGCTCATCGGCCTCGGAACTGGAGACGACGAGCGCTCCCGCTTCCCGCACCCTTTCGGCAGGCTTCTTCGTCCTGTCGGTCTTCTTCTCATTGATCGCGATGCTGCTCATGGTCCCTCCTTCTTGTTTCGACCTTTCCTTATCGATATCTTTTAATCGATAAGAACATACCGTTTCCACGAAATTGGGTCAAGTGCTATTCCGCATCTACTGTTGATTCATGTTGAAATATGTCAGTTCTTGCTATTTACCCTTTTTACAATCGCTTGTCTTATAAAGACTTCCCGTAATGACACATACATATTATTTTTCTTATATAGAGCATTGAAGCACATTGCAATAATAAGTAAAAAACTAAACATGGAGATCGCGAATGAGAAAACTTGTCGTCGCTGAATTCATCACGCTGGATGGCGTGATCCAGGCACCCGGAGGGGTTAACGAGGATACTGAAGGCGGCTTTACGCAAGGAGGCTGGACATGGCCGTACTGGCACGACGAGATCGGGGCCCGCTTCTTCCAGATGATGTCGAATGCTGACGCGCTCCTGCTGGGACGGAAGACCTGGCAGATACATGGCGCCGCCTTCGAGGCTCGGCAGGGCGAAGCATTCGCCGACGCGATGAACGGCATCAGGAAGTACGTCGTGTCATCGACCTTGGAGTCGGCCGACGATTAGCGCAACTCGACCTTGATCCGGAAGGATATCGTCGAGACGGTGCGGGACCTGAAACGGCGGGACGGCAAGGGCATACTCCTGGACGGGAGCGGCCAGCTGGCGCGCCTCTTGGCCTCGCGGGACTTGATCGACGAGTACGACCTGCACATCTACCCAATAACATTAGGAGGCGGCAAGCGGCTGTTCCCCGAGGGCAAGCGCCTCGACCTGGCGCTCATTGAGGCGTCGCAGCTCCCGACCGGGGTCGCCTTCCTTCGCTACCGGCCCGTCCGGCCAGCGGCCTAAGCGAGTCCCGACCCGCTCAAGGCCAGAGGAAGGCGACAGCCCTCTTCCCCATGATGTAGTCGTCGAAGGCGAGCTGGGCAGCCGCGCCCGCCATTCCGACGCAGACGTGCAGCGGCAAGAGGTGATCCTCCCTAGGATGACAGTACCGCGCGTGAGGCAACTCGCTCCACGCAGCGATGGCGGCCTCGCGTTCTTCCCCGGACGCCTCGCCCGCGCAAATCTCGATGAGCCGGTCCTGGAACTCGTCGTTCCGCTCGTCAGGCTTCCTCTCTCCGTTCCAGTCGAAGGCGCTCAAGTTATGGAACGAGAAGCCGGAGCCGACGATCAATATGTCCTGATCGAGGAGGCCGCGCAGGGCCTTCCCCATCTCGATATGGGCTCTCGGAGAAAGGCTCGACAGGAGGGAGAGTTGGACGCAGGGTATGTCGGCTTCCGGGTACATCATCAAGAGCGGGATGAAAAGCCCGTGATCGAAGCCGCGCCGCGCGTCGATTCTCGAGCGTAGTCCGCCTCCTTCCAAGAGTCCCGACGCGAGCTCGGCTAAAGGCGGGCTCCCGGGCGCGGGATAGGAAACCTCATAGGCCTCCTTCGGAAATCCGTAGTAGTCGTAGAGCATCGGAGGCCGGCCGGCGCCCGTCAGCGTCGCGCTTTCCTCTTCCCAGTGGGCGCTGATGACGAGTATTGCCTCGGGCTTGCGGATCCTAGAGGGAAGCTCTTTCATGAACTCGATCATCGCCCGGTGACCCGGATCGCCGAGTAGCGGAAGCGGGCCACCGCCATGCGAGAGGTAGACGACCTGAGTCCTCCGCTTGCCCTTCTGACTCGTCATGCATTCTCCCTCGGCCGGAAAAGAAAAAAGGCGGGCCTCGGCCCGCCTCAACTATATCGGCTTTCGCCGCGAACTCAATGTCCCTTAGGCCAGGATCACTTCCTTGGCGCTTACCGCGCTCGCGTCGCCGGCCAGGACCGTGCGTCCCGAGGCGATTGCCTTGGGCAGGTGCTCGGCGGCGTAGGCGCGGGCTACCGCGACCTTGCGCTCGCGAGCTTCCGGCATGGGCGCGCTCGCGGCGTCGCGCAGGAGCAGCCAGGTGTTCACGACCCCGGCGGCCATGTCCATGAGGTCCGCGCCCAGGAAGTCGGCCGATACGCGATCCGCGGCGTGAAGCTTGTCGCAGGCTTCCTTGAACAGCGAGGTCGCCTCGTCGAGGGCGGCGCGCGTTCCCTCGAGGCCGTCTGGTGTCGGCAAGGCCGCCCACGCGTTCAAAAGGACATCCAGTCCTCGGCCCACCATCTTGCCTAGGGCGGCGACTACCTGGAGCTGGCTCGTGCCCTCGTAGATGTTCGTTATGCGCACGTCGCGGTAGTGGCGCTCGGCATTGAACTCTTTCATGTAGCCGACGCCGCCGTGGACCTGCATGCCCTTGTAGCAGACGCGGTTGCCCATCTCGGTCGCGTAGTACTTCGACAGGGGCGTCAGCATGTCGGCCAGGTTCGAGGCCTGCTTCTTCTTCGCGATCAGCGCGGGATCGGAGGCGGAAGCGGACTTCTCCAGCTCTTCCTGCTTCTGCTCGCAGGCCTTCAGGCGGTCGACCCAGCCGGCGGTCTCGAAGATGAGGGCGCGGGCGGCCTCGATCTCGCCGCGCATCGATACGAGCATGCGCGCGACCGCGGGCAGATCGCCGACGGCCGTCCCGAACTGCTGCCTCTCGGAGGCGTACTTCTTGGCCTCGCGGAAGGCGGCCTCGGCGATGCCGACGGCCTGGGAGGCGACCGCGAGGCGGGCGCCGTTCATCAGCGACATCGCGCAGCGCATAAGGCCGAAGCGCCGCTTGCCGACCAGGATCGCCGGAGTGTTCTTGTACTGCAGCTCGCAGGTCGGCGAGGAGTGGATGCCCAGCTTGTTCTCGATGCGGCGGACGCGCACGCTCTGGTCGCGCTCGACCAGGAACATAGAAAGGCCGCGGGCGTCCTTCGAGCCCTCCTCGCTGCGCGCCAGGACGAGGTGGATATCGGCGTTGCCGTTCGTGATAAAGCGCTTGACGCCGTTGATCCGCCACTGTCCCGTCGCCTCGTCCAGATGGGCGCGGCACTGCACCGACCCGAGGTCGGAGCCCGCGTCGGGCTCGGTCAGGACCATGGCGCCGAAGACCTCCCCGCGCGAGAAGCGGGGCAGGATCTTCGCCTTCAGCTCGTCGTCGGCGAACTCGTTGACGGTCGAGGCGATCTCCTGGAGGCCGAAGATGGTCATCAGGCCTCCCTCGGCCCGGCTGACCATCTCGATCATGGCCTGGTACAGAGTCTCGGGAAGGTTGAGGCCGCCGTACTGCCAAGGCAGCATGCAGCCGAGGATCTCGGACTTGCGGAAGGCCTCGATGGCGGCCTGGGTGGCCGCGGCGTAGGTGACCTTGCCGTTCTCGTAATGGGCGCCTTCCTCGTCGGCCTCGGCGGCGCGGGGAGCTATGATCTCGCCGCAGATCTCGCCCAGGACGTCTAAGGCAATCGCCCAGTTCTCCTTGGCGTCGGCGTAGTCGCGCGGCGCCATCGCGCTTTCCTTCGCGAAGGAATAGCCGCGCTCCTTCATCTCCACGACGTCGGCCAGGTCGGCGTTGTCCACGCGGAAGCGGAGGTCGGCGTTGTCCAGCCAGAAGTTTTCAGCCATGTCCGATTCCTCCTACTTCGCTTTTTCGCGCAGGGCCGCGGTCATAAGGGGAAGGACCTGGGCCAAGTCGCCGACGATGCGGTAGTGCGCGATCTGGAAGATCGGCGCGTCCGGGTCGTTGTTGACCGCGATGATCTTGCTCGACTCCGCCATGCCGGCCCGGTGCTGGATCGCGCCCGAGATGCCCGC
>Ga0075317_1000005_pt1 | contig 31492 bp, 41 predicted proteins | sample MayberryNE_TuleB_FD_120068 | JGI IMG/M metagenome (GOLD analysis project Ga0075317, IMG submission 120068) | Natural and restored wetland microbial communities from the San Francisco Bay, California, USA, that impact long-term carbon... | ecosystem: Environmental > Terrestrial > Soil > Wetlands ... | reverse complement strand
TCCTGCAGAACATACGCCGAAAGGCCGCTTCCGGATACCTTGCGTTCCGCTATCCGTTTCAGCACGCTTGCCGGATCGGGAGTCTTTTTATCGCTTCTCTTATAGAGCACTTTAGGCGCGTACCAGGTGAATCTCTTCGTTGCTTCGTCATAGGTAACTTTGTCAACCGATACGGTGATTATGTCCCCCACGTTCGCCTTTATTTTTGTTACGTAGGTTTCGCCGATCGCCGTATATGACTTCCCGGTTTCCGCCCCTACTTCGCAGGTGAAAGTAATGAAACCATTTTTCTTTTCATTTACCTTTGCCACCCTGGCGTCGACGACGGCCTGCCGTTTCCACTTCATGATCGCCTTTCTCCCGCCGGCATTCAACTTCATGCCTGCGGCTTTCACCATGGCCCCCTCCCGCGTCATCACCTTTTTTATTGCTTCGATGATTTTAGCGCCGCCATCAGCCGCCAAAAACTTTACCGGATGCATATGCGAAGTCGCTTTTATCGCACCCATTACCTTTCTACGCTCGACAAGCGTCATATTGCGCACGTCGTTACCCTCCATTACTGCAACGTCAAAGGGCTTGTAGCGCAAATGATAGTCCTCATACGGCCCCTTTGATTGCAGATATGCAGACACATCTGCATGGGTACCCCTCTTTTTTCCCGTATATTTGACCATTTCTCCGTGCAGAATGAAATTATCGGCTTTCATTTTTTCAACATCTGCAACGAGACCGGGAAATTTTTTGGTATGCTCGCTCATGACATCGGTGATGATTTTAACTCTTCCCGAACGCTTGATAAGCACCATGAAAACACCATCATATTTGGGCTCGACATGGTGTACGCCTGTCAAGTTTTCAAATCCGCTAAGTTCAAAGAATTCATTGTTTTGCGCTCCGGACTTAAAGGGCTTTATAGGCTGTGAACATTCGGCGATCACTTTCTTCCAGTCCACTACGCCGATGCTTCCAGCATTCCCGCCGGCGTCACCGTTATCTCCGGTTCCACCGTCATCTTTGGTATCATCGTCATCGTCTCCTCCACTTCCTGTTCCTCCGTTTTTTCCGCCATTTCCATCACCTCCATTCGAATAATTCGCAATGACCGCATCCATCAATGCCATTTCATACGCCTGATCAACCGTTTCGCATGCATATGCCATTTCAAGCGCAGCCGGCGTCTGCGGTATGTCTTCCACACTCAACAAACCTTTCGTTTTCGGGTATGCCCCGGCGAAGACCATCGACACCTCCATACTCATCATTCCTTTCGGATACCAGTAGCATGTCACCCCGTCGTATACCGTGCCGAGTTCGTGTTTGCATTTCATCCGTTTCAGGGTCACGCCTAGAAAACCGGAAATCATCATCTCCTTGTCGCATATCGAACAATGCGCCGTTTTGAACCGATACGAAACAGACCCCTCCGCATCGATTCCGCCATCGATTCGCGCAGCCCGTCTTTCTCCACCGTCGGCAAGAAGAAAGTAATACGACACCAGTATCACTTTTCCCTTGTACCCTGCAACATCACTCAATATCTGAACGTCATAAATCCTTCCCCAGGGCGTCTTGTCCAGCCGATGCCCTTCCATCATCGGACAGCCGGCAAGCGTTTCGGCGATCTCGCTCAAAATGTTCACCGTTTCCCCGTTCGCACACTTTTTTCCTTCCGGATGTACGGATAATTTCGTTGTCGGTTCCTCGCCAAGGATATACATTCTCCGGGTGAAGATCTCCTCTTTCTTCAACGGTTTCAACGGGCCGTTTTTGGTCATGCCGTTTATCTTTTCAATATCCGCATCCGTGACGTCGTTTTTTCCGTTCGCCATACTGCTTACAAAGTACCGTTGTCTTAAATTCATGGCTATACCAACCCCCGTTTAAAAAGGAAACCATCGTGTCTGTACAAAAACCGGAACAACTTTTCCGAAATATATTTTCCCGTCCGCAGCAATCCATTTTGCGCGAAACAGCCATCTTCCAACCTTATCAAGCACCGTGTCGGCCACGTCATAATACATCATCGTTGTTTCGTACAACGTTGCATCAACTTCGTTTTCCGTCGATTCATTCGGTTTTCGATAAATCATTTTCAACGTTGCCGTCGTTATGTCCTCGCCGACGTCAAGAATAATCTTCAAATCCTGCCCAACAACAACAATGTTCTCCATCATTCCCTTCCACTTCCGCGTTTTATTGCAATTACCCCGTCCGAACACCCTGTAATGCCGATTGTTCCGGCGCTATCCCCAACAATTCCACTTTTTTCACCAATGTGCAGCAGCGACCGGGCTTTTATGTCGGTATTTTCGGGAAGAAACGTATATTCGTCAATTATTTCGCCGTAATCCCTCATCCGGTAAAATTTTCCATAGGTCTCATTGACGCCAAAAAGCTCATAATCCCTTGAATGCGCAATTGAATGAATCAGCGTTCCCGCCATTGTCTTTCCAATTCTCCAGGTCACCCCGTTATCATACGACATGACCATCGTATCGCTGCAGGCAATAATGATATCCTTTTCTGCCCTTCCCGAAAACACCCCGTCCATGAAATATTTATACGGCACCAATTCTACGCCGACGCCCCAGGTCTCCCCGCGGTCAACCGACGTGACACACGTTTCATCAGTAAACGCAATCAGCACATTCCCGTTTACCAGCACCTTGGTAATCGCCGCGAGGCCGGTCGCGACTTCGTGAGGCGTCCAGTCGCCCTCGTCGGCCCAGAATACCGCCCCTTCATCATGCACAATGACAAACCGGGCAGGCGTCGCCCCTTCGCCCGGATAACGGATGATTTCGATCGGCCCCCCGGTCGCCCCCGTGTTGTATTCCCATACCTCCGTCCAGCTTCCGCCAAAATCAATTGACAAATACAATTTGTTGTTGGTGGCCGCATAAATCATGTCGGTTTGCACCGGCAAAAAACAGTAATACGTCCTGCTTGTCGGAAACGCCGCCCAGGTCTCCCCCCGGTTGACCGATACATACGCCATTTCCGGGGTCGCACCATCAAAGACCAGTATTATCAAGGGGTTGAACGACCCATAGAGCGTTGCTTTTGTAAAGTATTGCCCCGGATCGTTATGCACCTCCACCCATGTCGCGGTATCTTCCCGCAATTTGTAAAAGTAAAGATCATCCGTTCCGGAAAAATCCATCGCGCAGGCAAATATCCTTCTTTCGAAAACGACGTTCATCGCGGCCTTGTCCCTCCGGTCAATGTCGGGCTCGTCCTTGTCCTCGTCCGCTCCTTTACCGCCCTATTCTGTATCGCCCCGCCCGCCTCAAGCGCAACTCCTTTTATCGCATGCGCCCTGAATGCATCATTTCCCTTCGTCTGGTACAAATCTGCAAGATCGCGCCATTGTCTCGACAGCGTGTCCGCCGTCGCCGTCCGCGTCTTCAGTTCCTTTATCGCCATCGAAAGGCAAATTATGGCAAGCGCATAATAATTTGCCGCAGAAACAATGCTTGCATTTTCAATTACGTCCGGATTGTCCAGCCGGTCGTACATAAAGGTTTCCGCCTCGATGATCGCCCTTTCGATGAGGGCGTCGGTCACTGTTTCGGTTCCGGTCCGGTAATCGACAAACACTTCCGCTCCCTCCGGTATCGTTGTGCCGCCGATTCTCCGTATCGTTCCATCATCGTAATTCACCCGGTAATCAATATCCTTCATCGTTACCTCATAGGCTACATACCAAACGTACACCGATGCACCGCTTACGATCGTTGATCCTGTCGACGCCCTTCTTATCGTTCCGCTCGTGTAATCAACGATATAATCCCGGTTTTCGACATAAACTGTCGTCATGATCGCATCGGACGCCACTACCAGTTCATCTTTTACCAGAAAAGGATAAACCACCGTTTCAACTGAGCCGGTCAATATTATCGTTGTCACGTCAGGCGTTTCGGTTCTCTGTATTTTCACCACTTCCGAATTTTCACCAATATTTGTTCCGGGCAATTGCGATTCATTCAGCCCGTTCAATATTACGCTACAATCAAACACATCGGGGATCGTAACGTCAAGCCCCTGCAAATGCGCCTTGATGACGTCGGAATCAGTCCATTTACCGCAATATTTCATTAGTACCTACCTTAAACAGGATTTCGCTGTTTTCCACAATACATTGCCCTGTAGCCGGTTCCTGTCAATGCAGCCACCGCAACAAACACCCCATTTCCATAACAAACATTTTTCCATCTTCTTTCTATCGGCACTTTTTTTGCAGTCCAGTTTATTCCATCCGGTGAAATCATCAACCTCGATCCATCTCCCAAATCTGCCACCGCTACAAAAAAACCTTCTGCATAACATACTCCCCACCAATCACCGTCATTTGCAGCTGCCCTCAACGTCCAGTTTATTCCGTCGGGGGAAGTCATTACCCCATTTCCACCCGCATCTTCCGCAACAGCTACAAATAGCCCATTACCATAACAAATATCCCTCCAACCATAATCTTCCGCCGACGCCCGTATCGTCCACGTTATACCGTCATCCGACGTCATTACCCTATTCCCTGTTCCACTGCTCGCTACAGCAACGAATAGTCCATTGCCGTAACAAACACTTCTCCAGTTATTATCAGCCGCCGACGTCCTTGTCGCCCACGTGATGCCATCGGACGACGTCATTACCCGGTTCCCTGTTCCACTGCTCGCTACAGCAACAAATTTTCCACCTCCGGCGAAAAAACGACCATAACAGACGCCAAACCAGTCATTGTTCGCAGCTGAAACCCGCGTTGTCCAGTTTATTCCATCAACCGACGTCATTACCCTGTTCCCGGTTCCTGTGTCGGCAACAGCAACAAAAAGCCCGTTCCCATAGCATACCTTATTCCATTGTTCCGCTATCGTGGTTCCAAAAGTCCAGTTTTTTCCATCACAACTAACCATTGCGCAGCTCGTGTCTGCATCTCTCGCTACTGCTACAAAAAGTCCATTCCCATAGCAAACACCATAAAAATTCTTATCTCCCGGCGTCGCCGCTTCTATCCACGATTCAAGTATATAAACCGGTTTCTCCCACTCAAGATATGCAACGGCCCTTTTAACCAACAACTCAAGTTCGGTGTTCATCCCGATGACTTCATCATTTTTTTCATTCGCCCCACAGATCAGTATCTTATTGTCGGTGGCTGTAATCGATACGGCTACAAAAGTCCCATTTCCATAGACAACCGCATACAGCTCCTGAGTACTACCGGTAACTCTACTGGTCCAGTTTATTCCATCAGGCGACGCCATCAAACGATTTCCGGTTCCCGTAGTCGACGTCGCAACAAAATACCCTTTTCCGTAACAGAGTCCCCTCCAGTCGTTACTTGCAGCAGCAGCCCTCCCCGTCCAGGTTATCCCATCTGTTGACGTCATTACCAGATTTCCCGTTCCATCACCCACTACGACAAAGAGACCGTTGCCATAGCAAATACTCCTCCAGTTGTTGTCGCTCGCCGACGTTCTCGCAGTCCAGGTAATTCCGTCAGGCGACGTCATTACCCGATTCCCGGTTCCACTGCTCGCCACCGCCACGAAAAGCCCATTTCCATAGCATACATCAATCCATAAATTATTTTCTGCCGATGATCGTATTGTCCATGTTTCACCATCTTCCGACGTCATTACCCGGTTTCCGGTACCGCTCGAAGCGACCGCAACAAACAGCCCATTTCCATAACATACACCATACCAGTCATTATCTTCAGCTGACGATTTTGTCGACCAGGTAATTCCATCGGGAGAAGTCATCACCCGGTTCCCGGTTCCCGATGAAGCAACCGCCACAAAAAGACCATTTCCATAACATATGCCCTGCCAGTTGTTATCAACAGGTGAAGCCCGTAAAGTCCAGTTTATTCCATCGGGCGACGTCATCACCCGGGTTCCGGTTCCTGTTACCGCTACAGCAACGAATAGTCCATTGCCGTAACAAACACTTCTCCAGTTATTATCGGCAGGAGCTATCTTCTCCTCCCAATAGTTCAGCAGCAGCGTCGGATTGTCATAATCAAGATATTTCAACGCCCTTTCAACAATAAAAGCAAGCTCGGTATTTACCCCCTCTATCTGTTCAACTCCTTTCTGACTGCCGGATACGGCTACCCGGTTTCCTGTTCCGCTTCCGGCAACCGCCACAAAAAGCCCGTTTCCAAAACAAACCGCATTCCAGTCATTTTCTTCAATTGCATAAGAAAACCATCTCACCGTATCGTCCGAATACATCACCCTATTCCCTGTCCCGCTATCGGCCACGGCAACATATTTTCCCTGCGCATAGCAAACCGCCTGCCAGTCATTATCGTAAAACGTTGTCCTCGTTGCCCACGTTATGCCATCTGCAGAAACCATAACCCGGTTTTCAACGCCGCTGTCAGCCACGGCAATAAAAAGACCGTTACCGTAACAAATACCTCTCCATGTATTGTCGGCAGCAGACACCCGGATTGTCCAGGTTATTCCATCAGGCGATGTCATCACCCGATTCCCGGTTCCCGATGAAGCGACAGCGACAAAAAGACCATTGCCGTAACACATGCTCCGCCATGCATTATTGGCTGCCGATACCCGTATCGTCCAGGTATCTCCATCAACTGAGGTCATCACCCGGTTTCCGGTACCGGTCGAAGCAACCGCAACAAATATTTCACTTCCATAACAAACCGACTCCCAATCATTATCGGCAGCCGACGCCTTTGTCGACCAGGTAATTCCATCGGGAGACGTCATCACCCGGTTCCCGGTTCCCGATCGTGCAACCGCCACAAACATCCCGTTGCCGTAGCAAACGCTTTTCCAGTCGTTATCTGCTGCCGACGTCCGTATTGTCCAGTTTATCCCGTCCGGCGAACTCATTACCCGGTTTCCGGTTCCCGTTTGTGCAACCGCCACAAACATTCCGTTTCCGTAGCACACCCCTTTCCATTCATTATCTGCAGCGGAAACCCCTTCCGTCCATTTTATTCCCGCATAATAATTCATGTCGTAATAACCAAGATATTTTAATGCGGAGATCACTTTTGACAGCATTTATCCCCCCAGTCCAAGATTTGGTATTTCCTGTCTCCCGGATACCTGTACCCTGTTTGCGGTAGTTGTCACAGAGCAGGCGACAAATACTCCGTTGCCGTAACAACAGTTTCTCCAGTCCTGGTCTATCGCGACGTCGCATTCAATCCAGTTTTGAAGATCCGTTGTTTTTAATACCTTGTTGTCTCCAACCCCTTCTCGTCCACTAACTGCAATAAAAATACCCTCTCCGTAGCAAATGCCTTTCAATAAGTAGTCTTTAACACCAGCTTCATATGGCACCTCTACAATTTCCCAAATAATCCCGTCGGCAGATTTCATTACCTGCTCATCATTTCCATCATAATTAACTGCCACAAAAAAACCGTTTGCATAACAAACAGAAAGCCATGTGTAATCTCCAGCCGATGTTCTTGCAGTCCAGGTAATCCCATCAGTCGATGTCATCACCCGGTTTCCTGTTCCGCTTCCGGCCACCGCAACAAAAAGACCGTTTCCAAAGCATACATTATACCATGCATTTGCCACCGCTTCTGTTCTCAATGTCCAGGTAATGCCGTCGGGCGACGTCATTACCCTGTCTCCCGCCCCGCTATTGGCCACTGCAACAAAAATTCCCGCTCCATAGCAAATACCATAAAAGGTAGCCGGGCTCACCGGATTTGTCTGTAGCGTCCATACCAACCCATCCTGGGAGGTCATTATTTCATTTGCTCCTGCCCCGCTTGCTACCGCAACAAAAAGTCCGTTTCCATAACAAACGTTTCTCCAGCTTTTCGCCGCCGCTGCCGTCCTTGCCGTCCAGTTATATCCATCCGGCGATGTCATTACCCTATGTGTTCCGCTCGGCGCTACTGCCACAAAAAGCCCGTTGCCATAACATATTCCTTGCCACGCGTTACTTTCTGCTGAAACTTTTACTACCCAGGTTTCTCCTTTCGGATTTTTAAACCCTTCCGGATACCCAAGAAACCGTAATGCGGAAATTATTTTTGACAGCATCATCTACTCCTTTTTTTCAACAATCTCATATCCGTGTTCCCTGGCTGCCTGTTTCACTTCCATAAAACCAAGTTTCATTTTCTTCTCCGTATTCTCCAGCCGTGTTTTTTCCGCCATCGCCATGTCCCTGGCGGCTATGTCGCGCGGCGGTTGCATCTCACGTGTTACTTTAACTTCTGCCAATCCGCACAATGCAAGATGCGTATTACATATCCAGTCAATAAAAGCAGCCCCCTCCATCTGCATCGTTTGCACCATCTGCATCAATACGTCAAACTGGGCCGCTACCCAGTTTCTTGTTGTCCCGAACTGTTTTCCCATAATCCATGGGAAAAGATGATAGGCGCTTATCAATTCTTCCTGGACGCTCTGCAGGTTCTGCTTCCATACAAAACCTTGTGAATTCTCACCCCCTACCGTTTTTATTTCAACGTCACCCCATGTGTAAATGTTGTCATCCGCAGCAAGTTCCGCCATTCCATCGACCGTGTCGCCAAAATAATTGTTACACCGCTCCGTGTAATCCTTCAGGTTTTCATCCTCCATTATTTCCGGTTGCGTTATTTTTATATGTAATCGCGGCGTCCCGGCGTTCGAAGAACTCAGCCGCATGTCGTTAAACATTTCATTGACAATCTGCATTAATTTCGTCGCCGCTTCTACCAGTGCAATTCCATAGGGATTTTCACTATCAGAATCAAGTCCATAGTAATAAAAGGTATTTTTATTTTGCTCAACTGCTTCGAAACCGTCCTCCGCATAATAAGCATCGTAAGTATCTTTTTCAAAATACACCTTGAATGCATCAAGGATTTTGAACTTTTCTATGCCGTTCAATCCAGGCATCAACTCAATCTTCCCTGCAAACCGTCCATACCTGAATATTCCGGTAAGCCATGCCGAAAGCAGTTTGTCAAAACCGTTTCCCTTCGATGTCTTTATAGGAAAAATTCGCTTCCCGAGCATTTCAATTTCTTTTGCCGCCATCTCTTTTTGTTTGTCGCTTCCGCCGGTATATACTATTCTTGCATTCGACATGCAGAGATTTTTCCATGTCCATACTGCCGATTTTCCCGCAGGTATGTAACGGGTAACCGCAGCAAAAAACTCTTTCAGATGTCGGGATCGATCGATAAGGGTATTGTTCTGCTCAACCTTTTTACCTGGCTTCTCCTCATAAATTGCAATCTCCCGCCCTCCCTTTTCATACTTGCTCTTATATTTCCTGAAGGCTGTTCTTGCAACCCTGTTTTCCCCTCTTTTTTTTTCCTCGTTTTTATTAAACGGCCACATTTTTCGATACCCCCCGTACTCCTGTTATCGCCGGTCTCGCTTTTTTTTCCTTGCGCCCGGCCTCTTTTCCGTCGGCAACCCACATCGCAAGGAATAATGCACAAACAAAATCCCAGATAATTCCATGCGTATTTTCCTGAAAATCCCTTACTTCATTTTCGGCAAGCCACACGGTTCCGTCTTTGGCTACGTGTTCAATATGCGGCAACCCCACGTTTCCATGCTCAAGTTCAGTGACTCCGTGTGTTATCAAATCCGCTTTCAATCGTTCGTTCAGTTTGATCATTACCGGGTTGATGCTCTGAATGTAGCTTCCCACTACATCCCCCACTCCGGTAAAATCGATCACTGTCGTTCCCGGCCATCGTTTATGTACCACCTTTATTTTCGCTTCAACCAATCGCCAGTATTCCGGATTCCTGTTATCAGCACTCTCCTGAAACCGTATACAATGCACTATCTGATGTGGTTTTGTGATGTCGATGATGACACATACACACCATGTAGAAGAACGGGCAAGATCCCATGCCTTGACATACAAATGTCCGGGAACCGGATTTTCAATTATTCCGGTCGCTATGTTTTTGGAATACTCTATCGCGTCGTCCGTCCATGCTCCGGCGTCGCTGGTCCACTCGGCAAGCACATTCTGGTTCAGCAGCCGCGTCGGCATGCTGTTCATTCTGGCTATCGCCTCGATCGGCAAAAATTTGTTATTCCTCGAATCCCCCTTCATCAAACACACCCCGCCATTGTCGGCAATCGCCTCCCATTTTTTCCAGAGGATATATGAATTCTTTTTTCCTCGTCGCGGAGTGGTCATTATATCGATGAACCCGTTCATATCCCATGTTCGTGGCTCAATTATTTTTTCGATCAACCCGGCAAGATCCGGTTGCAAATCCGCTTCATCGAAATTCGTCCAGTAATACGACCGGCCTTCCAGATATTTTCCCCCAAGCGTTGCATTCCTGAACCACCATACAACGTTATTCTTAAAGATGATGTGGGGAAAGGGGATATATTTCACCCCTGTTATCAACCATGAAAAATATTTTTTATCAAGTAGCCGTTCTTCAAATTTGTTCAGAATGATATTTGCCTGATCCTGTGAAATAGAGGTGTTCAGCAGGTGCACCTTTTTCCCTTTGAACCGTTTTGAAACCGGCTTGTAAAACGCCAGATACGCCCCCTTGAACATGCCACAGTCGCCTTTTCCCCACCGGTTGCCCGCACGAATGAAAGAATATCGCGTATACAACGAGTTTTTCAGCCATTTTTCCTGCTCTTCGTGCAAATCTTCCTCCAATAGCTCACGCACGAAGTACGTAATATCGTTAAAACCACGTAAAAGCATATCCTTTACACTCGGTTTTATGATGATTTCCATTAGTCCATCCCGCCAGTTTCGCCGAACAAATTTCCCTGCACCGCAATTTGTTTTATCGCCGGCAATGTCGTATCAACCGTCGGCATCGGTTTTTCATATATTTCCTTATTCTTTGCCGGATTCTGTACGTGTCCTTCTCCCATTTCCGCCCGTGTCACCGCATCAAGACCGGTTCGTATTCGCGCCCCGGTTATCTCTTCCAGCCCGTTCACAATGCCGTCCGGCCGGTCGCGCGATGTTATTATCCTCAACCCTGTTGTCTGTTTTATCTCTCCGGGTTCCCGCGTAAATTCCATCATGAATTCGAGTATCTGCGATTCCATCCCGTGGCCGTCTTTCAACCTGGCCTGCAGTTCGATCGCCTTCAGCCCATTGTCGATCGTCGGCGTCAGCGTCTTGTCCTGAATACCCGCATATACCTTGTTGACAATCTCTTCGAGCACCGTTGCAGCGGCGACATATTTTTGAACAACGTCGCCTTCGGCCTCTTTTGCGGCAATTTTTTTCTCCGCATCGATGCGCTGTTCCTGTAATTTTGCTTCTATCTCATCATCGGTTATTTTCGTGTGCCGCTGTTTATGACGGGTCAGATTATGCTTGTTGATGTCAAGACCGCGCTTTCGCGCCCAATCAACTATTTTTCCGTAGTTTTCATTCGCGTGGAGCATCTTGTCGATATCGGGCCGGTGTATCGACTTGCATATCTTGCATTTTGGCTGATCGCGGAAAGGCATGGGTTCCCTATTGTTGCTTAAAGCAACCTGAAGTTGCGTTCATTATGTCCCGACTATCTCGTTTGCCTTGTCAATTATTTCTTTCGGCGTCTGCACAACGGTCACCGCCCGTAACCATCGTACTTCGTCATGAATGCCTTTCAGGTCTACAGAAAGGTACCCTATCAGTTCGTGCACTCTCCTGCACTGTATTTCATGCTCTTCTTTTTTGACAAATTCAACCTTCGCCTTTTTTCCGCCGGCGATCATATCGACAAGTTTGGGTGTAAAGAGGTGTCCAATATACCCAAGCGCAGCCGAACCGGCCGCGACGCATACGGTCACTTCTGCAATTCCCATCTGCATCATACAATAGTCGGCACCATTGCATAGGACAGATGCATCACCCAGGCAGCCGCAACGGTCACCGTCAAATAAATACTTTTTCCCGCAGGGAGAAAAATCCCTCTTGCCGAGCTGAACCCTCCGGCTATGATCGCCCCGGCGTCGATGTAGACCCCGGCAAAAACCGCGTTTCCATCCTGGTCTTCAAACGTCGCGGCGCCGGTCGCAGCGCCGGCCAGCCGGCAGTCGTATATGATGATTCTCGATCCTGCCGGACAAAACAGGATTCTTTCGCCGGTGACCGCCCCTGCTCCTTCCCGTACAATAACTTCGCCCGGAGTTATTCCCCCGTTTCTCACGTCCATCTGTATCATGTTAAGCAGCTGCAGCAATCCGACGTCCCTTGTCCCGTCGGCGGCAACCCGATCGCCTATGTTTCTGGCTATTACCGTCGTGTCAAGTTGCGAAACCGATTCACACCCCTTCCCTGCATTGTCGTAATCCATCAATCACCCCCATTTAATAAATCAAGCATCATTTTTTCACAATTTTCAAAGGAATAATATTCCGCTTCTGCCATGGCCGTTTTTGTCACCGCAGTCCAGTACTCCGGATTTTTTATCAATTCCTTCAATCTCCGCGCGGCGCCGGCTATGTCATTTGTCCCGGTTGCAAGCTGCGGAAAACATCGCCGCTGTGATGAAACCAGATCCGACCCGATCACGGGTACGCCCATTGCCGCGCACTCGATCGTTGTCCGCCCGTATGAATGCATCGTGTAACTTTCAATGATCGCGTAATACTCGGAAAGCAATTTTGCGTATACCGCAAAATCTTTTATCGCCGGCACGAAGTGATCATACAGGTGTCCGTAACTGGTTTCGGTCGCCACGCCGCCAAGCGCAGCCGATCGCCATTTCGGCCGCAGTTCCGCTATCGCTTCATTTATCGCTATCGACGGCAACACAATATTGCCGTCATATCCATGGTGTAAAGCGCCGATCAGCGGTAGACGTTCCGTTGTCCGCAACTTTTTCAGGGCTTCAATATTCACCGGGTGCGGAATGCAGGCAACGTTTCTTGTGAGCGCCATGCTCATTATTTGCGCCATCTGTTCCTCAACGGCAAACAGGTAATCAGCCATATCAAGAATGTGCCACAGCATTTCGGGAAAACGGAGATTCGCCCCCCACAGTTCTATGGCATAGTCTACATTGAACACCAGTTTCACCTTCTCCCGGTCAATCTGCCGCAGCAGCTTCGGTATCAGGTTCATATTGTTCGCCGTTATGTTTACATGCAATAAGTTGTATTTTTCGAATTCTTCCCGGGCCCGCGGGAAGGCCCGGTCGCCATTGAACAGTATCGACCAATTGAACAGCCCCGAAAGCGGTATTTCCTGCTTCGCAAATTCATTTGCAAATCTCGGTTCCCATGCAGCAAACGACAAAAGGCAATATCTCATGTTTTCTTTTGTAAATAACAAAGGCCGCGCCCCCTTTTAAAAAGCAAGGGAACGCGGCCCGTTATGCCTGCGTGCATTACACCGGGGTACGCAGCTCCCCTGCCCATCAAACAACCAATCTTTACTCGACAGCCTCCCGGAATTCAAGCACCACCCGTATTTTGGTCGCAGCGCCAAACGAAGCCGTATACAACCAGAGGTTGTCGGTGTTTGTAAAGCTTGCAATCGTCGGGGTCACTTCCTTGTTGTGCCACCCTGCAGTCGTTCCCATCGTGGAAGAAGCGGCAGTCGATCCGTTTTTCATTACCGACATCGTACATGCCGTTGTTCCCGCCTTAAGGCATGACAAGGTCACCTTTTCAAGGATCTGCCCCCGCTGGAAATTAAACCCTGTTGTCGAATTTCCAAGCAATTTTCCCGTTGTCCCCATCCCGACAACGATCACTTTCCTTTTTATGCAATTGGTCACATCGGCAGCACCGATCGATCCGGCATATGATCTTGGTATTGTTACTCCATCACCCATGGTTCGAATCCTTTTTATGGTTTAAAGTAAGGTAGACCGGCGATCGCCCACCGGTCCACCCTTAGAGGCACTACCTAATTTTTGGTCTTGCACTTATATTAGGTCCAGATCAACTGTTTTATTGCTCCATCAGCAATAATGGTGAATGCAGTCTCTTCGGAAATCACCGCTTTTTCGAATTTCCGTTCGATGATTTTTTCCGCTTCAACCATAAGATTTTGTGAGCTCACCTGTTTCACGGCAAACCTTTTATCCAGACATACAATGACTGTTCCCGTCGGTGTTCCACCGGGCGTTGCACCAACCTTCTGTACAATAGCACCCATCGGCGTAACCGGTTTGCCGGTTTTCTGGAACTCCCAGCCCATGTTCGGGTCAGTGAATTGCGCCATGGTCAATATTGCTTCATACGATACCTGCGGACAGATGAAGGCATTCAGCTGGAAAGGATCGCCAAACCCGGAATATGCATGTACCAGATCTTTATATGTTAATGCTCCCGATGTCCCGTTGAACATGTCCGTGGCCGCCCCGACAGTACCGTCGCCATTTACGCCAAGTAGGTAAATATCATACACCTTGTCTGCGGCAATTTGCGCACCAAGCAACCAGAAAAAAACTCTCAGTTCCGGCCACGCCCGCCCTTTCAACATTGAATACGGGGCTTCGATTGCCCTTCCATAATCGCCGATCATCACATCTTTTTCGCGATGTCGAAGACTGAATACCGGAAATTCCCCGCCCTTGTTTGTCGACGCCCTGACCGCCAGTGATTTTTCTTTCCTGTTTTTTACCGTATCAAGATTCAGATCCGGCAGATAAATAGGATGATCCGTTGCCTGGTTGGTCATCACCTCGGTTGCTATCAAATTCTTGTAATTTGCCGCCGATATGGCCATCCCATGTTCAACTTCCCTCTTGATGAGTTCAGGAGCGAGCATCTCGTTGCCGGTTGCCATCAACTGATCAAGCGTAAAAGCATTCTGCCCCGATAGCCGTATGTCTTTCGCCATCATCAACCGGTCAAATGCATCATGCCCTTCTGCCGGTCGCCCTTCCATATTCAATTCCGTCGGGTCCATTGTTTCAAGATATGCCGTCAGGGTCATATGTCTTTTTTCACATTCGATATAAAGCCCCTTTGGGTCGCTATCGAATTTTTTGAAATCTTCAGCCGTCTTTTTTGCTTTTAGAAGATCCAGCATCTTTCTCTCCGTTCTTCGTTTGTTTTCAATTCACCTGCCCGTGTAATGAGCGACGCCTTACTAAAAAATGACGTTCACCTTGTCGGTGTCCCACACTTCAATCACCGTAGGCTGTCTGAACACATTGAATGCCTTTGCCGTCGTGCCGGCAACCGCTTCAACCTTACCTCCCTTTGTCGCTATCGTTGATACGATTGTCGGCAATGTCGTTGTTCCGTTCAACAGCATACAACCGCCCGTCTGGACGACAACCCTTTTCGGCTTGCCTTTGCTGGTCAGTTCGTTTCCAACGGCAAGAGCCTTTCCAAAGCATGCCTTTATCGTTGTCGCAATGCCGACAATCTTGTTTCCAAGCAGCGCAACCGCATCCCTTCCGGCGTCAAGATCGGCCTGCGTTATCGGTCTCCCCGCCGTTACCGTCGTTGTGAGGTTTTCAAAAGTCATTTCAACTTTTCCAACCCCTGCATTGTCAATTACATTCGCACCCATCAATGTCCCCCAGATGTGTAATTTTTAATGTCGACATTCGCCTTCTCCCCGCCGATGTTTTTCTTCCGCCCGGGGCCCGTCCACTTTTCGCGGAATTCCTTTTCAATCGAATTCCCTGTTTCAACGAGTTTCTGGATATCGTTGGTTTCGAGACTCTTCAGTATGTCCCTCTTCGCCGGAGTATCTTCTTCGTAAAGAAGCTCGATCTTTCCCGTAATCGTTGCGCGTAACTGGGTCTCAAGGGTCTTGTATCCGGCAATCTCCTGTTCGAGCGCAACAACCTTTTCGCCGCTTTTTTTCAGTTCTGCCAGTTCCGAGCTTTGTGTTTCAAGCCCTTCCAGCACTTCAGTAAGCGTAGCCGTGGCCGCATCCACATCGACACTTTCAGGAGAGTCCTTCAACTCTGCAATGAGACTTTCAATAATCTTCTTAAAATCCATCACAACACCCCTTTTTCAGATAAAACCAATTCATAATTAATGTACATTCTTTTTTCAATTGTTTCAACTCTTTTTTTCTAACTCAAAACGCGCCCGCATTTTATAAATGTAAGGCAATTTGCCGTTCGGGCAATAGCAAGCCTCCACATGGTTGTTTTGGCTCCCCCATGCAAGCATGGTACCCCCAAAAAACAATGTTCCGGGCGCTTCGCGCCTATTGCTCCGCATGCGGTCAAATTACCCTGAATCTGTCTAATAAGCAGGCGCTGGCAGGGCTGGCCGGTTTAAAAAATAAATCAGGGGGGCGTGCATGGTCGTAGGGTTGTCGGGGTCGCGGTATCATCAGTTTTCAAAAATTTATCCCGTCGTCCACAAAATCATACAGGCGGGGTCGCCGGCAATGCATTGGGCGGTTGGTTGCTGTCCCACCGGGCTCGACCAGGCGGCAAGGGCAGCGGTAAAAAATATTACTTGTCAATCTACTGTTTTCATGGCGTCTTCCCGGTCTCCTGCGGCGCTCCGTGCCCGCACCTGTTCAATCGTTCAAACGTGCGATATTTTAATCTCGTTTCCCTTGTCGTCAAATATCATCAGGTCAGGGTCATGGCTGGCGGCAAGCCGTGCTGCAGCTGCGGGTAAAACCGTATACGTCTACCTTCCAGGCGCAACAAAAACCACACTCCCGGTCTACGGGGCGATCATCGGGTGGCGGTCGGTTCAATTGCCGTTTTTTCCAAATGCCGGCGTTTTCTGGTCTCCCGTGGTTTCAGCTTTACAAATGCAAATATTTCAAGAAGCGGTTCCTCATGTTTTTTTTTAAAAATAATTCACTTTTTTCTTGCAACTTTAAGTTGCTTAAAGTATCTTTAAGTATCAAAGTTCATCAACCAACAATCCCGCCGACGCGGGGAGGAGAGAAAAATGTACAGGTGGAATTCAAAACTCGGAAATTACAATCAGGTAGTATTTTGCGGCGAAAAGATCAAATTCGATTTGGAAACCGACGAAGTTATTTCAGAAATTGACGAACCGGCCTGTGGTTGCGACCGCACCAGGGAATCCCTGAGAAAAACATCTAAGGGAATTTATTACCTGCACACAGATAACGACCGCGAAGATGAATGCATCAACTCATGTGGCGGAGACGTGAAAATATGGGCATCAAATCATAACATCGATCTCAACATTTAACGCTTTAAACCAAAAATCACGCGACGCGGGGGAGGAGAGAAAAATGTATTTGCAAACAAGATGTCAGAGATGTGTGTTAGACGGAAAATGCGACTCGCAACGCGATCCCCAAACGAGCTATTGCGTTTCTGTTAACGAGCACAAAGCAATGGTTTTTTCAAATATGTGTGAAAATTGTAATGTTTCTGAGTCCGACATAAAAACTGCTATGACTGGTAGCTATCTGACGATGACTGATGATGAAATCTGTAATTTTATTAAAAAATACTCGGAGGAGCACAATCAATAGCGTCCTGCGCGGTGGAGGAGAGAATCATGAACAGGTATATGATAAAATGGAAAGGGATGATTGCTGTTTCCAAAGGGAAAACAGCAATAGAAGCCTTCGAAAACTATAATAGTCGTCCGCTTTTCGGGGTTCACGGAACCCGCTTTTGTAACGCATATGTAGTAAGGTACGATGCAAAAACCAGAGGCGTAGAGTGGGTGAAATATAAATACCAGGGAAAAGATAATTTACAAATGTTTGTAATGGTTGAAAAGATACGAACCAAAACACCCGCGCAGCGGAAGAGGAGAATAAAATGAGTACAGTAACAAGCAATTTTCGCGTTGATCAGTATGATAATGTATACGATGCAGACGGAGTTTTTTATTGCAAGTGGGATTCGTTGACAAAAGACCAAAAAAAGGAAGTCAGAAAAAATCCGTTTTCGGCAAAATAAACCAACAACCCGCCGGCAGGGTGGGATTTATAATTACTTTACAAATAATAACAACAATCCGCCGACGCGGGAGAAAGGAAAAAACATGGTAGACTGGTCAAAGGCAGAAAAAAAGGATTTCCCGATAATCAACAAGATCGCAGTCCGCGCAGCGAAAATCCTGGGCGGAGACATGTTTGACTGGGCAATGTCCGTTTCTGCCGGGCACATCGCCTGCCCGGTCGATCTGGAAGGGTTATACGCAGCGCGCGAATTCGATTTTGTTCATGACGTCGCCGGAATCAATAAAAATCTAAATCATCTCACCGGCAATCTTGATAATTCTTTTATCCCCCGCTACGCAATAAAAAACAGGAAAGGAGGACGTCTTGGGAAACAATATCACTATCAATGTTTGTCAAACCGGTAAAACGATTGTGTCGCTTGAGTTCAATGGCATTAAAATCGACGTCGGCACAGAACTATATAACCGTGGCGATACCTGCAATCAGGAACATTTTGGCATAGTGTCGGAAATAACATTTTTTCCGTCATTCGGGTATTATATCACCGTTACCAACAAACGCACCGGGAAAGATTACGACATCACCCCCAGCATGGTATCAAAAGAGTACCTGGGAAATGGATTAACCCGCATCGTCACGAAAGAAGCGTATTTCAAATGGCGTCACGAAAAACTCAAACGATGGCAGAATGCAAATATCTCACCAGAAAGGTTTTAAAATGCAACGTTGGAAAATGCAGCAAACGAATTTTGATGAAGGGAAAAAAAGAACCAGCGTAACATTCTCGCTCGCAGAGTGGGAACAGGTTGTCGGCGCAGCCGGTACAATCCCGGTTGCTACGTATATCAGATCAGTCACCCTCGCAGCGATCCACAACGAGAATAATCAATCGCGATCGCTCAACGATATCCTTCCGGGTCAAACAAATCTTTTTTCAAAAAAGTCCATGAATTCAACCGTCAAAAAATATGGTGGTAATTCCCACCTCACTCCAAATAACCATCAACCCAAAAGCGGGGAAAATAATGTGTAAAATTAGAACAAAGTGTAAAAAACACGGAATTCTCCCGTGGTTAAAAAATGCGTGGATGTGTTCTCACTGCCGACGGTTATTTTCTTTGGCGGAAATCAGCCTTTATTCCCACGGCGAAGAATGCCCTGGATGCGGTAAAGTGTTAATGCCGATCCCCTGGGCAATCAGCCGTCCATTTACCCTGATGCCCGGATGCGAAAAATGCCTTGAGGAATCATTGGCGGAAAAAAAGAAACCTGATTTCCCTACATCAGCCGCCACTTTTTTTTCAAAACTCCCCTTCGTTTCCGGGGAAGCACTCGCGCTTTCAATCAAAGGATGCAGATCAAAAAACTAGAAAGGTTTACAAAATGGAAAAAATCAATGACGACCATAAAAAGTTGAAAATTCATTTCAAAACTATGGCAGCAATCATTATCCGGGCAACTTTGGCACTGGTGTTTTTTTTCGCCTTTTCTGTTCGCGGAGAGCTCTATCATGCGGCAGACAGCATCACTATCACTGGTGATTCTATCCGGATTCTGCAAGACAAGATTCTAGTTCAGGAAAACACACTTCGAACCTATGGTAAAATGGTTCGCAGAATTCAGCATGTCAACGACAGTCTCGAAATGATAGTGAGAAAAAACCATTAAAAAAGGGGCGCGATCCGCCCCTGCTTTCTTACTGACCTGGCTTACTTCATACGTTCTACCACCTCCTCCCCGCCTTTACGCTTTATCCTTTGTAAACAAACCGGCAATCTATGCGTTAAAATTGACTATTTCACAAATGTCATCAACAGTATTCCCGGCCATGAAAGGGGTCACCGGAAGCGATAGTATCCGTTCGCAATATTCGTCGGCAACAGGAAACAGTTCATTAGTCAAAAAAGCCTTCTGGTAATTTATCGGCAACGGATAATGTACCGTCGCAAAAAGTTCCCTATCCGCCAGGCTCCTTATTACCCCTGCTCTTGTTTCGTCATCTTTTAATAGTACGGTAAAATTTGCATGCGCCGCCGATCTGCATCCATACTCATTATCATTTACAAAAATCATCTTTTTATGGGAAAGATTTTCCCTGTATCTTTCCGCAATTTTTTTACGACCCGTCAGCAGCTCGCCAATACTCTCCAGTTTCAATCGTAATATCCCTGCCTGGATCTCGTCGAGCCGCGAATTCATGCCGATTACATCATGTTCATATCGTTCGCCCTGTCCATGATTTCGAATCATTTTCAAATAATTTTTTATTGCGGCGTCTTTTGTCACTACCGCACCGCCATCACCCCAGCAGCCAAGTATTTTTGTCGGGTAAAAACTGAGAACCGAAACATCGCCGAGCGTTCCCGCTTTTCTTCCGCCATAGGTCGCACCAAATGACTGCGCTGCATCCTCGATCAGAATCAATTTATATTTTTCAGCAATGTCGCTCAGTATGGTATAGTCAGCGGGAACCCCAAAAAGGTTTGTGGCAATTATCGCCCTGGTATTTTTCGTTATTTTTTCCTCTATCAAATCCGGATTGATATTACAATCATCCCGTTTTATGTCGACAAATACAGGCGTTCCCCCGCATTCTGCGGTCATCTCCGCCGCAGCTATAAAGTTAAAAACGCTCTGGATAACCTCATCACCCGGGCGCAAATTCATTGCCCTGAAAACCAACCGCAGCGCATCCGTGCCGCTGGCACAGGTTACCACATTACATCCCCCCGGAGGCAGAATTTCTCCGTAATCCATCAGGTATGCTTCGAGTTCATTTTCAAAAAGATGATTTTCATTTCCAAGGATAAACTTCCCTCCCTCTTGTATTTCCCGTATTTTTTTTTCTATTTCCTTGTAGAAATGTCTGTTTTCTCCTTCAAGCATATTCATGATAGATCAACTCCATGTTGAGGAATTCTTTAAAAATATTTTACAATCGTTTTCTTTTTGACTACGATCTTATCGTATAATCGACCATCAGATCCTTTTACACGTTCATTTTTCCGCCTGAAAAATCCTTTTCTGAAAGGCAACTTCTCCCCTTCTACGTCAACCCAATACATCAATCTTGCCGGATTCCCCGCCACACAGGCAAAATCATTAACATCTTTTGTTACCACGGCGCCGGCGCCAACCATGGCATAGGCCCCAATCGTCACCCCACATACTATTGTAGCATTCCCCCCGATGCTGGCCCCTTTTTTTACCAGTGTTTTCAGAAATTCCGCTTTTTTCACCTTCATCGATCGCGGCGCTTTTACATTTGTAAAGCATACGTCCGGGCCGACAAAAACATCGTCCTCTATTTCGACGCCGGTATACACCGAAACATTATTCTGAATTTTTACATTATTACCGATTTTAACGCCCAGGTGAATGACACAATTCTGTCCGATTTTTGTCATTCTTCCAATTTCGGCGCCAACCATTACATTACAAAATGGCCGTATTTTCACTGTCGGGTGAATATGGCTACTTTCGCTTATTATCGCCGTAAAAAAATGATCCTCACCATTCATTTATATACCCCGCTGCTCCAATTATTGCAAAATTCAAATCTCTTCCCTCTTTCTGCATCGCGCCTTACCTTCATAAACATGACGATTCTTTTTTATACAGTACCTTTGTATCTGGAGATACCATCGACATCCGAGACATGATTTTTTTCCATTATCTTCATATAAATATCTCAAAAGCAGATAAAAAGATACCCAGCAAGCAACAGCCTTCACAAGGTCGAACAAAAGACCCATTTCAATTGACCAGCCGAACTCGTATGGCCTCAAGATCCATCAAAACCCTCCGATCAATTTTATCAAGAGCGTGTAGAGATATTTCCCTTATCATCATTGCGATGGTATAAACCTGAGGGGAATGCTGAATTGTACACAAGGGCACCGATGAAAAATATGTTATCACCCCGGGGAGCAATATGTTCTGACCGATATCACATCCGTCTAAAATTACCGCGTCTTTTCTTCTCAATTTGTCACTACAAACCGGATCGCCAGGCGTCGAATAGTTATATCCCCTGATTTTTTTTGCTTCCGACAACACTTTTATCCGGTCATAAAAAATTTGATTTCCTGCAGGTGGAGACGCATAGAGGTAAAACACCAGTTCGTCTGCATACCCTATGTTTTCTGCAACAAGTTTTACGAGATTTTGCGCAATGCCAGCTCCCTGCGAATGTCCAACGATATAGATATTTCCGACGCCATATAACGACCTTTTTATATTGTCGAAAACCTCATTTGCCACATTCTGAAAACCATCAAATTGCCCGTCGTTCCCTTTTTTCAGATTCAAATTCGAAAGCCATGCTTCAGCCTTTCCAAGAAGATTATCTCCATCGGTACCCCTGATGAAAATCCATATATCGTCATTAATCATTACAAATCCGTAAAACTGACTGCCGTTTTCTTTTTTCCACATCCGGTAGCGCGACGTCTTGAAAAATAATTCAATTATCCCCGGGAAATTTTCCTCATCATAACAAAGCGAGGCGAGCGCCCAGGCAGTTATGTCTTCCCTCATTTTGGCCTCTTTCGATTACGTTTTCCAATGTTATATGACGTCGCCATAAAAAGCGGAATCTCGATTACCAACATCGTCAGACCAATCCACCAGGGCGCCTTTTTATTCATAAGTCCACCAATAAAGAAAAGAATGGTAAAATAACAATACCACAATTTTCCTGAATGTGCCTTCATCCCATATCCGAGATCTTTGAAAAATTCTATCATTGTTTTCTTTCGGTATAAACCGTGTTCAGCGCCGCCCCTCTAACGCTACTTAAATTCGAGATCTTCGAGGGCGAAACGAATACGCTCTTTCTCTCGATCTGCATTCGAAAGACCGGAATCGCTAATCTGATGATCGCCATTGATCCACCGAGATGTCACGTGATGGCCTCTCTGCTCAAGGTCGGACCGTACACTCTGCATTTCTTGATACCTGCTATATCTCGACGCTAAATATACCTTCATGAGACACCCCTTCTTCGGCGCTGTTTACAATATTAATCCTTTTGACGCGCTCATGGTCGAACGCACCATTTTGGAAATTGAGAAAGCACCTTTCGCACAAACCCACCCTTTCACCACGATACTCTACGTAATGAACCGGAGTATCGGGACAATGCTGACCTTTATTATCATGCACAGCACATTGAGCTACCCACTTGCCTAAGTACATTGTTTCGTATTCCGAGCGCGTCAAACTACTATTCATAAAATCGCTTTTATTTCGCACAACGGATTAGCAAGGCGGAAGTTTGCCCGACGTTCGACAAACATGAATGTAAAATATTTCGTCAGGAAGCTTCTCATCATAAATAGGTATCATTGATAGATGAGGGCAAATTTCCGAAGTAGACGTACTGCCGTTGTTTGTTCTCTGTTGAGCAAGTATAAATGACTTTAGAGTTTGCCATGCCATCCATTTTATCTTGTCGTAGGCTTCCCCCTTCGGAAAAAGTATTTTTTCTGCATCTAAAAGTTCATTCATTGTATTAATTCCCATAAATTTATAAGCAAAATTGCAACCAACGTCACGACGCACAGCCGAAGTACCCCTACGCAAAGGTACGATATATGTTAGGATCTTCACCGCCACGTACATCACGAACAGCTTGCAGTATCGCAGGCATTTTGGCTTGCGGATGTTGTTGGTTGTCGGCCTGCTGCTCCCTAGTGACAGAGCGCAATTTTTTACTTAGTGACTTAGCAGCACTTAGGCACGCCTCCATCTCGGTATGGTGCCTAAGCCTCATATATTTATCAGCCTTGCGGAAATCGCCAGAAAGCATCTTTTTGTGGCGTGCCGCCCGTCGTTCTAAATTTGAAATCGCGTATTCGAGACCAGCCTTCATAATTGCACTCCTATAAAATGACCCGAAGGCCGATTAACACCAATGGTTCGCGGTACTCCCGATGCGCGGTTCCTCCGCGTTTTGAGCTACCGCTGTTGTACGAAGTTCGGGTGGCTTTCAATAGCCTTTTGCCGCCCTTCGTCCGTTACTTGATAGATATAATTTTCGTTAACCTCATCGAACACATCACGCCGCTTTTCCATAAGCCCCTTAGATACCAGAGACTCAAGATGCTTGATATCGCTATGCCCTGGGCCAGCAACAAAGTGATTGCGAAATATCGAATCTCCGTAATCAAGGCCAAGTGAGTGTTTGATGATACTCATTTCTCGCGGTGTGATTTCCACAAAAGCTCCTTTATGGTGGGGCGGCATACGATTCAAAAAACCACCCTAATTTGTACAACTACCCGTAAGATGCACTCACCCAAATACTTTCCAAACAAGCTGCTTTAAGCAACTTGCAACAACTTCAACCTCTTTATTATCTTTTATCCTTCCCTCAAGCACAATCTGTATATTCGACCATGGGCAAAGCCTTCCACTTTCCCTGATACATTCATCTTTTATTACTTTACAGTAATATTTGGCCCAATACGCTCTGAATAATAACAACGCCCCATAATCCATCAATCCAGCTATAAAATTTTTCAATAAATCGCAGATGTAGCCCCGGGCAAGCTGCAGCCTTCCCGTAGCATCACTGCATTCCGTTGGGCTATGTATGCGCCCATGGTTTAAATCATATACAGTTCTCATCATTTCAACATCACCATCAAATTGATAACCCCCCCTGCGATCCAGTAGACCCCTTTTTTCCAGTCGCCCCCTGCAAAATCAACTATCCCCGCGCATAGAAACAGTAAAATTATAATAGAGGGAAATAATTTATCAGATATAGCCAAAATATTACCGTTTCAACAAAATATCGATTTCTTTTGAACATTCGGCGCAGATCGTCATTTCGTTCTCACCTGTTTTTTCAGCAAGATCACGATCCTGTCCCATCACCTGTGCCATTTGCACACCAATCATTTTTTCAAGCCCGGTTTGCGCTTTTACCTGAACAGGGTCAACATGGTACCGTTCAATCCGTATCCGGTAAAAATACAGAGCTCCGCAGTGGCCGAATTTTCTTCCACAGAGACCGCAGGTTGCTACGTTTCTCAGTTCCGCTTCTTTCATAATCGCTGCACAATCGTTACAATTATCGTTATCACAACAGCAACAATCACCCGCCCTAATACCTTTTTAACATACCAATTCATATTACTCCTCTTCAGCGTACCCGTCGGCAGTCCTCAAAATCGCATATTCAACCGCAGATTTATAACTCATTGGCGGGGAGTCCGGATTTTTGCTTTTTCTCTTTTCATTGTCGATAATTTTTTTTAATGCTCTCATTATATAACTACCCTCAATGACGACCGTTGTCCGATCCTTGTTTCTATATCCCCGCTTTGTAACCATAATATAAATTTAATATAGATTCAATCTATATTCAATATAAATCAGATTTAATTCATGAAAAAAATACCGCCACTACAACAATCAGAAGATCCCTGCACATGCGGCAACTGGTTTCACCGTGCCGGTACCTGTTCCAACCCTGATTGTAAAAAACAACGTTCCATCAATAATTCATTCTACGAAGAACCAAAAGGTCAATGGCGCCGGAAACCGAAAGGCGTCGGCTGGGACAAAAAAAGCCATAAGGTCATCTACAGGCCATAAAAAAAAGGGCCAACTCTTTTTTCATCCGATTAACTGTCTGATTCATCCCGCCGAAAATAGACACTGCCGTTTTTTTACAAATTTCCACACTTTTTACCACATTCTTTTTTTAAAAAAAAAGTTATCAACACTTTTTTCTGAAAAAGGGCCAACAAAAGGGCCAATTAAAGGGCCAACAAAAGGGCCAGTAAATATTTATTTATTGTCTCTTGTAACTCATTTTATTTACTACACTTATACAATTCACCTCAAGAAACTTGTTTAAAAAAAGGGCCAACTGAAGGGCCAATAGAAGGGCTAATAAAAAGACCGGTACTTCATTTCACCCAAGTATTATTTTTTGCAAACATCATTTAATCGCTTGATTTTACTACATTTATATAAATCTCTTAAAGTAATTTATTATGTAGTTTCATTGTTTTTCCACAGGGCCAGCCGACGCCTGATTTTATATTTTTATATCTCATTGATTTTTAACAAATTAAGTCATTCACTTAAAGTAAAATCTTCAAAAAAGGGCCAACTCAAGGGCCAGCAGATTTCCTCGGTAAGTCATTGATATGAGTAAGGAATGTCTTTTTTTTTCGTTAAAAAAGGGCCAACCCATTTTTTTTGTGGGGCCAATAGTTTTTCTTTTTTATTTCGCTGTAACTCTTTTTTATTGTTGCACTTATGAAGTTCGCTTGAAGTAGTTTGTTCGAAAAAAGGGCCAACTGAATCGCCTTTTTTATCTGGTACTACCTAGTAACCTAGTAACTAGAGTATTATATCTAGGGTTTCTAGACTAGGAGTACTTAAGTCACTACTGTTTAAAATAAAACAAAATAAAAAAAAGAATAGTGCAAAACCGCTCTTTTATCGCGTGTAAATTTTGTATGATTTTAAAAAAAACATTGCATTTTTATCGCAGAATGGTTAAATTGGTGTATGAACGACGAATTCAGGATTTTTTCAACATCATCGGAATCATCGAAATTTTCAGGGTCTCCGGGAACTGTGTTGTCTCGCCGCACAGGGGTTTGCGCGTCCTTCGTCGTTCGGCGCAGACTCTCCCGACCCCTCTTTTAAGGCGACCATGCAACTGCCGAGCGACAACAACATCCGGATCAAACTGCTGAGACAATCGAATGTAGTCCAGGTATTTTTGTTTTTGTATATGTCCGCCGAAAATAACGATTCAATCACCACATCACGGGCCATTATCTCCCGAAATACCGGACTATCCGACAAACAGGTCAGGCTCGCCCTGTTCAAACTGACAATGTTCGGGATGATTTCCATCATCAGCAGCAATCGCGGCAGCCACATCACCTTTAGCAGCCTGTCAGACACAACCAAAACATCATCTCTAAAACCACCAAAACATTCCCCGCATAAACATTTACTCGAAACATTCGAGAAATTCCGCCAACGCTATCCTGGCCGCCGCCGTAGCTGCATGACCGAGTTCAACGCAATGCGCAAACATCACCACGATTTTACAGACATTATCCCACAATTATCAGGGATAATCGAAAACCAGATTTCCTGGAGACGAGAGCGTATTGCTGCAGGCGTATTCGTCCCGGAATGGCAACATCTCAAAACATGGATTCACCAACGCAGCTGGGAACTGGAACGACAACCATTAGAAAAACACAATCTTCAGGAGACATCAACCAACCCGGCTCACCAGCCGATCAAACGTTATAAACGGGAGTAATCACAGGAGCATCACATGAACGACGAACGCATTTTACCACATTCACCATTATCCGAAAACCGCCTGCTGTCAGGCGCTATCGGCTCAGATCGTGTTTTTTTCAATGCAATTTCAAAACTCAAACCCGAGCATTTCTATCTTGATCTGAACCATCGAATCTTCGACGTGATGATCAAAGAGAAAACACATGAGATTGTCACTATTGCCACCCGTATTTCAGACTTTGATTTTTCACTCTGCGAAGCCGATTGTTCATATACCGGAGATCCGGAGATAGAACAGATCATCGAATGTTTTTTACGAAGAACATTTCTGTCCTGCATCCTCAAGACAGAATCGGCGCTCTACCACGATTTCGAACGCAAAGCCTTCGACATCACCGGTAAATTAATCTCGGACGTCATTGCACAATCAGACACTCAAAACGACCGGCCCAAGTCTTTCTCCGAACTATTACCCGCACAGCTCGACCACATCAGGAGCGTCGAAGACGGCGGAGAACCATCATTCATAAAAACGGGATTCATCGATATTGACGAAACCGTTTCAATCCAGCAGGATAGTTACATCATTGTCGGCGGATCTCCCTCAATGGGGAAATCAACATTTTCCGGAACAATTGCCCGAAACGTATCGAAATCAACCGCAGGCAATATTGTTATTTTCTCGATGGAATCCTCTTCCCAAAATGAAATCTCCCGCGCCCTCTTTACCGAATCACATCTGAGCCTCAACCAGTTCAATCTTGGATTTCTGCCGAAACAGGACTTCCATCACCTCTACGAAAATGCCGAACACTTATCAAAACTCAGGATCTTCATTGATGATTCACGACCGATTACCCCGGCAAGAGCATATGCAAAATGCCAGCGAATCATTCACGAATTCGGTCCTCTCAAACTCGTAATCTTTGATTTCATACAGCTCATGGAGGCTGATTACAAGATCGACGATCCCCGCGAACGCATCAACCAATGTTCCCTCAGCCTCAAGCGTCTTATACCCCGCATCGGCTGCCCTATAATTGCCAATTCACAATTGTCACGTTACGCCGGCATGACCAAGAAACCGCCTGAGCGTCATCACCTCCGCGAAAGCGGCAGCCTCGAGCAGGATGCAGACACGATCCTCCTGCTCTATCGCCCTGATTACTTCGACACCGATGCAGAGCAAAAAAATACGCTCGACGTCTATATCGCGAAACAACGTAACGGCGCGATCGGATCAGCGCACCTGTCATTCATTGCCGAACAGATGCGTATTGAAAACCTCGCCCAGCATGAAGCGCAAACATCATTCATACCTCATTTTTCCAGTGATCTTTAACGAAGGGATAACCATGGGCTCACAACAGCCGGACAGCTATTATGACCGTGTTTACAACGTATCATTTTTATACCAGAATAAATATCAGCATTCACCCTATTGGCCAATGTGGGCTTTATTCGGCAGGATTATTGCATCATTAACGCCCCCGGTCGATATCATCGATCTTGGTTGCGGCCCCGGCCAATTTGCCCAGTTCCTCAGTACCAGTTTCAGCAACATACACTACACCGGATTTGATTTCAGCCAGTCCGCCATCGACATCGCGAAAGGCCGCAATCTTCCCGATGAGTATTATTTTATCAAAGAGGATTTTTTTTCAATCAACATCAATTCAATTCTTGGAAAACACCAAACCATCATCACCGCCTTCGAGGTACTCGAACACCTGGACAACGACATTGCACTCCTGAACAGCATTCCTCCGGCAACAGTCACCCTCTTTTCCGTACCATCATTCGACGACCAGGCGCATGTCCGCCATTTCAAAAGTTCAACCGAAGTCTTTACAAGATATAAAAACCTTTTTGATACGCTCGAAGTCTCGCCATTTTTATCATGGTTTACGGCGTATGGAGTTCGCAGCAAATACACAGTATTTGATTCATCGGACACCCCTGATCCTGTCACGGACAACGAAAAGAATCAACCGTTTTGCTTTCGGTGCAGCCACTCAAAACCATGTGGTTTTGTTCGACGCGGACCATCATGCCGCAAATGGTGGGATTATCACCTGCCACCCGCGACCAAAACCAAAGGAAATAACAATGCTTCAGGATGACAAACTGCCAAAGAAAATTTTAATACTCCCGCCAAATTATCATGAAACCGGAATCCGGGCAGGAGTGCAGCGGGTATATTCCCGCTCCGATGGAATGCACATCATCCACGGCCTCGAAAACCATGATGGTAATTGGTGGCACCATCTCTCATGCTCCTTCGAAAACAAGCTACCAGCATGGGAAGACCTCAAAGAAATAAAAAACATCTTCATCGGAAGAGAATCAAAGGCAATCCAGATCCTCCCATCCGATAAAGAATTTTATAATTGTCATCCCTTCTGCCTGCACCTCTTTTCATCATCCAACGACCGGTTGCCAAACTTCCTTCGCGGAAATGAATTATAACAGCTATCTCCATCACCTATAAAACCTCACACAAATACACAGGAATGGTCATCCGCAGAGGATCGCCCATACCCCTTACATCCACACGCCCTTGAAATTACAAGCCCGTAAACAAGCCGGCACCGCCCTCAAACCACGCCTTGCCATAGACCAGGGGCGGCACCACTACTCACAAGCCACTAAAAAGAACACAGAAGGATCACCAGCAGAGGATCTCTATTACCCCAAACATCTACACGCCCTTGAAATTACAAGCCCGTAAACAAGCCGATACCGCCCTCAAACCACGCCTTGCCAATGACCGCGGGCTACACCCCGAAACAAATAACCGTACCGCCACCGGTTCCGCCCTCCGGTCATGCATGAATGCCAATGACCGGGGGCTACACCCCGAAACAAAAATAACCGTACTGAATAATCCCGCGCATGAAGAAACGTCAACCCAGGCGGTGAAGCACCGCAGGCCATAAAAACAAGTGCGCGGGAAAGATGAAGATCATGCTGCCCTTGGTCAGGGCTGGCGCCCAATGACCAGGGGCAGCCGGGAGACCATTGGCCACATTCTCACTACGTTTCGAATACGCCAATGAACACATCGCCGCAAGCAGCTCACTCCGTTCACGGCGCCGGCGCAAACAAGCCTGCCCGAAAGAAGATGAGCCACAAAAAGAGAAGCAGCTGAATCCCCTTTCCCCCCTTGAGAACCCCCCACAAACCCCTCCTTGTCGCAATATCGAGTTCCGCGCTTTATTGTATGCCGCTTCGCGGCCGGCGCGGGTTCAAGGGGGGATCAAAGGGGAGATGCGTACCTGCGTCGGCTACTCCTGCATACGCTGGCCGTCCGGGCTCAGCGCATACAGGCCGCCGCAGGGATTCTTTTTGTGGCTCAAAAGAGAAGACGGGCAGGCATACGCCGTAGAACCCAACACTTCAGCCGGACTCAGCAGCCGCGCAGCGGCAGCAGAACCGGCTTCCGTTTTCGGCGGAAGATCAGTACTCCCAATACAATAAACGACCATCATTAAAGCAATGCTTTATCACCCCTACCGGGGTCTGCACCTTCTGGTTCAGCGGCTTCCACAAGATCCAGATCGTTCCCTTGCTCCCCGATTCATCGCCTTTTATCAGCAAGGCATTTTTGTCATCTCCGGAAACCTCGATCTTCCGGAACACGTAGCGTCCCTTCCACGCCTTTCCATGAAGCACCACCTCGAGAAAGTCCCCCGTCCGCTTTATGAAATCATAGGTTCCCTTGTCAAGCGTCTTCATCGTGGCCGTCAGGTTTTTCGTCGGATTGCCCGGGTCGCCGGGCTTGATCGTTCCCTCAAAATCCATCCATTTCACATCGTGATAATCTTTTTCCTCGCAGCGCACCTTTTTCGGCCCGGCAATTTTCGAAGGCTCGTTAAAGCAGGTAAAGCCCCACATCTTTTTTCCGTCCTTCGACCCGAATCTCAAATCGTAATGAACGGCCTTCCCCCACGAATGCCGCTGCAGGACAAACCGCTTCGCATAGGCTCCGGCAGCCGCGTGCTTTCCGCTCCCCGGAAAGAACACGTTCAACCCCTCGGCGCCGGCACTATTCGTTGTAAAGTCAAGATACGGAGCGAAGTCTTCTCCCATCGCTTCGACAACCTCCTGTTTCTCATCCTCGCTCAACGATTCCGTTGTCAACAGGTCAACGTCATGATCCGACCGTCCGTTGGCAACCATTCCGCCAACAAGATACAGATTGAAGCTGAATGAAGCGGAATTCAAAACGGTAATCACATCCTGCAGAACATACGCCGAAAGGCCGCTTCCGGATACCTTGCGTTCCGCTATCCGTTTCAGCACGCTTGCCGGATCGGGAGTCTTTTTATCGCTTCTCTTATAGAGCACTTTAGGCGCGTAC
>Ga0075317_1000004_pt1 | contig 33527 bp, 56 predicted proteins | sample MayberryNE_TuleB_FD_120068 | JGI IMG/M metagenome (GOLD analysis project Ga0075317, IMG submission 120068) | Natural and restored wetland microbial communities from the San Francisco Bay, California, USA, that impact long-term carbon... | ecosystem: Environmental > Terrestrial > Soil > Wetlands ... | reverse complement strand
TCGCTTACATTTCGGGCATTCCCAATCAGCCCACACTTGCTCGGCTATTGGATGTGATTGAAAATCAATCTCTTTCATTAATTCCCCACAATCAGGACATTTTCTTTCGGGCTCCATGAGAGTATGCCTTTGCGGTTGGTATTCATCGATTATTTTATTCATCATTTCCCCTCCAATCTTCCGGTTATTCTCCCGTCATTGCATGGTGAGCCAGTATTATCCACCTTTGCCTTTTCTTCTTTGGTCAATTGGTTCCACTCTTTACAATTATCACCTTTGCAATGAATCGAACCGTTAGGCCAACAATCGCATTTATCCTGGCAAATTTGAAAAAGATTATTTGGAATCATCATTTTCCCTCCCCAATCAACTCCGGATTTTCCTTGACGTTACCGATGATTTTAAAATCGGTCATATCATCAACCATATACCATAAACAAGGCATATGAGGATTCTTATAAATATCAATTTCAGCTCTTAACTCATCAACGTTAAACGAAAAAGCACCTATGCAGGTAATTGTCTTTTTAAGTTGTGGATCGTGAAATTTAAACTTTACAATATGAAAATCATAATAAATCTCGTTGCCGTGAATATCGGTCTTGCCGGTGGATTGATAAAGTTCTAAGCTGCCATGTCTAAAAGGCAATGGGATTAAATCTTTAATGCTGTTAATCGTTAAAGCCATTCCTGAATCTTCGTTCCACGCAATATATTTATTCATTCTCGGCCTCGCTTTCTACATTTTTTCAAGCTCATATCTTTCAATGCTTGATATATTGAGAATCGGATCTTGATACATAATTTTCTTTACAAAATATGACATGTGGCATTGTTTACAAGTTAAAACAATTTTGCCATCGCAAAAAGTGGTTCTATAAAATTCATTGCACCCACAGAAACAAGATCTATCTTCTATAATTATTTCATCGTCCATTCCCGGCCTCGCTTTCGTATAACACACAACCAAAATCTTCTTTAGTCCACATTTCGCCGTCTATCCCTTCAGACATACAGGTTATTTCTAATTTCGGACTTTTAACTTTGCATATTTTATGTTCGGGGTAACATTCTGCATATACGTTTTGCAATATATTTTTGCCCCACCATTTACAAGTTTTGCAATTGTTCATTCCCGACCTCGCTTTCTTCGCGACTTGCTATTTGCCTTAATAAATCACGTATAGCTTCATGATCTTCGCTGGTTAAAAGCCCAAGAGCCCTTAATTTTAATAAAGCTAATTTTAAAAGTGTCCATTGTCTTGACGTAGGGTATAATGCGTTCATTTCTTATCCCTCCTCCTCTCCTCGTCTTTCCAACACCCGCAAGCGATAAGCTGACCACCGCAAATCGGGCACTCCTCCATATCACAGCCTAAATGATGATACCGGCCTTTCAAAGTATTGCAATCACGACATCGCTTATTTTCAGGCATATCCCTTCCAAAATCATCACCAAATCTTTTTTCGGAACCATACGGAATCCGATCAAAAACTTTACCATTAATAACCATTTTCTTGATACATCCATTTAAACCGTGCATTTCTTTGCCGCAGTGAATGCAAATCATTTGTTATCCCCACTTTCTTTATAGTTGGGATAATATTTTTTTGCCGGATTTTCCCTTAATGCCATAATTATTAAAGCGGAAACGGCTTTTTCTTCATCAATTTTAACAGGATCGCCAACTTCTTCATTATATAGGTTAAAGCGCCTCACATATTCTTCAAGCAGCGCTTTTTCTTTTTCATCTAAATATATTTTAATATTAATTTCTTTCATTGTTTCTTATCCTTCCTTTCAAAGTAGAGGTTAACGTAATTAATCATCAATTCTCTAATAACCATTGAAACGGCTTTATTTTTTGCGATATGTGGATTTTGCTTTTCTGCCGCCTCTTTAAATCGTTCCTTCAATTCTTTGTCAATTCTAATAATCAAGTTGTCATCCATAAATTCACCCTCTAGAGTTTTTACAGTAGTATTAACCATGTATATACCGATTCCTCCTTTCGAAAAAATAAACCGGATCGGTTCTGGTTAATTATCAAACTCTCCCAATCTCGCTAAACATTTTGCATTTTCATATCCTAGCATATAAGAATGAAATAGCGTATCAACATAACCATCATCATAAAAAACTCCGACGGGAACATTCTTGGCAGCTCTATCAAGTTTATGACCATAAATAAGTTGCTTCATATTTTTTTCAAATTGTTCCCTCAGTTCGCAAAACTCCTTATCTTTTGTAGTCATTTCCAACCGCCTCCATTTGATTTATTTCCTCTTTACACTTATTATATTACTCCTTTGTTTATACTTTGTCAATACTCAGTATATACAATATCAATACAAAAAAATACCCCCATTTCTGATAAAAGTAAAATAAGAATTCCCTTATTTTCGTTTCGGGCTTGAAAGTAAAATATAGGTTTACCTATATCTAAAAGTTTATCCTTACCGAAATTTTATCATCAATAGAGGATTTAACAGTTGTCACATTAACATAATTGTGTTATTATAAGTAAGCAAAGCCGAATAGCGGATAACGCTATTTGCCGCCGACCCACAAATCATGTCTCCCGCCAAGAAGCCTATGATTTGTGGGTTATTAATTTAAATCACACTCACCAAAACAACAATTAAAATCAGCAATCCCCGCTGAATCTTTAGACTAACTATCTCCCGACTGACCTTCTTTTTGTATTCGGTCAAGGATAGATTGCTGCTCGTCAATAAGCTGTTGGCTTGTTCCAACTGCTCCTTGAGCGTCACTGATTCTGTCTGATATGTCGCTAATTGAGTCTTTAACTGCTCCAATTCCTGCTGATATGCTACCAATTTCGCTTGTGACTCCTGCAAGTCCGTCTGAGAGGTCGCTAAGTCCGTCGATAACTGACTGTTGAGTTGTTGCAACTGCTGCGTAATTTCCAATAATCTCGTCAAGTCTGCTTCGGACATATTGTAGCTCGATTCTGCAAAAGTAGTATAAGGCAATAAAAACAGCAGAAATAACGCCAAGGATACCAATACAAATTTTTTCAAACATGATTCACCTCCTGAAAAAAAAGAGGCGGGATTGCCCCGCCTCCTGACTTATTCGGACGTTTTGTTTAAGCTGATCGCGGTTAGGACTTTGACAATGGCCGCCAAAACAGTATCGTCTTTGGTAGTGGGTGTCAATTTGACGATGATGCTCGCGGTAGTAACCACGGAGGTTACAACTAAAGCCAAATGTTCCCAGTTGGTAGTAAACCAAGTAATGATGCTAGACATAATTAAACATCTCCTTTTATTTATTTTATTTATCAAAAAAAGCCCGTTGGATCAACCATTCCAACGCGCCTTGTAACCCCTTGAATCCACATGGACAAAATTCTTTTTGGGATATTTCCCAATCCCGTCGGCCCCACATTCCTCGGCCATTGCGGCCAGCTCGTTAACCCCGACACCAACGGCGCTAAGGTCTGCCGCGATGCATTGGCAATGGAAGCTGTTTGCAACTCCGCCCACATCTTTATTATGAATCGGACAACGATATCCACAATTAACAACGATTGGTTTCCCCACCTTATCGCGGATTTTATCAAGCAGGATTAAGAGTTTTTCACTCATCACCGGTTCGGGCTTGTCCTTACACTCTTTGCCCTTGCACCGAAATTCACTCGGTTTGAAATATTTTGATTCATACATCCTTCGTCACCCCCATATCTTTCCAAATACTTGTGTCACTAAAATCAAAATAACTGCCCATGCCCCTGTGCCGACAGTCAATATGATCCCAACTTTTACTTCTAAAGCCCTGACTCTTCCCTCTACTGCATCATCCTTTCCCGTTTTCTCGTTCAATTTGTCATAAATCAAGTTTAATTTTGTTTCAATCGCTGCTAGTCTTTCTCCGCCTGGAGTTTCGCCCAATATCACCACCGCCTCTCACTATTATTATTTACCATAATTTACCTATTGTATTTTTAGCGTGAGGACGATAAAATCTATTTGTCCTCATGCGTACCCATGGGGATGATTGAGAGGTGTTTCCCGCGTCAACGGGAGCACCTTTTAATTGCAAAATGAAACCCGGTTGATTGACCGGGTTAATCCCTATAATATTTATCGTTGCTTTGACCTTTGTTTATCCCCTCGTTAACAAAAACTCCAACAAAAAAGCCGATGACAGCACCGGCAAGCAACATTCCTAGTTCTTTCATTCTTCCACCACTACCGGACACTCTCCCGCGTGATGGATCGTCCCGTCCGCTTCTGTTACATACGCAACCCCCTGCGCAGTGTCAATCTCCATTTCTTGACCACATAGACTACAAATTACTATCATTGTTATCACCTCACATTCTGATTATAAATTGGCGTCGGGTCGAATATCCCGACTGTGTTGGCGTCGTTGGGCATTAAATCGTCAAAATCCGGGTCATCCGTCCGGGCTGTGTAGGATAGACGGTGCTTGCCAAAACGGGTGTTAAGATATAACGCACTACCGGCATTGGTTCCGATATAAACATAGCTTCCAAAAGCTGGCGGTAAAAAAGAAGTGGCAACAGATACTGAACCAACTTTTGTTTTTGTCGAAAGACTCCAGATTTCAAATATCACAACAGCACTTGAAGACCAATAAACTTTATAAAGATACCAACCGTTAGGAGTTAAAGAGTCGGCCAAACTGCCTCCGTTTGAACTAGTGCCATTGCTAACTAAAAAATACCAATCAGCACTAGTAGAAACATGATAAAATAAAACTTGACCGCTCGTACCAGGAATTCTAAAGACACAACTATTGTCTCCGCCTTGCCTTTTTGCCACATCCGTAACCTCCACAATCCCCTCAATAGTCCCCTCTGCCACGCTTAACCCTGTTGTTGGCATGGTCAGGGACTCGGCGACGCGGGGGGAACTGGATAGGCAAAAAGTGGTTGGATAAGCTTTCTGTTCAAGCTGAAAAGCATCAACATAAAAAATGTCATTTGTTGCGCAATGAATATATTCGTTTATACTTGACCACGACGTTTCCGGCGCGCGCGTTATAGCAAACCTAATCTCACTTTGAGCAGGTACTACTATGTTATCAATAAAGTAATTCTTTCCATATACTGTTATACTATACGCATTTGGATTATACACCCAAAACGAATATGTGTATGTTAACCCTGATGTGACACTAACTGGAGTAAGAAATCTAACGCTATTTGTACTTGAATTTGCATTGCTAATTTTCAACGAATAAGTTCCTATCTTTTTCCAATCGATAGAAAACTCAATTGTAGCCGTGCCACCTACGGTAAACCCCGTCGTATCAGTTTCCACGCTTGCCTGGTTCGCAGTTAATAAATTCGTCGCCGCCTCCTCAACCCACGTAACCCATCCAACCCCCGCAACATATTCCAGCCTCGGCAACCCCGGCAAGGCGATCCTGCCCAACGAATCATAAGCCTCTGAGTTACGCGCAAACGTCCCTCCCGTGATAGTTGTCCGTCTCGGCGGTGATAATATCCTCATGTCAATCCCTCCTAATCTGCTGAGCTGTAGACGACAAGCTCAAAAGCGGTCTGGGCAGTAGCACCATTTACATAATTTAACCTGAGATATCGGCTGTGGAATATCGCGTCAAATCCGTATGGCGTACTGGCAGTAATGGCCTGTGTCGTAATAATCCGGTAGGTAGTGCCGTCTTTGGACTCTTGGATGTTTAATGTCCCGGCCTGGTTGGCGTAGACCGTGCCCGTTACCCTACGCAGGGTTAAACCGTCAACCGCCGACGAGGTATACGACCCGCTTATTCCTAAAGCCGTGCTATAATCGACATCTAAGTTACGATATACGGCTTGCTTGTCGGTCGGTATGACGATACTGGCATCACTAATCTTGGTCACGCCCGGGTCTGCTTCTGTTAAGATTTCAGTACCGGAAGAATTATAGGGTACTTGATTAAGATACCCTGCCAACGCAGCTATAACCGAATCAAGCTTAGTGTTGCCGGTTGTTTGCAGCGCCGCAGTAGCTGGAACTATTTCGACCCCTGACGAATCCATCAACCTAATCGGCGAAATATACCTATCATTAATTAATTCCGACACAATTGATATTTTGTTTCCGTTTTCATCTAATCCGGTGTTTAAAAGTTGTTCATAATCTGCCATGACTTACCTCCTTAAAATTGAGTATAAAAAAACCGCTGCTTGAGCGGTTAAAGGATGATTTATCTAATATGGTAATTTATCAAACGCCTTGTCTATAGCACCGCCTACTGCATCGGTGATTACTTCATCGAATTTTTTGGTGGCATCACCAAATGGCGGCATTCTAAAATTGTCCCCAATATATTCAAAATTGCCATCAACATATTTGTTTGTTTTTAAATTGTAACTCCTTACATGGCAAGAAGCAACACAATTAAGCTTTGCCGTGCTCCCGCCATATCGCCCGACTGTAAGTTTGGTCATTTCAAAGGCGAATATGCCGTCTGCTTTTGATTCTTTGACCATCTTAATCATAAATTCTTTTTCGGGAAGAACATCCACGTATTGATCGTTTTGATTGCAAACAGCTTCGGCTTGTAAATATTTGGGTTGACAAAATTTTTGGTTTATTTTTTCGGTTGTTGCTTTATTGATAATATCGATATACATTTTTGATTTAGAATCGGCAAACAACTTTTGAATAACAGTAATGTCGGCAGTTGTATTATTAACCAAAGGCAACACGATTATTTTAAACGGTTCCTCTGCAAATACCACGCCGCCAAACATCAGTAAAGCCATCAATAAAAACATTCTTTTCATTTACATTCACCTCACCACCGTTATTCTCCGTGTTTTGGGTAAATCCTTTTATAAATAAAAAACCGCTTGGGAGCGGTTAAACACTTAAATATCAAATTTTTCAATAAACTCTTTTGGACAACGCATATAATGAATGTTATCTCTAATCCTTTCATCCGGCCAGTCCCACCATTTAATACGATTTAAAGCCTCAATTTCTTCTGGGGAAAATCGATACCTCAACACTTTAGCAGGAACCCCGACAACAACTGCATAATCCGGGATATCCTTGGTTACTACTGCGCCAGCTCCCACAACAGCCCCATTACCAATATGCACCGATGGTAATATCGTCACATTCGTGCCTATCCAAACATCATTTCCTATTGTGATTGGACCGTTTTTAGTATGCAAATCAATCGAGGTATGCTCAGCAAAACCAAATTCCCTATCCCAAATTGGATAAGTTGATATATAATGAGTTGGATGATTGGCTCTAGCCAAACTAACATTTGATGCAATTGAGCAAAACGCCCCCATTGACAACAAAGGCGATTTTTTATAGCAAAGTGGTTCGTACCCATAAGTATATTTTCCAATATGGATATTAAAATATTTATGGTTATAATATCGCCCTAAATTATCGGATCTCCCATATCGCTTTTTTGATATCTTGTAAAGGCATTTGGGCGGTTTCCCACGACGTTTGATAAATTTCACAAATCGACCTATCAATTTATCAAATGCCGTTATTTGATATAATTTTCTTAATTCATCCATTTTAGTCACCCAGTTTTTAATTTTACCATATATTTTTTTTTTTGTAAAGACAAAAAACTTGATTAATAACAATCACCCCGCATTACCGCTTTTTTAACCCAGTTTCCAAAGTTCCAATATTGAATAAATTTCAACATCGTCCGTACCGGCTGGTAGCCCAAATCCATTGCTCCGGTTCCGGCCTACCCAATGTTGTAGCTGTATGTTAGCCGCTGCTGGTAAAGTAAACCTGCCGGATAACACAGCGGGTTCCGTGTGATTGTCATCGCTAGCTTTTTGCAAGGATAATCCGATTAAAAGCGTGGAATTGCTGGTTACGTCCTGCACTCGTAGTCTAGATCCACCACTTTGCCATGTACAGCCTTGCGCTTGGCAGTAATAAGTGCCCGCAGGGATGTTAATGGTGTTGGAGGAGGTGAAAACCGCTATTTCTCCAACATTATGTATCAAAACATTTAGAAACCGCCTGTTCCATTGTAAGGCATAGGCATCTTGACCACTAGTCCCGTTAGAATATTCTTCTCTTGCTTGTATATAGGGCTGATTCAATACCGCCGCTTTTGTCAAAATATCCCCCGTTGTCAAGTCCATAAAACTGATCCACGCTGTATTTGTCAAATTACGTCTTTTTAAAATATTATTGGTAGTATCCGCCCACCACATATTTGCCCAAGTTGTAATCGGTTCAGAAGTGCCGGAAAAATCGCAAGACAAGGAATCGAGAGCGTTGTTAAAGGCAGTCCTTACGGCCACCCCGGTTCCATTTGCTATAATTATACTGTTTTGGCTCATTTTTAATACCCCCTTACCAAATAATCAATTTCTCTAGATACATAAGATTCTGAATTTGTAATTTCGACGTCTACGCTTGTCAAGGTTTTATTTGTAACTGAAATTGTATCACCGGCCACGGAATCTAAAACAAACGGAATAAAGCTTGGTATTGAATGAAATGTTTTTGCATAGGTTATTGTTGTTTTTGCCGCAGGAATCAAAACGTCATTGCCATATTCTTTAACGTCTGGCATATCGACAACAAAACCAAATGCGCTTACAATTGGAATAATTCCAACTGTTTCGGAGGTTAATTTAATTCTAAAGTTGAAATATCTGCCGATATATTTTTGACTATTATTAAAATTAGACCATCCTGCATAAGTCTCGCTAGCATCGCCGACATTAATTTGCACAATCGCGGTGGTTCCGGTTGGAGTAATTGCGCCTAAATCAACCGTAATTGTACATTTAGCTTCATATAAAATATCGACTATATCGGCGGCGGCAATGGTATAATAACCAAGCGTAGCAGATGGATCTAATTCTAACCGTTTTAAAGAGCTGTCCAAAGATACAATCGAATCAAAATCCTCTATATCATCAAAATATAGTTCATCGATAATTGCATCGGTACATGTTCCTGCCCATCCGGACTCGGTTTCGCTGTATTGTACAACAACATTGGTGTTATCAAGCGAATTTTCAACGACAACCCCCTTCCAATCTCCATATAGTGTCCGATAATATGTTGCTACCCAATAAGTTCCGTCGCCCATTATTGGATATTCATTATTAGAAGTTCGACCCAATGAGCTTGCATTGTTAGCATCCGTCCCTTTTCTTACCTCATAACTAATCGACCGGGAATCAGAAACTATATCCCAAGCCAAATATACTTGGTCGCCTTTATAGGCTATGTCCAAATTAGTTACATCTCCGGGCGCGGTTTCGCCAACAACGGTATACGTTTTTGAAGCGTTCACAAATGGATTACCAAAATAATCAAGCGTGACAATTTTAATGATATATTCTCCAATATCCGCTACCTTGTAAGAATAGATATTAACCGACATATCAACTTTAGCAACCTGCGTTCCGTTGATAAAAACTAATGCGCCATAATAAATCTTTCGCGAAGGCAACCAACCGATATCAAGATATAAATCCCCGCCTTGATCCGTATGTTCCGTAACGCTTACCGTCACCGTCCCAGTGTCTGCCCCGCTTTCAATCTCTGGAACTTCGGTATCGTCTTGGTAAACCTCCTCAATATATTCTAATCCCGACAAAGTGGCGGTTAAATCGTCGTGACGTTCGATCCTTGTCAATCGAAACAGCTTGCAATCCGTCCCGTTAGTCCCGAAACTGTAGAGATTATATTGATCCGGCTTGGTAAATCCCCACCGCGCTTCCGTAATGTCTGACGGCACGTTATCGCAAACTACCGTTGTTAATGTCCCGTTATAACTGCTGCTTACAATGGTTGTTTGGTACATGTCACCATAACCGGCGTAAAGAATCAGGTCAGTTTTATCTGCCGGAAAATTAGCGGTCAAATCACCGACAACCGTAAAAGTGGTATCATCGATATATGTCGCCACCGCCCGGTCGTTAGCGAACTCCTCGGTAAAATAAATCCGCGTTCCGGTTATCGAACCATTTTCGCTTTCCAAGGTATACCCAGCTCGCCCAAATATGGCGCAACTTATTAATTGCCGAACTGTTCTTGTAATAATCGTATCGTCAGAAAGCGTAATCTTGACAATATAGGTCGCCAATGGGGTTCGTTCAACACCATCAATGACTTCCCCGAATGCATCGATGGTCTTTTCGACTTCGATCCAATTATCTCCGACGTCTACAATTCGTCCTCCGGTACCCCATTTGGGAGTTGTTACACCGACAACATCACCAACCCGGCATGATATGGAGTCGACATCACATTGCCATTTTGCCGACCGATAAAGATATTTATTTAGTCGTAATTGATATTGCGCATGTCTCCAAGCCACCGGCAAACTATCGCAAGCTTGTAAAAATATCGATGTGGGATTAACCGTTTCCGCTTCGTTATAGTCGGTGCCATATGCTGGGAAATAATGACGTTTGAATTCCCTATCCGCATCTAAAAATGATACTTCTAGAGCATTCGCCCGGTCACTCTGCCCGACAAATTCGCCTTGAAAACTTTCAGCAATAATATTAGAATAATTAAATTTTTGGACAACATCGCCCGGAAAATTTGCCAATACTCCTAAATGCGTCCCAAAAGGAAGCACTTTTCCGCGTCCGATGGTTTCCAATGGACTTAAAGAATCCCAAAGTGTTTGAGTTTCGTTTACAAAATAAGCGCAGGTTATTTCATATTCGTCGCAAAAATCAGCCCATTGTTTAAAGTCAGCATATAAAATTCTATTCGCCGCAATGCGCTTAATTACATATTCATATGCCGAAGTATTGATGTTATAGAGTCTATAACATCCGTGTATAATATCATAGCAAGCCCAAGCCGGATTGTTGGCGGGTTTTTGAATATATGATCCAGAACCCCATGGATTTGTTTCGTCGTCCGGAACCCATACATATACATAGCTGCGCGTTTGATTCCAGGTCACATTGACATTTCCGGATAGTTGATCGGTCGCAAGAGCTTTAATGGCCAATAAAACCTTGTTTGGTCTCGTAAAATTATCATAGGTAATTGTTGCCACCGAAATCCAGTATGTGGCGTTCGAATATGAAGTGGAAGTCCCGCTTTTTGACGTGCAACGCGCCCTGACGTCGTATTGTCCCTCGGTTATGTTGTCGAGACGTTTGACAATGTACAGAGGTTCGTTTTGCTTGGCGCTAATTGTCCAAGTATCCCAATCCGTCCAATCGGAATCAGCCACAAGTTTATATTGTGATTGAATAATTACGGATGTGGATGCTAAAGAACCGCTGTCCTTTACGCGATATAATCCGGATGGAAATTGAAATACGATTTCTAGCCCCGCTCCGACACCATATGTTTGATCAGTTTTCCATTCTGATTCTTCATCCGGATCGTATGCCAACTCATAGGATAGGCTTTTAACATCATAGGAATCATCAAAGTTGGGGATTATAGATTGATTATTTAATCCGGCGCGTTTATAAACAATAACATCATCATAATTAGCTATAGCATTGTCATTGATTTCAATATTACTGATTCCTGTGCAATTATCGTTTTCACCATCTCCGGTATAGTCGCATGGTCCCTCGCCACCGCATAAAAGGACGTTAAGATATTGATAACTACCGTCATAAGTAATATATTGACTTAGTACCTGTGCCTGACCACTAGCACCCACCTTAATTGTCCCATAAGTCATTTGTACCGCGCCACCCTCGCGGTCATTTGCTTCAACGCTACCCCAGTCATAAGTGGTCTCGGAATCGTCATCATCGGCACCAAACCACAAATTCATCAGATAACCACCAACGAGGGAGACACCCAATGCTCCCAGCCACGAAGCCATTCCCCAACCGGTCGCTACCATTCCAGAACCAATAAACGTTCCTCCAGCTATTAACGAGCCCACCCCAAGAGTTGTAATTGCCAACGCCAAACTCGCAACCGCAGATAAAATATTTTTATTAGAGCTGCTACTGCCTCCAATTGTTGCCCGAATTGCCAAAGTCTGATCGTCTTTTGGAATAATCGCTTTTGACTCCTCAAAAGGAATCACCCGATCATCAAGAATAATCTCATACTTGCAATCCGGGATAAATGGCCTGACCAATTCAAATATAGGTTTATTAGGCTCAATATCTTTAAAAGCACGGCTATTATTATCGAATGGATTCTTGATTATTGTTAATTTCATTTTGTCACCTCGGTAAATAGAATCCCTGCACCGCGCAGCGCCAATAAGGATGGTCTAGCCGGTCAATGCATACCCCGGTCTTTTCCCGTGCATGAATAAACCGACACCCGCCAATATAAACCCCAATGTGGTTGGCATAGATCGGATCGTTAAATTTAAAAACCACCAGTGCCGGAACTGGTGGATTAATAATTTTTTCATATTTAGTTGCTGCTTCACTTTTGATTTTAGCGCTGATCCGGTTTGAGCTATGGCACGGAATCCGGTAATCCGGTAATTCCTGCCCAGTTAAACGCCGCCATACTTCCATCGCCAAATGCCAACAATCATAGCCCGGACCCGTTCCACCATCGACAAATGGAGCGCCGATCAAATCGTTTAAACTACTCGTCAACATAGAAACCACTTCCGATCGTCGGCTCGCCGCCATAGCGGATTTCGTTGTCAAGCTCTCGACAACGCTTTAGGCTCCGATCACATTCGGTTTCTGAACCATTATATCCGCATTCAACGCCTTTAAATTGGTAATCACAGAAATCCCGTTTATACGTCCGCATTGGGATTCTAAATGATGTAATATAGTCAGCCGATAATTTCAGTTCAATCCAAGAATCGTCATAACTCACGGAGGCTATTTTCATCGTCGCTTCAAACGCGGGGCTTTCTTCCAAATGTTTTGAGCTAATAGCTTTGATAGTAATGGTCGAATTAATAGCGCCGTTGGTTTCTTCGATATAATTCATGATGATCCCGGTAAGATTTGAGACCTTAACGCTAACTTCGTTTGTTTCGCCTTTGCTATCCTCAAGAGTTATGACTTCCATCGAAAAAGGGAAGGCAGCGTAAACATCCCCGTCATAAGTTATATCCTCATTATTATTGCAAACCTTCACAAAATAAATATCATTGACATTAATATCAAGTAAGATAATCCAAGCGCCGCCCGACGATAAACGGTTTTTTTCAAGCCTTTGTAATAGCGTCAATTCATTTGGCATTATATCTCCTCCATGACGAGCTGAATGCTCCACCAGTGAGGCTGAACAAATGTCATTTCCGGGGTTTCTGTCATCCTGACGGCATAAACAGTATTATAATATTTGGAACTTGGATCATTGCAAGTCCAATTGAATGCAAGCGCCGATCCGTAAATTGTTTCCCGGTAAAAATCCTCGATCGCTTCTTTGTCGGCGTATGTCATTGCCGAATAATTAACTGTAAAAGTAAAGCGCGATCTTGTGAATCGCGCCCTGCTTACCGAATAGCCATCTGACATATCCGTTTTCAAACCGGGATCTTCAATCCCAAAACTAATTGATGCCGGTTTTCTTGATAAAGTGGGAAAAGTTGGATTAGCCAATTAAATCACCTCACGAATTACCTAAAGCTCTAAAGAAATCCCTGCTTCCTCCGGTGTTTTTTCGAACTGCTTCCATAACTACTGTAATGGCCTGGTTTCCAGTAGAATCGCTCTTTTTAGATGTTACTTTGGCAGTTGCTTGTGTCCCGGTGCTATTAATAACATTGACCGACACGTTTCCGCCGCCCGAACCACCGGAACCTTGATTCATTGCCGCTAGTTGGGAATTGGCAATGACAGAACCAGAAGATGATGGTACAAATAATTCCGGCCCTTTTTCGCCAACAAGATAGGCGTTGTTCGATGATACCGAACCACCCCCTGCAAGCGCTCCAGATATAACCGAACCCGCCCCAATGCTCGCGGCCGACCCAACACTTGTTCCGATAACCGAGCCCGCACCAACACTTGCGGCTGACCCAACACTTGCGGCGGTACCAGTCAACGAGCTAATCCAGCTCATTAATTGCTGCGTCGCCATATTGGCTAACATTTTGCTAATGTTTTGAGTGATTGAATTTAGGAAATCAGCGACAATATCTTCAAGACTGGAGAACATTTCTTTAAGATTTGAATACTCACCTTGAAAAATGTTAAAAAATTCCGTTTCAAAAGCTGACGACATACTGGATGCAATGCTTGATGATATTTGTTGGACGGTATCACCAAATGATTGAAGGCTTTTAATTCCGTCTGCAAGACCGGCTTGCCAGCGAACGCCAAATATGTCACTGCTCGCCAAGTTGGACGTCCCTAAATTTTTGTATATGTCGAAAGTCGCGTCATACTCAGGAGTGTTTGGGTCTAGCTCCAAAAGCCTGTTTGCAAGCCGTTGTTCGATTTGTTTCTTTTGATCTTTGGTTAAATCTTGATCGAGTTGCATTTGTTTAGTAATAGCATCAGTGTATTTATCAAGTTCAGACTGCCATGCATCCGTGGCTTCTTTTTCATGATTAGCGGCCCAAATCTTATCAATATTGGCTCTTGACGCATTATATTCTTCCTGAGTCGTCGCTTGTTGCACATAAAACTTTTCATTAAGCTTTTTTATTTGTTCATTCCAAGTTTTATCGGACTCAAGCCCTTCTGGCTGTCCGGCGGTTTCAGCCGCATCGGCAAGCTCTTGCATGTAGCTTATAGCGTCTTCGCGCCGCTTGTTTTGCTTTTCAAGCTCTTCTGTTATTTTTTTCTCTTGTTCAAGCCGATCTTCTTCGAGCTTTTTGGCTGTTTCAATATCGTCGGTGATGGTTTTATAGTCGGTAATCCAGCTTTTTAAAACTTTATTGCTGGGATCAATTGCTGAAAGCTCCTGAATTTTAGAAAGCAATAAATCCGCCTTGGCCGCTGGTTCGTCAAACAGGGAAGTCATTGCCGATTCTTTGTTTTTAATTTCGGTTAAAGCTTCGCCATATTCTTTGATGATATCGGCGGGAGTTTTTGATTTTTCAGTTTCCGGGAATAATGTCGTAGTGCTAGTAATTTTTGGCGTTTCAACCTCTGGCGTTTTGGCCTTCGGTTTTGGATAAGCCATTGCATTCAATTTTGCAAGTCGTATATCAGACGTGGCCTTTTCAGCTTCAACTTTAGCCAACCCCTTTTCGGCGTCTCGGGAATAAGGCGTATCAGCTCCGCGATAACTAGCTACAATTCCCTTCGATTGGGCAACTTGCTCGGCTAAAAGTTTATTTTTTTCTTGTTCGACTTTTAGTGCTTCTTTAATTTTCTTTGGATCGGTCAATTGCCCTAACGACGTATCGGAAATTTTTTGCTTTTGCATCAAAATATTTTCTTGTTTGATACATTCGCTTATTGCCGCTGCAAGAGCAATAAAACCGGCAATGATCGCGCCTCCGACCAAAAAGGAACTAAACGATTTAGCTAGCAAAACAACTGATGTTTTTGTTGTGCTTAACGCGGTTCCTATCCCTTTAATACCTTTAATGATCCCGCCACTAGCCAACCATGCCAGCGCCTCAACTAACCCCTTTATCCCTGCGGCTAATTTGCTAATAATAGTTAACATTGGCCCAGCTGCTGCAACGAACAAACCGGCGTTAATAATATTTTCTTGCATTTTGGGGCTTAAGTTGGCAAACCATTCGGCTAAATCTGCAATTTTTTGCAACAATTTTTCAACGGCAGGAAACATTTTTTCGAACGCTTTTTCCAGTGCGCTGCCAACAGGAGCAAAAGCCACTTCGGCTTTATTTGCCATGCGTTTCATTTTATCGCCGAAGGTCAAGGCGTCTTCGGCAGCTTTATTAATGGTTTCACGGCTGCTATTAAGACTTTTAATTAAGTCATTAATCCCAAACCGACCTTCGCGTATTGCCGCGGCCATATCAGGGCCGGCTCGTTTACCAAATATTTCTGCCGCCATTACATTGGCTTCTGCAGTCGATCCTACATTTTTAATTGCCTCAATCACTCTAGCAAAAGTTTCGGGTATATTTTCGCCACTTTGAGATAGTTTGATTAGCCCAATTCGGAAAGATGACATGACAGTTTCAGTGTTGACGCCTTCTTTTTCAAACTTACCCATTAAAGCCGCGGCTTGTTCGAAGCTAAACCCCATTTGACGCATAGGAGCGCCATATTGGACTATTAACTCACCGATACGCTGAACACTAGGGCCGGTAGCTTGTGACGCCTTGAAAAGATAATTTAAAGCTCTGCTTTGCTCGTTGGTTGCTATGCCCCAGTCTCCGAATATTCGAGTTGTAGAGGCAACGGTTGAAGCAATGTCGGTCTTTTGTATTCGTGCCAAATTCAATTCTTGAATTGCTAATTTTTCTAATGCCTTTCCGGTTTGCCCTGTTCTCGTGCTCAAATCGGCAATAGCTTGTCCGGCTTCTGCCGCCGAACTCGGTACATTGGAAAAAACAGTATTGAAACTTTTTTTAAGTTGTTCTAACGCCGTCCCGGTGGCTCCCGTTCCAGTTCTAATCGTAGAATAGGCATTGTTTATATCATGAGATGATTTAAGTGCCGCCGCTCCAATTGCCAAGAGGGGAATTGTAAACGCATTGGTCATGGTCGCACCTAATGCGCCTATATTTTTACTAAATGCTTTCATTTGCTGCTCGGCTTTTTTTAGATCGGTATTAAATGATTTTGAGTTAAGACCAAGCTTAATCCACAGGCTCCCAGCTTGTGCCATATTAAACCACCCCTTCCGGGATTTCAATTCCCTTTTCCTGCGCCAATTTAAACAGCTTTTCGTCCGTTTCTTCTTGCTCGGCTTCTTCGTTGTTTATAAATTTATCAAGCGGGGGATAGGGATGCTTTTCGCTCGCGCTTATTGCTCTTGCTGCCATCATCCCGATCAACCATGATTGCTGTTTGAGATAGTTATTTTGATTTTCAAAAAATCCCCTTTTTTTTGCCTTGTACTCGCCAAATGTCAGACAACCAAATTCATACGGCGTAAGCCCTAAAGCTCCATATGCAAAAGATTCTTCGTCCTCGACCCAATCACAAAAGCGGAGGTAAGGTTTTATACTTCCTCCGCTCCCGCGTTTCCCAATTCTTCATCATCGGTTTTAATTTCGCCGAATATTTTACTTAGACGCATGGCCTCCAAAATTGGTTCTTGAAACGTAGTTAATGCTTCAATCAAACCAACTTCATTGTCGACAATGTATTTTTGAATCCAATTCCCTATTTTATATGGAGTCAGAGACTGATCTTCGTGTTTTAATCCAGCCCATAGCAGCACCCTGGTGGCGTCAAGCCCAAAACGTTCTGCGCTCATGGCTGCCATAACACTGAGTTTCATTTCCCGTTCGAAATCGCCCATGGCGTTAATGTCAAATTTTAAATGACGTGGTTTTCCGAAATAATTAAAATCAACTGCATTTAACATTGCCGTCTCTCCTTTATATTCAAAATTTCGATTTTACCTTGAACTAAATTTTTTTTAAAGTTTTTTGTTTCATGATCTGCGTAAACTTTTCCCTTTTCGTTGACAGCAAAACATAGGGCTATCCCTAAATCGGAATCCGCTGCGTAACAATATGATAATGGTTTTCCATTGCACAGCACTGTTGCTCGACCGGTTTTCGGATTATCAGCTGAAACAAACATCATTGCCCCCTCCTTAAATTTAAAGGGCGACTTTACGCCGCCCAAATTCTTAAATAGCCTCAATTTTGAAATCATCTAAATAATCGTCGCTCGTCCCTAGACCAATTCCGCATTTAGTACCGGTCGTTAAACTACTATCAGTTACATCAATCTGTAAAGTACCGTTTACATAGGCTTTAATTGAAGTACCATTGACAACAACTTTCACTATTTCATTCTCGGCAAAAGCTAATGCGATTGTAGTTACGGCGGTTTGCGCTCCAGCAACAAATTTACCAAAAATCAAAGATGCGGGATATGCCGCTACATAATATCTATTGTCAACATCGACAATCCTAAACATTAACGCGGCTCCATCGGCATCAACATCAACAATTTTTGCCGACAAAACGCAATCAGTAATCCCGGTTTCGATGTATCCTCTATAAATTCCGGTTGTGGCGCTTGCTTGGTTGCTGATAATTCTTGGGACTCCGGTAAATGTTACCCACGTTTGCCCGGTATCGGTATTTCCCAAGCTTGAAGCATTGTCAGCGCGGTCAAATGAATCGGAAATTAATAATTGGACAGGGTCGAATCCATTCCTAAAATAAACGCCATCAAATCCTTTGAATGAAATCGAATCATTAATTAATTCGTTGACCGGTGTGCTTACCTCGTCGCTTTGAATAACTGCGTAACCTTCGAATCTAGTCTTGACCGTTCCGAAATCACAATATAATACAATTATGACCTCTTCGCCCATTCGTTGACTAAAATCATCGGTCGAGGCCCAAAACTTTTCGGCGGTTGCTTCCCAGTTTTTTGTCGCAAGCGCAAATTCTGACCATTCGCCGCTTGTAAATGACGTTGCATCAATTGTGGTATTGTTAACCGTCAATGACCAATTAAAAAACCCGGCCAATTGCTCAACGACAAAATATTTACCGGAAACCGTCACAACTGCATCGGAATCTTGTACGGCATCGAAAACAATAACTCCGCCGGGATATTCGATTGAATATCCGGACGCTACAACTACATCGTCAACTTCAACGACAATTGCAGTATCCTTATCCCAATATGCTTTAGTCGAATCAGTTATTGTATATCGTTTATATCCGGCACTTGATCCCGTTGCCTCGTCGGTAAATGCAACCGCCGAAGCGCTTGATTTTATTAGGACTCGTCCTACTTTTCCAGGCGTAGCCAATCAAAACACCTCCTTAAGATGCCGTAAACTCCAATGCTCCAACCCCTTTTAGGCTTGCAGTTAATGTGATTTTATCCGCCACCGGAGTTGACACGGAATAATTTTCAGTTATGACATCACCCGAGAAATTAGGAGCAGCAGCCGATGTCAACCGATACTCGAATGGATACTCGTCCTGACTGGCGGTAATAATATTGTTCATAATTGCAACTTGGGCGGGGTCAGTCGCTTTAAAATTGGCAGTAAGCGACAAGCTAAAATCCTTCACGCTGTTAATAAATTCGCTCCATTCCCCCGAATCAAAATTAGTGGTATCAATAGTCGTACCATTTACCGTTATCGAGCATTCCGTCCCTTCGGCAACTTTAATCAAAGAATCGCCGACCCATAAACTTGCGTTTTTTCCTGCTGTAGCCATTTTAAAATTCCTCCTTTAATTAATGTTGAAAAATAAAATCTTCGTCTCTATAAAAAATGGCCGTCCCGTCACTGCGTTTTTCAACCGCATCACGTCGGCCATCTTGCAATATTGCCTGAACATTTACCCCTCCGGTTCCGCCCATAACTCCGGAGTAGTCCTTAAAGGCCATTCTAACCTGCCTGGAAACGTTAATTGAATCGATTTTAGACAATGCGGCGCTTGTAAATTGAAATGTGTCTTCGGCAAAATCTGGGCTTTCTATAAAACATTCCTCATCTTGACCATTGACTAAAAATATAGAAACATAAGGATAAGTAACGTTCTCCGGAACTGTACCATTAACAAAAATCCGGCTACTGACAAGCGCAGTTAAGCCGGAATAAGACAACAAATATGTAATTATTGCTACGTCAATTTCCACCGCTGTCACCACCTAAAATTTTTCGTATTTCTTTTTCATATTCAGCGGTTACAACGCGTCTGGAACCCTTTAAGGCGGGACGTATAAAGGGGTGAGCTTCTACTCTGTCTGCGCCGCCCTCGCGGTCGCTAGTCCATTGCTGCTTTCCAAAGCTGTCACGTCCCTCTCCGGGATGCGAGTGACCAAATTCTAATGAATTAGCCCGAATTGCTTCCTCCTTGGTTCCATCGATAGTCCCTATATGACCAACAACATAATTTCTTCCCTTGCCGTCGATTTTGGTTTTAATAGATGCAGCGGTTTCACCGGAAATATTATGAATTTTGTTTTTGGCTTTTTTTGCAATAATATCCATTCCACGCTTTGTTGGAGCTTCCATACCGTCGCCTAGTTTTTTCCCCCATTTTTCAAGCTCTTGGATAACGGCTTTGATATCACTTGTCGATATAGAAACATTAGCCATTATTCCACCTTCTTTACATGCAATTCAGTCCAAGATTTTTTAACGTCTTGAATTACTGCTGTTATTTGATAGGTTTCGCCATCATAAATAATCCGCATTAATTCAGTGATATCATGATTAAAACGGATTTTGATAATCCCCGACAATTCCGCATTAAGCTTTTTGGCACCCCAAAACTCGCGGCCTTGGTTAATCATAACTTCGGCCCAAACCGTTACAAAATCAGTCCATGCCTTGATCGGTTCGTTAAGAATGTTATATGTCGTGGTGTAATCTTGAATAGCAATTCTATCCCGCAAGATTCCTGGGTTCATAGCGTGCTCACCCGATTCAGCCCCAATAAAATATTAACCGCTTTGGGTAAATCAATCCCTTCGCGGTTTTCATAATGATATGATATCCAAATTTTCATAGCTGTTTTAGTCATTTCAGGAACATTTCCGGCAGGATCTTCAGTTGCCAATCCGATATCTTTGATTGGATACCCGCAGATAAATTCCACATACACACCATTCGCAGCCCTTAAATCCTCAGACGGCCATTGGTAATCTTCATTTAAAACAATTTTACCAACATAATCAGTTGTATCAACGATATAATTAGAGGAACCGAATGTTGTTTCGATTCCTCCATCGGGGTAATATTTAACGCTTGCAACAGACTGCAAACCGGCCTTTAACCGGATTGGCATGCAATCATGTGGCGGGAAATCATCAAGCCATAATTCCCAAGTTTGGGTTACTAATGGCCTGTTTTGGTAGTCCTCGGCATAGTTACGGGCGGCGACAATCAAAGAATTCAATACATCATCTTCGACCGTCCCGGTAATACGTAAAAAATCTTTGGCTTCGGTAAGCGTAATCGGTTCAACGGTTGGGGCTGTTTTTAATACAAATTTTGGATTAAGTTTTTTCCACATTATATCGCCACCTAAAATTCAAGTCCGGTAATTTCGTCCCAACTTGTTCCATTAAAAATAAACTTTTTGTCGGTGTCGGTCTCAAGAAAACGAGACCCAATTTTTATATTATCCGTCGGTTTGGTATCGGTTGATAACCCGATATATTTGTTATAAGTTGTTAATAATGTTGCGGCCATCTAATCACCTCATTCCAAATAATAAGGGCGGTATAATCCGCCCTTATAGCCATTCCATTGTAACCGTAATTACGGCCCCGGCATAATTCGTTCCGTCACCGGATGCAAACTTAGTGCAAAGGGTGTCTCCGGCAACCAGTGATTCAGCGCCAGTAGCAACCGCCGCACTGCTGACAGGTGTATTAGCAGTACTATTAAGAATAAAGGCGGTTCCCAGAACAACATCGCCCGCCCCCGGTGCTTCTCCGGTATTTAATTTTTCAATAGTCATTGTGTCGGCTGCATCACAAACGGTTATATGACGTTCATAAGCAGACACGATTTTGCAAGCGGCAGGAGCAATAAAAAACGGTTGCCCCACCGTGGCCGCTGCAAAGTTGTAAAGGTTGACAGTAAACCGTTCGCCCTTAATATGCTGGCCGGTTGATAATTCGATGTCTCCATCGGAATCAATTGTGAAAATCGCGGCCTTTGTGGCTTTGTTAAAAAACTGTAAAACGCCGCTTACCCATTGGCTTCCTACATTTGCAATACTCATTTGTTTTCATCCTTTCCACTGCTTTTCGCAGCACTCTTTCGAGCAGAAGTTTTTTCGGCGATTCCGCGATCAATTAAATTTTGTGCGGTTACATCATCGATCGAAAGAGAGGTGCCAAAGTCGGCACCTCCCCAGCTTTCTAATAATTTAATATTCATAGCATTTACGCTATAGCCGTAGCTGATTGATCTTCGGCGTACCGGGAACCGCTTAAAACAGCTACCGCGCTAACCAAAGTTGCCCCGCCAGGAATAGACCATTTGAGAATCAAATTCGGATAGCCATCGGACAATTGAGCGGAATCAATTTCGATAACATAAAAAATATTATCATTTGCAGAAACGTCAATTCCGGTGGCCGCTACCGCATTTTGTTTTGCTCCAAGAGTGTCGCCAGCGGCGGTAGTTTCGGCATAATAGCGAAAATCAATGGCGGTGTCGTTGGTTGGAGTGAAATCGTCGCATTCTTCGATGGTAATGTTCCCGGCGTCGGCATTGGTCGATCCGGCTTGAGCAATAATTGTCGCATGAGCATAATTTTTAAGACTAAAAACATCGGAGGTAACGGCCGCGGTAATGCTTTGGGGCGGCAAAATATTAACTACATGGCATCTTTCTGCAATATTCATTTTTTTAATCCCCTTTCAATTTTTGAAAATAAAGAGAGAGCTTGTTTAAGCCCTCTCCGCCAAAGTTACAAAAGCAGATAATTCGTCACTGCCTTTATACGGAGTCAGTGTTTTTGACCTAAGCGGTTGACCATCAATCCGCAAAATAAACCGGAAAGCTTGTTCGGCGTAAAGGAACCGAACGTGAATGGAAACCGCACTTTCCATGCTGCCTTTGTCAGCCAATAAATATTCGGTAAAGTCTCCAAGGGTAATATCGCCTACGTCGCCCGGCGCTGATGCTTGCTCGATCATGTTGATCGGTAAGCCCAAAAGGGTGTTATAGGGGCGACCGGCTGCGCCATTGGCTGGCAAGAATACCGGGACGCCAGCAGTACCGACCGGAATAGACATAAACGCCAGTTGTGGAATCAATTGACAGTTGATATACCATTCAGGGTTTCTACCATTGCAACGTGCATACATATTGACAACATTTTCATAAACAACAGTATCCGCGGGTTGACTGGTTTCTTTTGCAACGGTTACAAGCGAACCGGAATTCAGAATACCCAAAGGCTGCCCGGCACCGGTTCCGCGTATAATCGCATCATCAAGTTTAAACCCAAATTCAGAAGCGAAAGCTCGTTGAATTACTCCTTGCAACGCGCTTGCATCTTGCAAAAGTTCATCGGTGGCATAACAAAGACCGGTCAGTTTCTTTAGTTTTAGCTCGATTTTGCGAAACTTTGGTTTACTACCCTGTAGGGCATCGGCCTCATCTTCCCAGTACGCTTGTACACCGCCATAACGCGATCCATTAGCCCGGCTCGATTCATCAACGCCATTCATAGTAAGCGCATTGGAAACGGCGGAAACGGGAATCCGTTGGCAACGGTTTGGTAAAATTCCGGTTTCATAGGTATCTTCCATCAATTGGCTTACAAAATCGGTTTGGACAAGAAACCCACCTTCGGCGTCAACGGATTCGTTAGCTCCGGAAGCGGAATTCTTAATTAAACGCTGATAATCAGCATTTCCGGGAGTTACGGAAGCGCTGCGAACGGACATTAAAAAATCACCAAAACCTTTAAAATCTTTGGTAATTCCGTTCGGAGCAATTTGAGCATTTGGCCGCCAACCCTTATTTTCCGGTTGTCTAACTTTCTCGTTTAGTTTTTGAACTTTTTCCTCGGTATCAATTTGATTTTCAATACCTTCCCACTCGTTCGCCAAGGCTTTTAACTGCTCGTTTTCTTCTGCAGTTTTATTTTCCTTGGTTTGCAGATCATTAACTTTGGTCTGCAACTCGTTTGCTTTCGCATACAACGCTTCTAATTTCATTTGTCATTCCTCCTAAGATTTAATTGATTGATTTTTTCGGATAATTGGGTATCAAAAAACCCGCTTTCATCGGCGGGTTTCTCTTCGGTAGTTGATTCCGTTTCAGACGGATCTGGGTTTTCGAGTTTGTTTTTTGGTTTAAGTTCATCAACGATTAACTGAACTGCCGCTAATAAATCATCTTTAGTAACCGATTCATTGTTAGGCGGTTCGTTGTTTTCGTTATGATTTTGTTTTAGATAGTTTTTTAACTTATTAATGACCGCTGGGGGCAACGTTGCAGTTAATCCGGCGCTTGCAACAAGCTTTTTGCCTTCGTCAAACATAATTTCGTCAACAAATTTTAGTTCTAAGGCTTGCTGAGCATTTAACCACGAACCGCCATTGTATGATCCCCCTTTGCCCATCATTTCCAATATTTGCTCTTGACTCATACCGGTTTTTAAGCGATAGGCATTAGCGATTGAAATATCATAATTTTTTGAAATTTCCGCTTCGTTTTCGAATACTCGATGATCGCCATATGCTCCCGATGATGTGTTATGTAACATTATTTGAGCCGTAGGGGATATCCTTGTGGGTCTGCCGGCCATTGCAATAACTCCGGCTGCACTTGCAGCAATTCCAACAATATTCTCAATGACTTTGCCTTTATAGGCCATTAACGAAGTATAGATTTCGGAACCAGCATAAACATCACCACCCGGACTATTAATTTCAATTTCCAGATCTTCTCCATTGGCAGAATCAATCATATCGGAAACATCTTTCGGGCTTGTCGCGGCGACTTCAAGCCAATCATAAATCCATTTGTCATCATTCGATATAATGACACCTTTGATCGGTATTTTCATTTCTCACTTCCTCCATTCTGTGTATTCGTCTTCGGTTGCTGCTTCATAGCCGTTTCAAGACTAATCATGTTGCCGTTGACCAAATAAGCGTCGCCGCCCTCTTGCTCAATCGGGTTCTCATCGTCAAGGTCTTTCCACTCATTGGCCGACAAAGCCCCGTTTTGCCGCTTCTTTTGCAGATATTCGCCCCGGCTTGCAGCATCACCACGTAACAAAGCATCAACATTAACCTTGACATAATAACCGGCTGCCCGTTCTGCTCTTGTCAGTAGCCGCCAGTTGGCCATCCTTTCGAACCGGGTAATCATTGGCAATAAGGAATAGGTTACAAACTCAATTCCTTGATGTTCGATGTTGTTGTTAGTTGATTCTTTTAGGTTTGCAACCATATGGGGCGGGACACGGAACAAGCCGTCGATATCCTCTTTATTAAGGTTCATCACATCAATAAATTGGGCGTCAACAAAGGACATTGGGATTCTATTGTATTTGGTTCCTTCTTCCAAAACAAAAGGTTCCCAAGCGTTTCCTAGCCCTCCAGACAACTCTTGCGCGGCCAACTTCATGTTTTTACGAGCTTCAGGTGTCAAAACATTAGGAACCTCAAGAATACCGCCGAAATTCATTCCATTACCAAAGAACCGATTTGTAAATTCCTGCATCGCCAAGCCTTGAGCTACCGCCTCACGTGCCATTCCAATAGTTGAAATGCCCGTCAATCCATCAAACGACATCCCGCGAATATGGAATACTTTTTCGGGCGGCAATTGTTCGGTTTGACCACGATCCCGATATTCATAAAAAAGATCCTGGGTTTCAGGATCACGTTTGACCTGCATTTGATATGCGGGAACCGGATAAAGTTCTCTGACATCTTTGTTACGGCTCGTGTTTCGTGTAATAATTGAATAGTCATTACCCCATAAACTAAAATAGATTTCCATCCTTTCATAAAAAGTTTGGGAATCCATTTCATTGTTTGGAGCAACGTTTAATAGGTCTTGCAAAGGATGGTCACGCGCCAAATCTCTACCTTTGCCATCGGGACGCTTTTTGTAAATCCCCACGGGCAGGCATCCGCGCGTTTCGGCACGAACTTTGACACATTTATGAACTTCAATCAAACTCATTGCAGACTGTTCGGAAACCGGAACCCCGGCATTTGTCGGACGTCCCCAACCGTGTTCCATTAAATGGTCAAGCTCGCGTATTGATAAGTTTTTTATAGCTTGTCGCGTAATGAAACCCATTTAATCACCCCTTTCTAGGGAAAAAGCAATAGTTATAACTGGAAATTTAATTTAGCAAATTCACCATGATATTTTATTGCCGCCTTGTCATATGTTTTTGCTGCATCAATTTCATTTTCAAAAAGACCTAAATATTTATTTATGTTGTCAAAACTTATTTGTGCACGCCATTTATTTGCATATGAAGCCCATGAGACACCCTTGAAAATAGATGAAGTATTGAGTTTGCTTTTTTTACGGTTTTTCATATTTTGAAAATCATTGCATTGACGAAGATTTTTTCTTTGATTATCATAAGGGTCTCCATTTATGTGATCTACATTTCTATCTTTTGGTGTTTTTAATAAAAACCTATGTAAAAAAACTATTTTCCCTTTTATTTCACATCTTATATATCCTCGTTCATCCATCCACCAAGTGTGCTTAGAAATAATTTTATAATCATCAATATCAAAATAAAATTCATCTCCTTTGGTGGTAAGACCAATTACATGATTACCATTAATTTCAAATTTATTTTTTGAACACTGCCCGCAGCTTTTGGTTTTGCCGCTTAACAAATTATATCCTTTGACTGCATGTTCATTGCCACAATCGCAAAGACATTTCCATAAATAGTTTCCACGATGATCTTTTCCACATTTGTTAATAACCTTTAATTTTCCAAATTTTATATTAGTTAAATCTTGAGTTTTTCTAGGCATTATCTATCTCCTCTCGGGTAAAAAAAGAATATTCCCATTAAACCGCAAATAATGAAACACAAAGATATATTTATAAGATATAGACCAACTCCGAATAAACAAAAAAAGCCGATTAGACCTAATTCTTGCTTGAATTCATCGGTAAAATGCGGCCTTTTTAGGTTTAATTTAGGTAATTTAAGCATGGTAAAACCTCCTTTAAAACAACAAAAAAGCCCACCCCGGTTAAGGAGTGGGCTTCTGGAGCCTCTAAATATTTATTTCCAAAATTTTAAAGCATCTACAATTTGCGTTTTCAGTTCTCGACAGTAACAATGTAACACATACCATTTGAAGCCAAAAGAATCATAAACATATTTTCTACCGGAATCGGATATGTTTTCATATCCTCTATAAATCGATAATACGTCAGAAAAATTTATTTCAAAGTACTCTTTTAATAGAGCTTCCTCTTTCTCGGTCATCTTGTGCCTCCTTTATTCGTTTGGCTCTTTATGCTTTTCTTCGATTTCTTCCATTTTTTCGATAAGACCACTGCAAATTCCATATTGAACGCAGTTTCCATATATTCTAATTTCTTGAAGCATTTCTTTTAATTCTATCCACATTAATTCATATTGATCGGTTTTGATCATCTTGTGATTCCTCCTTTAAATTTAATGACCCACATCGCGGACATTTGATGCTTAGTTTAACATTCCCCTCATACTCGGCTAGTTTTTTGTTACATTTGGCGCAGCGGAAGTCTTGCATTCGGAACCTCCTGATTTTAAATGATAATAAGTATGGCAATGCATACATTGAAATTCGCCTTTCGGGTTCGGTGGAAGCGGGATTAAAATGCGATCACATTTAGGGCAATGATGTTTAGGAAGTTCGTCGGGTCGCTTAACCTCGTATAACTCATCCTCTTTCAAAAAAGTCGACCAACATATAGCCGCAGCAATTAAAATAATAAAAATCGTTCCCGGAACAATTATTCCCGCAATACAATTCATAATTTTGCCCTCCTATAGCCTAAATGACGTTCTTTCCTCATAGATAGATCTCTTAGCCGGTTCGTTAACCATAGCGCGGTTGTGAGCGTTAATAATAGCCGCCACTGGGTCGATTTTTTCTTTGGTTCTTTCCTTGTCGAGCATGATTGATTCATTAGGACTTTTCCGAACAATGGCATTCGACATGGCCCAGTTTAAAACCGGATTGTTATCATGCATTACTTTCTCACTGTAAACCTTTGCCCTTAAATCCTTGGTTGGTTCGCTTAGATCGCGATATCCTTGGTAAATATCAACCGGTTTTGGGAAACCATTGCTTTCTAATTCTTGTTTTAACCATGTTGCCATTGCTCGGTCAAAACAAAATTCATCTTTTGGCCATTGATATTTTTCAAACATATCAAGAATATATTTTAAAACAACATGATAATCCACTTCCGCCCCATCAGTAATGGTTAACCACCCTTGGGATTTCCATAGATCGAATGGAATTTTGCGTTCTTTTAATCTTTTCAAGTAAGTTTCCTCCGGCATGAACGAATGAGATAGCAAAGCATATCTTTCTTCACCCAGAGGAATATCAAAACCAGTACTTGTTAAGTCTAAAGTTGCCGAAAGGTCGATTCCGGGGAAACACTTCATTCCTTTAACATCAGGAAAAGGATTTTCTGTCATCGCGCCACAAGCTTTCCATTTTTCCATATTCATGTATCCGGCAGTTCGTTCGTTTATCCAGATGTTAAAGGTTTTTGTCTTGACATCCCGCATTTTCTCGGGCTTGTCTAGCGCTTCCGACAAATCGATCAAAATTGATTCTTTCCCGGTTGCGGTGTCGCCGATGATCGGGTTTGATTTTAACCTGATTGCTTCACTATCAATCGCATCTACCAATTCCCCGTTCTCGTCTAAATCAGCTTCACAAATAGCGACAAAATATCTATCGTTTTCAACATCGATATTGGGGTTAAGAATTTTAGAAACATATTCATACTCGACTGCATAACACGGATGACTCAGGTCAAACCCGGCAGTTGTAATAATTGATAAGAGCGGTTGCTTTCGAGTTTTCATACCGGAAGTGCCAATGTCATAATATTCTGTTGTTTCGTGCAGGTGATATTCATCGAGACACATAAACTGTGGACACGTACCATCACCAGTCTTTTTATCATCTTTGGACAACCGCATAAAAAAAGACCCGCTCTTTTTATGACGAATCACGACTTGCATTAAATCCTGTTCAAACTTGCACGTAAAACTATCGCGTAAATACTCAGAATTGTTATAAAGCCATTTGGCTTCGCCCCAAACATGTCTTGTATCGGCTTTTTTTGTTGCTGCCACATAAGCTTCTGCCATTTGCTCGCCAAAAGCAGATATTTCATATAACGCCTGGATTCCCTTGTCCTGCGATTTTGCATTTTTCCTGCTTAATTGCTCATATGACCTTCTAAACCGTCTTAAATGGGTGTCCTTATTGACCCATCCATAAATGTTACCATACACAAATTTTTCGTAAATAACAGGGATTTTCGGTTGACCGACTAGTTCCCCTTTGCTGTGTTTGAATAAACACATCCATTCAAGATATCTGTCGACTGGATAAAATTTGTCCATTATAGGCTTCCCATATTCGTCATAGTCCCCAGTCGTCAACGATATCTGAGGATTAAATATATAAGGCATATCGCCGTTTTCTGACCGTTCTAAATCATTTAGAAATCTTTGGCAAGCCCAAATATACTTTTGACAGGCTATAATCTTTTTATCTTTGATATCATGACAATAATCGGTTAATTCTTCGAGAATTAGGTCTTTGCGTTTTTTCATACATTATCGTAACCTCCCTCCTTTATACATTACCAAATCCACGCTGTTGCAAGGGGGTTCGTTTGGGAGCTTCTTGTTTTTGCGGTATCCCCTTAACCTTAGCCAACGGGTTCAGGAAGGAACGGTCTTCCATTTTGATTAGCAATTCCATTTTTTTGTTAATTGAGCTTTCTAATTGCAATTCATAATCACATTTAAAAAGATCATCTATGGCATCCCGAAAATCTTCCGGTAAAACATCTTCGTATTTGTCCCAATTGGAATACATCGAGTTTAGTTTGTTCCTGCGTTCTACTAATCCCAAATATTCGCTATAGGTAAGACAGTACCGGGCAAGGAAACCGGCGTCTCCCGAAGTTACAAAGCCAACATCTTTATAAATTTCAAGGATTTCGTTCCATTTTTTGAAAGCATTAAGATCATTCCTGATATAATCCGGCGCGATTAAAATTTTATCGCCGGTTTTAACTTCGGACTTTTCCCGCTCTGCGATCTGTTTTTTGGTCAAATGTGTCTTTTTCTCTTGCTTTAATAATGCTATTGGTTTTCTTGGCCTACCACCGGGCATTTTTACCACTTCCTAACAATCACATAACGTTATATTTGTCTCAAAAGGTAAACCGCAACCGTTGCTGCAATACGTTCCATATAATCTCATTAATTCCCACAGTTGAAACTCAGTATATCCTTCTTTATCTATTGTAGGATAACATGGTTCAATAACTTGCCTGCCATAATAATCATTCGTTTTATCGTATTGGTGATAATAAATGTCTTTACCTAAATCAGTTAATTTAACCCTGACACAATAACTAATGTTAAACTGTTTGCTTTGTCTCCGCTCTATCTTGCTTAATTGCTCGGTGAGCGTCGCAACTTGTAGCTCCAGACCTTTGACATCCCCATATTTGACCCATAACGCATTATTCATTTCATCAATGCCTTTTATTTCTACGCCATCCCTAACTAAATTGCAATATTTAACTCCTTTATCAACATTAAATTCGAATTTATATTTATTCATCATTGCCACTCTCCTTAATTCTTACGCCAATAACTTTCCCATTGTCATTAATTGTCATTTCGACGACGGGCTTTTTTAAGGTTGATAAATCAGCGCCCAATAAAAATGGACCCGATTCAGTAATTTCAGGATTTAACATCACTGCCGTTCTCCTTAACTTCTACCGGCATCCAAAATATATGATCTTTCTCATCGATTTGCCGATATATCAATCCTCTCGTTTCTAATTCTTCACAATATTTTTGCTGTATGGTTCCCGGGCATGTATGGATGCCGATGCCCGTAAACCGATATTTGCCTTCTCCTTTGATAGACCGCATCATTTCGCGTAAATCTGCTTCTTGGACGAATTCCGGCGTTAACGTTTCGTAAACGCTAAAATTATTCATAAAATGCACTCTCCTTTAACATTTTTTTATAACATTTTATGTAAAACAAAATAATCGCAAATGGCTTTGCCAGAAAAGAAATGTCAATGTTTTTAATTTTTAAACTAAAATTAAAATTTCCCCAAATCAAAACTGCCCATCCCCACCATTTAATTTTAATATTATAATAAAATTTGTTCCCATCATGAAATGGTTTGTTAACTATAAAATAATTTGGAATTTTCATAAAATGCACTCTCCTTGGTTTTTCTCTCCAAATTTCATTGTTCAATTAATTCATATGTGTTTTCAAATATGTCAGGTTTACATGGATATTTTTCTCCATTAATTTCCGTTATAACAAATTCCCCTTCGTGTATTTCAACGAATCCATTAGAAGTTTTAACATAATAAAAATCCGGAATCATCGGATTACCTATGGGATTACAAACAACCCCATCTATATTCTTACCTTTGAACCATTGTTCCGCTTCGACAACAACCGGCTTTCTGCGATATTTCATCAGATTTCCCTCCTTTTAGCTCTCCTATTTTATAGCCTTGCCAGCGGCGGAGAGTTACCGCTTTGGGATAATCCCACGGCAAGGCTAAAGTTAGACTATTAAAAATAAATTATTCAAAAGCATCTGAGCTCAATAAAATATCATGTCGATCATTTCTTCTATTCAAAGCATGCATACTTGTAACTATACTTGATAATTCACGACCGGTTTCTATCCAAACTTCTAATAGTTCTCCGTCGGTTCCTATTTCTGGTAAATCTTTAACAATTGTTTTTAATTCACGAATTGTCATTCCCTTTTCAAAAAATTGCTGTTCCATAGTGCACCCTCCTTTTTAGCAGTTGATTTTAGTACTTTATTTCTGGTTTGTCGCTTCCTTGGAAACAGCATCTTATCAAAGATTCACCAATTTCATAACTACTAATACAAACATTACCTTTTATTACTGTATTTTGTTTGAAGTTTTCGAAAACAATCTCCGTATTATCGCAACTTATAATTGCTGCTCCGGAAATTTCTCCTTCCCAAGATAATAAATAATCTTCAATTGTTTTTATGCTCCAATTACATGAAATAATAATATTTGATACTATTATTTTATCACCTTGATAATAATTTATAATACTATTCATTTTGAAATGCCTCTCTCCTAATATTTTCTCCCTGTTTTTCAAACTTCCACTTTAAGCTTAATATGCCAATCAATTATATCACCAGGCGCATAAGTTTCCCACTCATCGAAAGAAGGTACGGAAATAATCTCCCGACTTATTTCTATATTTTCAATTTCATATTTTCCATATTTGATATCGCTAACTAATTTTTCCAAACACTCTAAATAATTTGTAGGCATTTGATCAGCTCCTTAAGGTTGTTTTTGGTTGGTTTGATTAATTGTGGTTCCCTTTTTGCTCTAACTTGCATTTTAATATATTTATTGCATTTAATAATTTTATATCAGGTTTGAACCACTCACCATTTAGCCTGATGTCATTAAATTTTTCATGCAATTTTTCTTCCATTTTTTCGCTGCCGGGTATAATCAAAAGAATTTTTAAGGTATCGGGATAACCAGTTTGCAAAGTCTTAAGCCTTAATTCCGGATCTTTTGAATGGCCTATTTTTATAGCGCCGCCCGACTCGCCTTGAATAAAATAAACATAACCTCTTTTAAGCCGTTCGTGTTCGGCGGCTTCCTTTTGTTCTAGCTCATATTGTGTTGTTGCTGCTGCCGCAAGTTCGGCCTTACGTTTATTATATTCCTTCCACCTTGGATCATCTCGTGACCATGACCATTTACAGATTTCATTCTTTAAAATGCTCAAAAAGCGTCGATCGCCTTTAAAAGAATTAAGTTTGTCTTGGCTTCTCCAAATGGCATATGCAATACTTTTTTCCTTGTGGCCTTCTTTTTCAAGCTCGGTAACAAATTCTTTCCACTTTGAATCAAATTTAATTCCTAAAACGCCTTCAAAAGCATTGACATAAGTCGCGATTCTAATGGCCATCTCTATCGGCCTCCTTTTTAATTGTTTTCCCTTTTTTAACAATGATAGGGGATATAAAATAACCTTCTGAAGTATGTTTCAGAAGGTCTAGGCTCCTTAAATTTGTTATAATATCACTTAATTTCTTATGTCCTAAAGATAATATTTCAAGCATTTCCTCATATTTAATTGGCTGCTTAGTTCGCTTTTTTACTATTTTTCCAGTTCCCCATTCCGCAAATCTTGACATATAAGTTATAAAACCAACTGTTTCGAGCTTATGGGGAATATCAGCATTAATAATTTTGTCGAGTTCCTTCATCATCAACATTGCATATGATTTCCTGCCACCGGTGTTTTTTGGAGGTGCTTTATTTTCGTCCCGTTTAGTTTTCGGGTTATAATTCAGCCGGAAAACTTCTTCGTCATCATTCGCTAAAATAATCTGCCACCAAGTATCGGTGTAATGTTCCGCCGATATCACATTGCCGCTGCCCAAATTCACTGCTTTTGATTCCCCGAGCAAAAACTTAATTAAATCATCATTCAATTTTTTCACCTTCTAAAGCCCCTTCTATGGGCAAAATTTAAACTGCTTACCTAAGCAGTTTAAAAAATGGCTTTAATCAATATTATATCTAAGGTTTCCACGATTTTGACATGCATTTGCTTTTATAAGTATGTCGTTGATGTCTAAAACAAGCCCCCAAACCCCAACCTGCAAATTTAATTTAAGGAAAAAAGAAACGGACAATTTAAGGATATTTTTATGCGCGGTGG
>Ga0075317_1000003_pt1 | contig 42161 bp, 57 predicted proteins | sample MayberryNE_TuleB_FD_120068 | JGI IMG/M metagenome (GOLD analysis project Ga0075317, IMG submission 120068) | Natural and restored wetland microbial communities from the San Francisco Bay, California, USA, that impact long-term carbon... | ecosystem: Environmental > Terrestrial > Soil > Wetlands ... | reverse complement strand
CTAATCAAGGTGGCGTATAACCCGCCTAAGTGTTGTCATACTTGCGACCACTTCGGGCCTGATGGAAAGTGCTATCGCTTCCACCGTAAGCCCCCACCGGGGTTCGCCGATGAAGTGGAGCGGTGCGACGAATGGGTAATCGAGCTACCGGTTCCGTTCTAATGGCGACGCTTCATGAGTACCGCAAGCGCGCGGTTGCGATATTGGATAGGGTTACTCCTGCGGATATAAAGTCATGGCAATGCAAAGAGGTGTGCCAGGGGCGGTATCAGTCAATCAAAAATTACTCAGGGTGCGCAGACCTTGCCCATTATATGTATTGGGAGCTAGGGCTCAGGCATTCGCGCCTTAACAGGGACGACGGCGCTGCCCGCAGGTGGAAGCCTGGCGTCAACGTGGGCAGGATCGCATATTGGCTTGACGCTAGGGTTATAGTGCCAGGCGACATAACCGGACTCTCAATAGACGGTGGCGACGTCCTTATTCGGTGGACCAAGACAGACACGTCAGACGCGCATGTCGTATGCGTTACTACGGAAGAACCCGACTTGGTATCAACCGCTGAATACGGGCAAGCGCGCCCAGGCGTTGGGCGCATCTTCACTCGCCAGCGCAAGCCGTTGCCAGGCGAACGACCCTGGCAAGTGTGGCTGCCCCTCGGGAGCGTGCTGGCGGCATGCGGAATAGATATAGAGGATTATGACTCAGTTTAAAGTTGGAGACCTTGTTACGTTTATAACATCATATTCGCAAGATTCTGAAGATTGCGAATATGACGGATTACATAGAATAGATAGGATTCTTAAACATACCATTGTTCTTGATGATGGATCCAAGTGGAGCCGGAGAACGTTGCTTAAGAGAGGAGGCCGGCAACGTCTCATCCCGTGGACGGACGATATAAAGGAGTCGGTCGCCAAGTGGAACGCATGGAAAGAGCTGTATCAAAAAGCATCAGACATAAGAAGATACATGCTATATAAAGGGAAGGCGTTTGATAATCTCTCAAAAGAAGAAATATACGAGTGCTCGCGCATAGCCTCAGTTTTAATTGAGCATCTTACGCCGTAACATGGGCGATATAAGCAACGTTATTGGCGGGCCATGGGCGGCGCCTCTTCCTCCGGAGCCGCCCGAAAAGCAGCTACGCGCAGCCATCGAGCAAGAGGGCCTCGCCCCGCCGGCGGAGGTGATTCTTGACGGCAAGATCCATCGGTTCGATGCGGACAAATCGCCGCTCGGAAGGGGAAAACGATCAAAGAAAACAGGGTGGTACGTTGCCTTTGGCGACGGCGTGCCAGCGGGGCGCTTCGGTTGCTGGAAGTCCGGAGTCGATGAGACCTGGCGCGCCGACATTGGCCGCCAGCTGAGCCACGCCGAAGAGATGATACGAGCAACCGCGCTTGAGCGAGCGCGGAAAGAGCGGGAGGAAGCGGCCAAGCTCCATCGGGAGGTAGCAGAGAATTCGATCGCTCTCATATGGGGAGACACGGCGCCCGCTTCAAAGGAACACCCATACCTATTACGCAAGCGCGTGCAACCGCACGGCACTAGGGTCACCGGTGACGGTAGGCTTATCGTGCCGATGCACGATGAGTTCGGAGAGCTTCGCTCCGTCCAGTACATAGACGCCAACGGCGGGAAACTATATCACTCGTTCGGGGAGGCCAAGGGCAAAAGCTATCTGCTTGGCTCCAATGCCGATGGTACGCTGTACATAGCAGAGGGTTTCGCTACGGCGGCCACGGTGCATGAGGTGACCGGCAAACAATGCCTTGTTTCGTTCTCCGCCTCGAACCTCGTGGCTGTCGCTCAGCAAGCGCGCGCACGGTGGGAAGAGCGCAAGATCGTTCTTGTCGCCGACAATGACAAGAAAGGCATTGGCCGCTTCTACGCCGACCAAGCGTCATCGCTCATAAACGCTTCCGTCATAATGCCCCCTGATATAGGAGATGTTAATGACTACTATATAGCGGGGGGCGACCTGCTCGGGTTGCTCGAACCACCGACAAGCACTTGGCTGATTCCTGCTAGCGCGATGATGACGGAGCCCCCTCCCGTCAAATGGCTGGTGCGCGGATGGCTTCAAGAAGGATCGCTCATGATGATTCATGGCCCGTCGGGCTCGGGTAAAACATTCCTTGCCCTCGACTGGGCGCTTTCAATTGCGAGCGGTAAGGGCGATTGGCTCGGCTCCCGCACCGCGACAGGGCGAGTCGTCTACCTCGCCGGCGAAGGGCATTACGGACTGCGCGTCCGCATGGCGGCATGGGCCCAGCATAACAATATAACTAACATCGATGCCTTTATATCTAGCCATGGCGTCGACCTTAATAAGCCTGCCGGGTGGTCCCATGTAGCCACCCACCTAAGAGAGATAGGAAAGCCGCCGTCTCTAATAGTCGTTGACACGCTTCATCGCTTCCTTGCCGGCGATGAGAACTCGGCCGAGGATGCGCGCCAGATGATCCAAGCGTGCAATTCTTTGACCGAGCATTTCGGGTGCGCCGTGCTGCTAGTCCATCACACGGGCCATGGAAACACTGGGAGGGCTCGCGGTTCGAGCGCTTGGAAGGGTGCGCTCGATATTGAAATTAGCGTTGCATCTGCTGACGGATCGATGAGCGTCGAGCAAAAGAAGTCCAAGGATTCCCCCGAGCATGAGCCCATAACTTTAGTTCATAACGTCATACAGTTGGATGGCAGGGTCGATGAAGACGGCGAGCCCGTCACATCGCTAGTCCTCTCGCTCGGGGAGCGAGCAGAGCCGGCCCCCGACGACCGCAAGCAGCCAGATCTGAGCGTCGCGGTGCGGGTGTTCGAGCGTGCATGGTGGGCCTCGGAATGTGAGGAAAAATGCGGGCGTCCGTACGTGACGGCCTCTGCAGTGCGTCGCCTGCTCCTCGCTGACGGCTACTCCCAGCACGCCGCGCGGAAAGCCACGACAGCCGACGGTGGGAAAACTTTTACACTGCTACTGAACGCCGGAGTCATTGAGCCGAGCGGGGCGGGATGGGTAGTAGTAGACGGGGCCCAGTGCTCGCGATTGATGCTCGCGAAAAGCGCAGTATAAACGTGGGTTTATAAAAAAGCGCATAGCGGATACGAATATCGATTGACGCTCTGACGGGTCAGTGCCATAAACAATGTGTCGACGCCAACCACGGCACGACAGAGGAGACTTCATGGCAATCACCGACGAGCAGATCGAATCCCTCATGAACGAGGCCGGCGCAGCTGGAGACGACATTCAGGTCAAGCTGTGCGAGCGCGCACTGCGCGGAAACCGCCCCGCACGCATGGTGTGCGAGCGAGTGATTGAAGAGGCGCAGGCCCGCTCGGACGAGAGCGGGCGAGAGACCATCGCAAAGCTGCTAGAGAGGCTCCCATGTGCGGAGGCTATGGAGCGGGCAAACGAACTGTGCCCGGAGAGCCGGCGCGATCAGGATTGGGAATCAGGCGCAACTACATGGTTTTTTGATGACGGTTCGGCACTCAAGACGTCAGGCTCGTCTCATGAGGCGCTTGAGGACGAGCCATGACCATCGTCAACAAATTCAGCACGCCGTCAGGCACGGTGGCCTTCGTCCTCGAGACGCACGGTCCCGGCCTACGGATGATTCACCGACCCGCAGGTTCAGTGGTCGTGTCCCACGAAGAGTACTCCACCAGCCTGCTTGCCGCCTTCCGCACCGCAGGCTGGCGTCACCTCGGAGAGACCCGCTCCGGGCCCGTGCCGCCAGGCTACGTCGGCTGATTCAGCTAGACCCCTTCCGCCCCGCCGCTTTCGAGCCGCGGGGCTCGCGGCGTTGAAAGGTAGGCATCGCATGGAACAGGATCAGGAACTGAAGAGACTCTTGGGATGGTACCCGACCGCTGCCGACAGGGCAGCAGCGGTCCGTGAATATGAGGCGCTGCCGAGGAGCGATCCTCAGCACGAAACTCTAATGAATCTGCGCAGGCTGCAGCGTGTTCTTGGCGACCCGTCGCCAACAGAGTGACACCACACCCAGCCCCCCTTCCGCCCCTCCGCTTTCGAGCCGAGGGGCTCGGGGCGTTGAGAGGTAACACAGAATGACATACCGCATCACTAGAGAGTCCCTCTGCAATGCCGACGCCTGCTGGTTTAGGACCGCAGACGGGACCGACCGGCTGCTAGCTCTAGTCCCTCCCGAAGGGGTGACCGTTACGGTTGAGGCCGTCCGGGCGGCTTTAGCCGCCGGCGTGCCGGCAGCCGATGTGCACTGGTCGATGGTCTATGCGGCCGGGGCGTCCGATCGAATCCTCCGAGAGCATGCATGCTGGTGCGCTCGCACAGCACTAGCTCTGGTTAGCGCGCCGGATCCACGTAGCTTGGCCGCCGTGGAGACGGCCGAAATGTACGCTAGGGGGGAGGCCTCGGAGGAGGAATTGCGCGCGGCAGAAGATGCCGCCGACTGCGCCGCCGCCCGAGCCGCCGACTACGCCATTTCGCGGGCCGTCGCCTGGGACGCCGCCCGAGCCGCTGCCCTGACCGCCAGGGCCAGCGCCGCCTACGCCGCCGACTACGCCGCCGGCGCCGCCGCCGGCGAGGCCAGCGAGGCCCAGTGTCTCGATCTAGCGGCCCGGTTGTCGTCCGAGTGATACGCACCGACCCCTCACGCCCCGCCGTCTTCGGACCGCGGGGCTTGGGTCGTTGAAATGACACACATTATAAACAATGCCATTAGCGACGCTGAATCTCGTGTAGACGTGGCTCAGGCAGCGGCTCAGGCAGCACGTGCTGCGCGGGACGCTAGGCCTATGGTATCCACTATCCCTGGGGTAAGGCAGTGTCAGTCGGGCACTGTGTTATCGAGCGGCGAAGCGTACTATATCGATTCTGCTATCGCAGCCGAGGCGGACCGTTTCTCGCATGACCCCGACGTGCGGGCTGCGGGAGAACTAGCACACCTGACTATGGCTCCGTTCATTTGCGGCTGTCACCTATGCGCGATTGCCGCGGCACATGCTGCTGCGGTGCAGGTCGCGGAGGATGAGCTTGCGGCCGCGCAGGCTGATTTGTCGCGCCTGCAACGGGGTCTCCCCGATTACGTCACAGCATATCTACGCAAGCGCAGTCACGTGACTGCGGCTCGCGCTATTATGGATCGTTACGGGATTGACTGCTGACCCCTTCCGCCCCGCCGCTACCAAGCCGCGGGGCTTGGGGCCGTGAAAGGTGGCATAAAGATGTTAGACGAATTTGTTGCACTGTCATACCCCGTGTACATGTATCCTGTGGACGGCGACCACCCGCAGCCAGAGCGTAGCGAGTTTTTGCCTACTGATCACGAGGCAGCGGCGCTGGCTCGCGAGTGGCGCGCCGAGCTGCGACGCGCTGGCAGCGACACGCTCACTCACGACGGGCTGGATCGCGTCATACAGGGCGAGCCGTGCCCCACACGGCTGGGCCGGCCCCTACGGAACAGAGAGGACCTGCGTGAGTTCTGGCGCGCGCGAGAGCGAGCGCACCAGGAGGAACGTGACGCAATACAGTTGGCTCGCGATCGATCTCAGTTCGCCGAGTGGAGGGCCGATCGTCTGTGCAACGCGGCCGAGTTGCAGGTGAAATCCATCGATCGATTAGGATACGTGATGCGATGACGCCATCCGAGGCGTGGGAAACCTATGTCGGAAGCGACTCAACGAGTGAGTACGACGCTGACTCGATCTCTGAATACGTCTGGAATAGCCCACTATGCGACGGGCTGGACGATGACGAGCGCGAAGCATTGGCGGAGTTGCTTCGCCGTCACATCGAGGAAAGCAACAATCCATGACACCATACGAGGCTTGGGTAAAGTACGTCGGTGAGCAATCGCCAGGCTCATTCATGATGTGGGCGGATCCTGGATCGGTTGCTGATGCTGTACGGGAGCACATGCGCTTTTCGGCGCTGTGCGCTGGCCTGACGCTCGACGAGCGCGAGGCCGTTGCGGATCTACTCCGCAGGCACATCAAGGGGCGGCCATGACGCCTACAGAATTCGCACCCGGAGACCGGGTGTGGGCAGACGGAGAGCCGTGCTGCTTATGCATGGCAGTTAGGGATAACCAATGAAACCAATCATGGAGAATAGGATCGATGGGAACGCCGACTCATAGGTTTCGCCTTGACCGCATGCCAGATCTGCGCGTTGGCCCGCTAATACATGGGAGGGTATATTCTATGTTGGACGTGGCCCCCGTGGAGATACAATTAGTAATAGCATCTAATGCACAGGTCGCGTGTGACACGAGTTATGTGCCTATCTTAGAAATACATAGAAAAGGTTGGAGACTCGGGCTATATGATTGCGACGCTCTGGTCTTTCGTCGCATTCCTGAGCACCGCGCGCGAGGACTCCAGTTTGCAGAAATATCCGCGTTCGGATATGACTCACCTAGTATATGGCTAGTTATTGAAGCCGACGGCGCGCCTGCTTGGGCCAGAAACTATAGGAATATTAATTATGGCAAGACGCACCGATCATTCAGGTGAGCTATCCGGGCCCGGCTCGGTTAAATTCACCGTCCGCCTTTCAGCGGACGACCACGGCATTTTGAGGCGTGCCGCTGACCGCGCTGGATACACTGGGGAGGGAGGCTCACCCGGACTCGCTACTTGGCTGCGTCATATGGCGCTTGACGCATGCGCCAGCGGGTGGCGTATGAAAGGGAAACGGACATGAGTGAGAGCACCTTTATGGTGGCCCGCAACACTGACGAGGTTATTATTGGCATTATAGAGAAAGACGACTTAACGGATCGCACCATATCGATCATGTGCCCGGTTGCTATATATGCAGACCACAAGATCTGGCTTGTTTCTCTCGCCACTATTGCCAACTCCGGCCCAGATCTGGGAGATGAATTCAGCGTCAAGGGGGTAAGCCTAGGGCGTAAGATAGTAATATGTGGATATTCGTACGCGCTCCCAATTGGAGACGATGCCCTGTGGCATTTCTTCAATGACCCGGCATGGACGGAGTTGACACGATCATGGAGATATTGGGTGAGGGAGCCCGACCCGCCGGAGACGCCAGAGGAGAGAGAGGCCAGGGAGAAACGGGCCCGGTGGGATGATGAAATGCGCAGAATGAGGCGCGGCCGCAGGCCATGAGGCCTAAGTTTATAAAAAGCATATTCGGTATTGACTCTCTGACAGCCCGGAGCCATGGTCATGGAGTCAACGGGGCGCGGCCCCAGGAAAGAGGAAACATGGAAAACACCAACACGATCGATCCCACCGGCTATGCACTCTACGATGCGGAGAGCCGAGGGCATGTGCCATGCGACGATGGCTCGGAGTACGACTACGACGCTGCCATCGTCGAGAGCCTAGGCTGCCGACAGGCAGAGGGCATCGTCATGTACCTGGGACGACGGGTCTACGCGATGTAGCCGCCGGTAGCCCTCCCGCCCCGCCGCTTTCGAGCCGCGGGGCTCGCGGCGTTAGAGGGCTCCGCTCCGGAGCCCATGAGGAGACAGAAAATGCTGAAGCTCGACTCAATAACGTACATACCGCCACAAGATCCACCGACCGATGGTAGCGTTTGGCCAGAGGAAAGGGACTGGCCCGGAGTATCTGCCACCGTCAGCCTCCCGATCAACGGGCATGGACTGCTACTGGATCAGTACAGATCAGCGTCCAGGATGTGTTGCGGGGAGCAGCTGCATCCGGAATGGGGGTCGAGATTTGACGGCCGCCGGATGCGGTCTGAGATCTTTCGCGCCCCGACGCTGGAGGCGGCCGAGGCCGATGCCAGAAATTGGCACGCGGCAGGGAACGCGGTGGTCAGCGACATCATCCTCGACCGTGCGGCGCGCCTGGCCGAGCGTGAAGCCACGATCGCGCGCGCCCACTCGCGACCCGGTAGCGTCATCATCCCGGAGCCGCAGGGGTGATGGATATGCACCTGCCGATTCTTTCGCAGAGCGAGCCGCGCGAGCCCTTCGGCTGCCACGAGTGTGACGGGCTCGGGTTTCGTATCATGCGTTTAGACGGCTCCGGTGATGAGGCGGATCTTTATTTCGAAATTGAATGTAGCGCATGCGGCGGGTCCGGAGTCGTCGACTGGACCCCAGAGAACCGCTGACACTTCCCCTCCCACTGGAGGGGCCCCATTGAAGCGTCCATAACACGCAAACGATATCAATCGTTTACGGCCGGGCTCGGAACTATTAACCGGGCCCGGCTCTTTTTTATTGCATACTCTGACGGGTCAGAGTATAAACAGAGCATGGCAACGCGGAAAGCAGGTCAGGGTTCGAAGTGGATTCGCAAGTCAACTCGACTCGCAATCTACATGCGCGACGGAATGGCCTGCATTTACTGCCAATCAGCTGTCGAGGATGGGGAGCGGCTGACCCTCGACCATGTCCGCCCATGCGCAAAGGGCGGGCAGAATGGCACAGAGAACCTGGTGACATGCTGTCACCGCTGCAATTCGAGCCGCAAGGATCGGAGCCTACGAAGCTGGGCAGAGGTCGTCAGCACCTACACCGGCGCCGAGTCGGCCGCTGATGTGCTCGCCCGGGTTCGTCGCCACGTTCGCCGCACTCTCCCCCGCGCGGCAGCCCTCGAGGCTCTCCGCGCCTGAGATTCCACCACGTTCCAGTGACGGCAGACTACCTGTCGAAACTGCAAAAGTACGCTGGTACTCAAAAAAGGTAGGACACCCTGCCACTCTTTTGGAGCAAAACGACATACCGGCCCAACCAGGTTCCGCATACTTAGCGATGTACCGGCTGGCCCGTGCCAATGGTTATAATATGACGTCATTATAGCCACTTTCGGCCACATGACCTGTGAGGCCTGAATTCGCATAAACGTCGAGTAAAACACGGAAGCGGCTGACCCACCTGTGAGGTCGGACGACCAAACTCACAGGTGCGCTGGCTGACCTGTGAGATGAAACCACTTGTTTTATGCTTGGCCGGCCGTTAACCTGAATCCTGGCTCACGGACCTGTGAATCGCGAAATCGTCGGTTTTTCCGCAGTTTTCCAACCAAAACCGTAACGTTGCAAACTCAGCCGACTCCTCCAGTGTGTGGGACCCTAAAGGGCCCTCACCCCCTGTCGTCGGCTGATTGCAGCGGGACGGTGTTGTTGGCTGCGGATTCGGGATTTTTAAGAATTCTGAACGCCGGGCCAAAGAGATAATAAGAGGCCGATTCGTAACCACACATCGGCCGGAAGGAAGAAAGAGGAGATGAACGAGAAACCAACTCGAGTCGGGCAAATTATTGCCAGGGCGGCCACAGAGAAAATGATCTCGGAATTAGAGGCCGAGTCGAGGCAGGCCCCAGCACAGCCTACGTTTTTGGTTCGACCGGCTTCGTTTCATGAGCGGGAGCGTGAGGGAGACGTGGTTCCCGTCCCAACGCGGATTGGGCCTCTCCTCGCCCGTGTTGCCGCGGCAACAGTAGCTGAGCAGACGAGCAAGGGAGAAAGAGGGCGCACCCCAGCGCCCAGGCGCTACCCGGAGCCCGGGGATATATGGCGCATAGAAGTTAAACTCGACAATAACAGAGAGGGAACATATCTTAGGATATATGATAATAACAATGTGCTTTATGCGAATATGGGCCAATGGGGGCTCACTTGGCTTAAGGCCAAGAGAAGCGGGCACAAGAGAATACCAATAGTTGTTGTGCGCGATTGCCTGAGGCTATTGGCGAGTAACGCTAAAGTCGACAGTATTCATATTGTCGTTATATAGCCACATATAACAATTCAATCAGGGGGCTGGTTTCCTCGGCCGTGGCGTGCTAGCCATAGATCCATGGCCGAGAAGAGACGGAAACCGCGAGCAGCAGCTGGCCAGTGCCAGGAGCGCGTGGACTACATAATGAGGCTCTACGCCAAGGGCCAGTTCGTGAATGGGGTCACTGAACGCTCAGTCGCAGCGCTCTTCGGCATCTCGATGGAGACCGTCAAGCGGGACGTGTCGGAGGCATCGAGGGCCCTCCGGCGGAACATCGCGAGGGATGAAGAGCTGCAAGAGCTCATCATGGTGCAGCTTCAGCAAAACGCCGCGGACCTTGAGGCTATAGCATCTAATGAGTTTCTCGATGCCGCGGTCAAGGTGCGAGCTATAGACTCAAAAACTAAGGCCCTAAGCATATTGGCCGGCGTGTCTGGTGCTGCGGCGCCAAAAAAGATTGAAGCTAAGCACGCTATAGATCAGAGTGATGAATCGACCGTTGCCGCTCGATTGCGGCAGGCACTAGGAATCGAGAAGCATGGCGATGGCTGATTATATGAGACTAATAACATCGCCGAAAACTGATGGCGCTTGGGCAAAGCAGGCCATACTGGCCGAGCTAGAAAGGCCGGATGAAGAGCTAAGGGACGCCATACTAATACTCCCTGCTATGCGAGTAATGATCAACGCAGGCGAACGTGTTCGTGCCATAGGAGCCATGGCCATGGCAAGTCACTCGTTGATATGCGATGAAGAAGGCGCTGGGTTAATATGAGACTATATCGTTGGAAACCCCGAGTCCCGCACCCGCTTGACCCCGAGGTCACGGTGGGCGCAGACGTCCGCTCGATTGAAGCCACGCCATATGGCGTGCTAATCACTCGCGCCGATGGCTCCCGCTACCTCTCACGATTCGAGGGAGTCGGGGAGCTCGATATCGAGCCCGAGGAATTCGCCGAGCTCAATGACACGAGCCCAGACACACCACGACCGTTAGCCCTCAAACGAAAGAGGGCTCATAAAAAAGAGGACACATGAGAGATTATAACAGCATTAGACCAGTGGATGATAACGTTGTGCTGATGCTCGAACCCGTGCGGGAGCGAGTTCAGCGCGGAGTCATCCTCCCAGGCACACGCAAGCGACGCCAAAAGGACGTGGTCATGGCCACGGTGATTCGCAGCGGGCCCGGATATCGGCTCAGAAACGGGCATGGCCCGCTCGTCCCGAACGAAGTCGCTCCCGGTGATAAAGTATTGGTTGACCACCTCGCTGGGCAGGATTATGCTTTGGACCGCGTCAAGCCACGCCAGAACCACGGCGTAGAAGACGGATTGATCCGAATCGTGCGGCATGATGAGATCATGGCCGTAATTGAGGAGATTTGAGATGAACGAAACCAGAGTCATTCGCACGCACCCACTTACTGGACGCCCCGACAGGGGAGCCCGAGGACAGCTAGTTGGCACCAACCCCGTGCAGCCGCCCCCGACTGCCGCTGGCGATATCGCCGCAGTCATCGAGGAAGGCTCCGGAGCAAATGAGCCCTCACCCGAAGCCATGGAAGAGCCCTCATATTTGCGGCTCATGAATGATGAGTTACGTGGCATATCAGTCAAGCTCTCTGAATATGACGGGCTCTTGGCACGAGCTACGCGGATTCGCTCAGCCATTGCGGCGCTCAATGGGGCAGGGGCTGCGCCCGCTACCGTCATGGGCCCCCATGGCCTCCCGAAGCCGAAGATTCGGAAGCCTACGCAACCCCGGGAGAATGGGGCGATCGGCTACAAGCCGAGCCCCACAGAAGCGGTCACCGATGAGACTCTAGCGAAGGTGCACACGGCCCTCGTGAGCGCTGCCCAGCCCCACGGGCTGAGCGAGCCCGAGGTTCGCGCGGCATTCGGCGGAGAGTTCAGGCTGACCAACTGCCTGAACGCGCTCAAAGAGGCCGGGAAGGCCCGCAAGGTCGGCGAGCGCAAAGCCACTCGCTGGTTCGCCTGCTGAGTTATTAGCCCACGCCCAAACCACTGGCGACGAAAGGGCGGCTTCGGCCGCCTTTTTTTATAAGGAGACACACAATGCAAACGATCAAAGTCATTCTATATATATTCGGGCTAGCGCTGCTAATAATCGCATGGGTAGTAGCCGCTATGGCGAGCTATATGATTCTGCCGGTGCTATTCTTTATATATATCATCGTCGGGCTGGTGTCAGATGAGCGCACTAATAGAGATGATTCAGGCGGTAACTCCTGAGGACCTGTTACGAATAGAGCGCGAAGACCCTGAGCTTGCGGCTGAGATACTCCGACACATTGAGCTATCCGGCTCCTTTGGCTTGCGCCGCCCGTATATCGAGGCCTTGCACCCTCGGCAGCGGCAGTTCGTCGACGACCCGGCGAAGAAGAAGTCTGCTTGCACTTCGAGGCGCGCCGGGAAGACGGAAGGGGTCGCGGCCTGGCTACTTGAGGGAGGCGAGAAAGCGCCCGGAGGGCTGAGCGTATACATAGCCCTAACGCGCAATAGCTGCCGCAAGATTCTGTGGAATACGCTATTAGGCATTAATAGGCGGTTCGACCTTAAGTTATGGTTCCGTGAGGTCGACGGGCAACTCACGGTCCAGTTGCCTAATAAACATCAGATATGGCTCGCGGGTTGCGAGGATGCGAGCCAAACCGAGAAGTTTCGTGGTGTCAGAGGGGAGCTATTAAGCGGATATACGAACGCGGCCATCGATGAAGGCCAGGCGTATGGTCCGCATATGCGGGAGCTCATAGACAACGCGCTTGAGCCAGCGCTCATGGACCAGGACGGCGGTCTAGCCCTCACTGGCACGCCGGGTGCTGTGCCCACGGGCTACTTCTACGGCGCGGCAACGGGTGACTGGTCGTGGACGAAAGATGAAGGCCCCGAGTGGTCAAAGCATCACTGGACGGTGCTTGATAACCCATACATCCCTCAGGCTGCAGAGTGGCTCGCAAGAAAGAGACTAGAGAACAAGTGGGACGATAATCACCCGACATATGTCAGGGAGTGGAAGGGGCTATATATATTAGACGGGGATGCGCTTGTATATCCCTATAATCAAGCCATAAACTCAGTTGATAGGCTCCCCGAGGGAGCATGGCGCCGCATGATGGGGGTTGATTTGGGAGTCACGAGTCCAAGCACATTCGTTATTGGCGCAATGCGTGACGGTCACCCCGAGCAGTACATAGAGCATGCTGAGGGCAGAACAGGCCTCACGCCTAATGGTGTCGAGGCTCACGTTGAAAGGCTTGTTAAGGAATACAATATAGAACTAGTCGTTGTCGATGCTGGCGGCCTCGGCATTGGCTACGTCAATCAGATGAAGCTTCATGGGCTGCCTGTTATGGCGGCTGAAAAGAAACAGAAGCTGGCGTTTCAGAAGTACTTTGCCGGCGATATGAAGAGCGGCAAGCTCAAGGTAATACCTAGCCAATGCCGCCCACTATTAGACGAATGGGCGCTATTACAGTGGAGCGACGACAGAACAGAGGAAGACGACAGGTTCGCCAATCACTATTCGGACGCTGCGTTATACTTATCGCGAGCGATGAACACATACTATGCGCCAATGATAGACACACCACCGCTAGACCCTGAGTTTGCGATGGAGATGAAGCTGGCTCGCGCTCGCATCGTGGCCAAGCGACGCTTGCGCTAGGCCACCTGTTAGGGTATCACTAGTCCATGCAACTCGGGAAACGCTGGCACAAGCTAGACGATAGCGACCTAGCGCGGGAGGTTCAGGCGATTTCCGAGTCGCTGGACAAGGACTACAGCGGGAGGGACGAGAAAGTCCGGCAGTTCGTGTCCTTGTATGAAGGCGAGAGACTAGACGATCTGTCGCCAACTGCCTACGCCTCTACAGGCAGCGGCATGGCGGCGCCTCTCAGCTATAACCTATATCGCTCGCTATGTGACACCGCGCAAGCGGAGATAGCTGGTCGCCAGAAACCGAAGCCGTCGTTTATGACGTCCGGAGGTGACTATAAGACTAAGCGCCGGGCACGCATGCTGGAGAAGTTCGTCGAGTCCCAACTCGAACAGCCACAAGGGCTGCACGCCAACGGTTGGGAGCTTCTTGAAGAAGCGGAGCTTGACGCGACCATTTCCGGCGCTTCTGTCGTGAAAGTGTTTGATGATTCCGACTCAATACGCATGGAGCTAGTCCCGTGGGGGCAGGTGCGAGTCGACTTGGAAGAGGCCGCTCACGGTATGCCGAGGAATTGGTTCCAGAGTGGCCCAATCGATCGCGACCTTGCATTGCGTATGTTTTGCGGCTCTGATGATGAGCCGGAAGACGAGTCCAGCGACGACACGGACGCAATATATGAGCGAGCCAAGAGGCGCAACGCCATAAACACGGCTAAGAGCTATAAGGAGAGACACGGCTCGTTCGATGGTAGGGTCGCGCCGCCAATAAGGTATGTTGAGGCTTGGCACGTTCCTTATGATGATGATGACAAGGGAAGGCACGTAATAACCATCAATGGCGCAATCATGCTCGATGAAGAATGGGACCGAGCCGCACCATTCCTAGTGCTACGGTGGGCGAAAGAGCGGCTTGGTTTCTGGGGCGTGGGGCTCGTCCACGAGGCGCGCGGAATCGTTACTGAGGTCAACGACCAGGCCGAGAAGATCCAAGCGCGGCACAAGCTATGTGGCTCAAAGCGCACATACTACCAGCGCGGCAGCATCGACGAAACGCTTCTCGAGTCCAACGAGCACGAGCAATTCATAGCATTTGCTCCCAATTCAGCGCACCCAATCGAGGTAGCGCCGAACCCGGTGAGCGCTAGCGAGGTAGAGTGGCTGGAAAGCAACTTCCGCCGAGCATATGAGCTTACCGCCGTCTCCCAGATGAACGCCACGGCACGCAAGGAACCCGGCATAACTGCCGCTGTCGCCATCCTCGCCGCCCAAGATCTGCAGAGTAAGCGGTTCGCCATTAAAGCGCGCAATTACGAAAACTCATATGTAACGCTAGCAAGACTAATAGTGGACTGTGCTAGGGCTATAGCAAATAAGCAGCCGGATTTTAAGCTACCGTTCCCAGGCAGTTCATTCCACGGCGAGATCACGTGGAAGGACGTGGACCTTGCGGATGATATGTATATCATATCAATCCAGCCGTCTTCCGCGCTTCCGAGTTCATTCTCCGGGAGACTCCAGGTCTCGCAAGATCTGCTAGACAAGGGAGCCATATCGCCCCAAACGTTCATGCGTTTGATTGATATGCCGGATCTAAAAGAGGAGTATGAGGCGCAGAACTCCGAGCGCGAGCGCATAGAATGGGAGGTCGCCCGCATGCTCGACGCTGACTCAGCCAAGGGCTTTGAGTTTCACACACCAGACGGATATATCCTGGATCCACTTGCGGCAATGCAGGTGGTTGTGCGTGAGTATAACAGAGCGTTGAGAGACAGCGCGCCAGACCAGAACCTTGAGCTCTTGAGGGGATATATACGATCCCTTGAGGAGCTTATTAAAAGAGCTATGCCCCCGCAGCCCGACCCAATGGGGTCCGGCCCCGTGTCTCCTCCCCCATTGGGCGGGAGTGGTTTCCCTGGTGCTGTGGGGGCGCCTATTCAGTGAATAACCATCAAATAAGAGGAGAGTATAATTATGGCTGCCGAGGATATTGACTATGGAGCGTTATGGGAAAAGGCCGAAGCGGCTGCAAGCGCGGCCGAGGGTGGGAGCGCTGAAACTCCTGCTGCTCCGGTTGCTGCTAGGCCTGTTGTCGTTGCTCCTGCCGAGGATGACAGTGTGGAGGTTCCAAGCGACGATGCGGACGATTCAGAGCCAGCAGACAAGGGTGAGAACGCGCCAACGCCCAAGGAACGCGCCGAATTCAGGGCGTGGAAGCGCAAGCAACTGGCCCGAATCGAGGCCTCGAAACGCGAAGTGGCAGAGCTTGCCGCGAAAGAGCTGGAGGCGCTCAAGCCAATCAGAAGCGCAGCGGACGCGCTCAAGGCTCGCGACCTAGACGGCTTTGCAAAGCTTGTCGGCGAGCAGCTCGGGCTCGACGTTTCCGACTGGTCTGGCCTAAATAAGCACATACTTCGCCAGCATACCTCTCCGGAATATCAGGAGGTTCAAGAGCTACGCCGCGACAAGATCGAAAGAGAGCGTAAGGAGCGCGAGCAGGCCCAGCGTGCTGAGGTAGAGAGCGCCAAGCAGCAACAAGCTGCCGCGCGCACCGAGTATCAGAAGCGCTTACAAGGGGAGCTCAAGGGAATCGAGGGGCCTTCAGCCATCCTCGCCGAAGATGCGGAATTCGTGCGGGCTGTGTTCGCGGTGCAAATGCGAGAGTATGACCAGAGCACTGATTCAACGGTTTCGGCGAAAGAAGCAGCCGAGGAAGTCTTAAAGGTTGCGCGCCAGCGATACGAGCTGCAACATAGGGCATTCAACGGGACCCAGCCCGTCAAACCTGGCGAGAAACATCCCCCGGGAAAGCCGGCGAAGAAAAGGACGATTTCGGGAGCGTCAGTCGAGGCATCAGCAAAGGGTTCGCCGAAAACGGACCAGGAGTGGCGTAATAAATTCGCCGCTATGCTGCAAGCTGGAGACTGATAGCGCATTATGAGGATGTAATGGCAAGCACAGTTAACACGTGGGACTTCGCTCTTAAGGAGCGTGCTTCCTCGGACCGCGTTGAAAACATGATCGGGAACGATCGCCCGCTATTGGGCATGATTCCCAGGGACACGGACTATAGCGGCGAAGCGCTTGGCGTTCCCGTTATCCTTGGCAATCCGCAAGGCGTGGCAGCTTCAACACGAGCGCAAAGCCAAGCGAACGCCACCAACGTCAAGGGCGTAAAGTTTCTCGTCACGAACGGGCGCTATCACGGCACCGTTGAGATTGGCGATGAGGTTATCAAGGCCTCTCGCAATAACCCAGGCGCATACCTTGAGAACAAGGGCGCGGAGATGGACGGCATCATGGAACAGATGCTGGACACTCTTGCGACGCATGCGTGGGGCAATGGCGGCGGTGCGCTTGGTGTGATTGGGAGCATTAGCACCGATACAATCACGCTTGCCGAGCCAAGCGACATCATCAACTTCCATGTGGGCATGGAGATTGCGACGAGCGAGAACGACGGCTCTGCTGCCGCTCATACGCTGCAAGCTGGCACCGCAACCGTTACGGCCGTGAACGCTGCCGCTGGCACGTTCACGTGCGCTGCTGGTGAAATCGCGGCCATGACGGGCGAAGACGCCGGAGACTATATCTTCCGAGTCGGTGACTTCTCGGGTGATACCGGGGTGCCGATCCTCAAGGGCATGCAATACCAGATCCCTGGCACCGCAACGCCTGGCGCTCTGTACGGCGTGACTCGCACGTCTGATCCGGTTCGCCTCGCCGGCTGCTATGTCCCTACGGCGGAGCTTGCCGGGAAGGATATCGAGCAGCGCATCACCATGCTTGGAACGTGGATGAGCGGGCGCTTCCGCACCAAGGTTCCTAGCAAGGGGTTCTTGCATCCCGAGAACTGGCAGGACCTGCAATCCACGTTGCAGAGCCAGGGCACTCGCTCATTGACCGACACTTCTACGAAGTTCGGCTATGAGTATCTCGAGATGGTATTGGCTGGTAAGCGCCAGCGCATCTACTCGGATCCGTTTTGCCCTCGAGACAACTACTTCGCGCTTGAGCTCGATATGTGGAAGCTCACGAGCATGGACGCTCTGATTCATCCGTTGAATGGCGACGGCCTGACGCTGCTTCGCAAGTCGACGACCGATGATTATGAGTTTAGGCTCATTGGTTACCCGGCGCAATACACCAGGGCCCCCGTTCGACAAGGACGGGTTGGCCTCTAATAACCCCTTGCGATAGGGGGCGCGCAATGCGTCCCCTTATGAGGTTCAAGCTATGTATGTTTCTCAGATTGCCAAGGGCAATGTTCGCGCGGCGCTGTTGCAGGGTGTCATCGTTCAGGCTGCCGCCGATATCGGCAGCACCGGAGCCGTTACGCTGGACGGTGATTCCGATTCTGGCGTGACAATCACGCGCGCCGGGGCCGGCGACTATGACCTTACGTTCCCGCTTGGCGGAGTCATGAGGCCCCCCAAGATTCAATGTGTATCGAGTAATATCGATTGCGTTGCGATCCGAGCGTTCAGCGCGTCCGACGGAACTATGTCAATTCAGTGCTACTCAGACGGCGGGGCGACGGCGGCTGATCCTGCTGATGGCTCTGTCCTATCGTTCGAATGGCTTGGCGCCAAGGTCGCCAAGTAATGGCCCAGCCCGGCCTTGCCGACGTGTTTGGTGAGGGCTCGGGAGCCACGGCAGAGGCCGTGGACGAGCCCGAATTGACGTTCGAGGAGCTGGCGGCTGATATGTTTCCGGAGGTTGACGCTGTTAGTCTCCGGGAGCTTATAAGGCTCGCGCTAGAGGAGTGAACCAATGCGTTCCGTCTCATTGCTCGAATTGCGGAACCTTGTGCGTAGCCGTGCGGATATAGAGTACGACACGGCTAGGCATAGGGATGCCTCTATTAATTCCGAGATAAACCTTGCCATTGTTGAGCTACGCAACGCGCTGGCCAGCGATGGTTCGGAGCTTTATATCGGACGTAATAGCTGGACAATGGATCCGGTTCGGGCAGTGGACGGGGCGAACTATGCCGAGTTGCCGGTGCCGAGCGACGCTGACAGGGTACTCGGCATTGACTTCATATATAATGACATTCTTATGACGCTTGAAAGCGTGTCGCTGCGCGACCGCATAGCGTTCGACCCGTCAGCAACTAGGCAAGGCATACCCCTTTCATGGTCTCTCATAGACGCTGAAACCATAGCGATCCAACCGGTCCCTGACGCTCCGTATGAATACACCATATGGTACCATCGCCAGTATAATGATATGTTGGAAAACGATGATACTTTTGACGTGCTACCGGGGTTCACCGATTGGATCGTTTGGCGAGCGGTTGAAAAGATAGCCATCCGCGATGATCTCGAGTCGCTGAAACGGGACGCGCGCATGGGGATGGCCGAGGCGTACCGCTCGGCATGTGATAGTGCCATCAGCCGACGCTCCAAGAGCGGGCACCGAAAAGACACTCGGGGGGCGCGCAATCGCCTGTCATCTGACCCAATCATGCGATGGCGGATGCGATGAGCAGCAAATGGGACACTGGCGACAAGCGGCAGCTACAACGCCAGCTTGAGACCTACGAGCGCACCGTTGACGCGCGCCTTTCCACCCTTGAGCTCAAGGTTGTTCCAATCCTTGGGGCGGGTAGGGGAACGGTTGAGCTACGCGCTGGCCAGTACGCCGATGTCGATCTTCAATCAGAACGCACCATAACGCTTGTCGCGCCCGGCACTAATAGCATTTGGCGCAACGTTATAATTCGCAAGCGTGACAATGACTTTGATCTGACAGTAAAGGCCGTCGGGTGTCGCCTTAACGGAGCGACGAACGGTACACTAATAGCCAGCAACGCATGTATGATATTCATACAGGTTGTCCCGTCTGTTGACGGCTCAGCCGAATGGTATTGGCATAAGATATGAGACGCAGGGTTGCCGTAACCATCGGCAAGAAGCACGAGGACACGGACGAGCGCATGATGCCACACGGCGCCTTGCGCCAGATGGTCAACGTCCACGTGCGGCGTGGGGGAGGCGTCGAGTCGTGCCCGGGATGGCAGGCGCTTGGGCCGCTTGAAGTGGACGCGGTCAACGTTGCCGAGCACAACGGGCGCACGCTAATTGCCGCGCCAGGTGCGCTCTACCGGCAGGAAGTGGCGGGCTCAGCCCAGTTGCGGCGCATGGGTCACCTCCCGAGGCTTGCGGCGCCACGGCGCACGCATGTTGCTTTCAACAATGTGCGCCCGGTTGGCGTGTCATCGACGGCAACCCATATTTTCGTTGCGTATCGCCAAGCTATATTCGACACGGTTGCGATAAGAAACACCATAAGATATAGCGTGTTTGAACGGAAAGGCGAGGGCCTGGTTTTCGTTGCGGATAGACAAGTGTATCCCTTCTACACCACGGAATATGAAGCTGTTTCCGTGCTAGACGGCACCCAGTACCTATTCGTTGGAACACCAGCGACGGCGGGAAGCAACCTAGCTCGTATTGATATGCTCACCAATACGCTAAGCGCGTATGGAGTTCCGTTTGCAGACGCATTCGCACTGCGCATGCTGGCAACTTCGTTTGGATGGGTTGCGGTATATGAGCGCCCACAGGGAAACCTAAGGATATGCCGTTCCACTAATCCCAACGTTGGCATATTGGTTGTGAATGGTTTGGACACGGACCCGATTGACATAGCAAACGGCGGCTCGTATAGGGCTCGCTGGGACGCATGCATCGCCAACACAAGGGACGGAAACGAAGCCCTCGTAATAAGGTACCTTGACGACCTAGACAAGCGTTACTCATATGTGGCGATAGCAATCGAGCCACCTGATGAGCCGTCGGTTATAGCCAGCACCGTTGCCGAGTCGAGCGACGTTGCCGGTGTTTATCCCGGGGTAATAGGGCCAAGGCTAGACCAGGACGATGGAATATACCTGGTTACGGAGCGCTCGATTCAAGCCGTGCGTTTTGATGCTATAGAGTGGTCTTATATCAGATATTCCGCAACTGATCAGGTTGAGTGGGCTCCCGTTGATCTAAGGGAATATGTTCCCGTCACTGGCCTATCACAGTCCGGAGCAGAGTCGCTTGTAGTGATATCAAACTACAACTCTCCGCTATACGATCGCGGGCACGTCCTTAGAATCAGGACTAGCCCGACCGGCGGTCTTATACTGTCGGCCGAGTCGTCATTTGCGAGCGGGGAGGTATTCCAACCGAACGACGGCGATGCGAACCAGCCGCAATATATAAGCGCCTCATGGTTCGGCCAAAGCCTATCGATAGACGATAACGGCAGGGCCCTGGCGCTTGTTCCGATATTCAGACCAGACTACCCGGGCCAGCGCTCCCCGTTGCAGGTTGACCTATTCCGCTGGAACAGAGCGGACCAGCTGCTCGACTCCGACGGAGCATTCGCGACAGCAAGAGCGGGAGGGCTCACGCTGTTCGCCGGTGGCTACCTTGCGGCGTTCGATGGGGAGCGGGTTTTTGACCTCGGCTTTTCATTCGGAGCCCCGTCAATCATAAGCCATTCACTCTCAACAACGCCAAGCGGAGACCCCGTAATACAGGGAGAGTTTCAATATGTCGTTGTGTGGACGTGGACGGACGCGACTGGGACTAAGCATTCATCGGCGCCGAGCAAACCATACTCTGTAACCGGCATATCATCAACCGTTGGCATTATAATCAATATAAGAGCCAGGCAAGTGCCGACCGGCATGCGCGGCGTTCAGGCCGTGCTATACAGAACAGAGGGGAGCGGATCCACGTTCTATGAGGTACAGCCAAGCTCATACGAGACCGAAGGCGCCACAGAGTCGGACTATGGCGAGGACTACGGCGGCTCTTCTGTCGATCGCGACATAGGTACCGCCGGCATAGTATCATTCCGTGACGTGACGCCAGATAGCGTGTTAATTAGCCGCCCAATACTCTACACGCAAGGCGCCTCCGGAGCCCTTGGCGGACAGCTTCCCTACGACCCGCCCCCGGCCTGCCGAAGCATCGCGGCAAGCTCCACTCGAGTGCTTTGCGGAGGCCTCGAAGATCCGAATGAAGTTCATTGGAGCCATGAGTTCTTTCCCGGCGAACCACCGGTTTGGAGCGATTTGGACGCGCTCCGCATGCGCTTCCCCGGCGAAGTGGTGGGCGTTGCGTGGGGCGGTAGCCAGTGGCTGGTGTTCGGAAGTGCCCGGGTTTGGGCAGTGTCCGGTAATGGCCCGGACGTCAACGGGAACGGCGAGTGGTTCGGGCCGCTCGATATTCAGGGTCCGACGGGCGCCGTTTCGCCGCTGGCAATCGGCAGCACTTCGATCGGTGTTGTGTTCCAGGGCTCGGACAAGAAACTATATGTTATAGCACCAGGGGCGAATACGGTTAGCCCACTTGGGCCTCCCGTATGGTTCTCGTTAGTGAACTCTGACAATGTCGTCGGTATATCAGAGGCCGACAGGCGCGGCGTTATTAGCATCGTTATATCAACGCGAACCATTCGCCTTGTCTATGACGTTGCCGGTGGCAACTGGCACCGGGAAACAATCGAGGCACCCGGCAGGTCTGCCGTGGTTTCCAACTCACTCGCCTGGATTGGTGAGCACTCCGGCGCTCGGTATCTGTGCCTCGAGGCTGAGCCGGCTTCCGTGCCCGCTTGGGCTGCGCCGCTGGATATAACGCTAGATCTGGGGCGAATGTACCCATTCGGGCAAGACGGTTTCGGGCGCCTTCGAAAGATCGTCGCCCTGCTCTCTTCATCGACCCGCGGAAGGCTCACGCTCCTAGATCAGGACGACTCAACCGAGCAGGTTCTAGGCGGAGTTGTGGGGTCAAGTTTCGACTCTGGCGACGGGGAAGCGTGGGCCCGGTGGGAGTGGGGAGTCCCGCGGCAAAAGCGCGAGTCCCTTTTGCTCCGCATGACGGCGGACGGCCGCGGGAAATGGCGCTTCCACGCCGTTGCGCTGGACGTTGAAGCAATTGGCGGTGGTAGACGGCGAACAGGGGCGGACGGGTCCCTCGACTTTACGCCATGGGATTACCCGTTTGAGGACCTGTTTGGGCCATGACCATTAGAAGCAAAGCCGAAATTAAGGCGCTCATTGACCTGCATATTCGCAATGAAACGCAGGACAGATCCATAACGACTGCAGAGGTGTCTGATATATTATACGATATCATTGACACCATGCTAAGCGTCAATGACTTTGATAATGACTCATTCCTTCCGACTGCCGGCGGGACCATGACGGGGGACATATCAAGGCCAACCGCCACTGGCGACACGCCAATGATTGAGCTTGTCGACGAAAACGGAAACACCGTGTTCGGGCCTGCCGCGAGCCCGGGAAGCGCGGCAGCTGGCGGCAACGGAACGATCATAAGGTCACCGGTCGGAGGCGGCCCCATCGCGTTTCATGTTGGGGCCACGCTCCAAAGCGCTCATTACCTGTCGGTAACAAGGCATTATCATACGCCGGCTTCCGGTGGGACCCAGCATAGGATAGAATACGGAAACGGGTTCGTTCGTGTTGGTAATAGCGTGCTCGATAACCAGGGTTATCAGATGATGAACGGCATGAGTTTGGCATCCCAATATGGGACGACGACTCATAATATGGTTCGTATCACTGATACCGGCATCCAGACTTTCGGCGCGGCAGCCCTTCCGACTGAGATCCTTGCCGGGACGTCAATGTCGGTCAAGGTCGGCTCCACCAACGTCCAGGTGACGGCAACGGCGCATCATCCGCAAGCTGGCTCGGTCTCGAGCGGAAGCGCAAGCAAGGGCTGGACTGGCCTTTTCCTTGGTGCCGTGTCGGAGCCAGCGCCAGCCAGCGCTGGGATTGGCGTGTTGTTCCGCTCATCCGAAGGCCTGCGGTTCGTCGATCCCCTCGGCAATGTCACGGAACTCACGCATGAGAATGCCTCAGAAAACACGCTTGCCACAAGGCATGTTCATAGAACGGCGTTCATCGAAAAGTCGATATCTGATGTAGGGAACGAGGACTTCCTTATATGGAACGCCAGCGTTCTGGTCGGGCTAGTGGCGCTGGCGAACTCTCACAATGCTGCGTTTGATGCCACCATAACCGTATTCGGTTATGTACCATATAACGGCACAGCTTACCCTGTCACTTTCAAAACCGTTCTTAGCGTCGTCCTTGGTATAAGCGCGTCTGACGGCGCGGTGCGAATAACAGGAACCTTCACGCAAGAGCGCACGGGAGCAGTCGGCGCTGGCGAGGAATTCGAGACCACGGAAATAAGATTCTCATCTGGTGTTAACGACATATATATAGACAATGTTCCACCGGGGGCAGTTCTTAAGGCCACGATATCGGGCAAGTTCTTTGCAGCGGACACCCCAGAGTGATTAACCTCATAGTACCTTTCTCGCGCCCACACATGGCGGATAACGTCCGTCAGAATTGGGCTCGCCAGCACGATAAGGACGCGCGCCTAATCATAGTTGAGAATGGCGCCGCGTTATGCTCATGGGGCTCCCCAGGCAACAGCGAAACCGTGATTCGGTATAGAGGCGCCCCGCACCAGTCGTTTGCAAAGAACGAGGGCTTGGCGTCGTTATCGCCGGGTGATCTTGTTGCTATATGGGACGACGACGACTACTACGGTCCCGGGTACATAGGGCGTATGGCTGACGCATTCGCGCTTGGTGCTGACGTCATAGGACAGAGGGAATTCGCCATAGAAGACGCAAGCAGCGATTACTTCATTGGCAGAACGTGGCACTTCCACGGCCCAACCATTGGGTTTCGCGTTCCGAAAGCAGCCATCGAATTCGCCCCCTGCCGAGGGGAGGAAGTCTTGTTCCTGGAAGAGCTCAAGGAATTGGGCTATGTTGAGCACGAGCTACCGGCGGAACCCGTTGAATTCGTCTACAACCTGACCAGGAATTCCGCGAGCCGCACCAGCGAATCCATGATGCTCCGCAACCTCGGCGCTAGAAAGATGACGGAATAACATGGCATGGTATAACCCTGTTAGTTGGGCAAAGGGCGGATACGGCCTTGCGGAAGACGCTTGGAATTGGGGCGTTAACGCCGTCGATGATTCATTCTCGGCTGATAATGTTAACCCATATAACCCAAACTTTGAAAACTTCACGTATAACCCAGCTCAACAGGGAGACCTTGATCTAGCAAGACAACGGTCGCTTGACGCCATTAGCGGGGCACGGTCCGCCGGGCAAAGCGCGCTTGCGGCTGGAAATACCATGGCCGCAACTGCCGCTGGCACTGGTGACGCTCTATACCGTGGTGCGGCCGAGGATATAACCAGGGCAGACGCTAGGGCAGGTTACGTCAACGAGCTAGCGGGGGGCGTGCAGTACCGTGGCGCTGGGATCGCTAGCCCCCTGGAAAACATCGCCGGGAGGTACGGCCCGCAGGGCACCGACGCTCAGACCTCCGCAATGGGCACTATGGGCTCGATTGCTGCCGGTGACACTCAGCCGCAACGGCAAATGGGCGATATAACATCTCGCCTAACGGGCATGGGGTCCGAGTCATACACTAACCCATTCGCAAACTATGACCCGGGTTCGTTCAATCAGGGAGCTGTAAGTGGCGCTGGACTGCAGCGCACCGCTGGTGTTATGTCGTCGATGGGGCAAGGTGATATTGCCGGTCAATACGGCGGAATCTCTCGCCTCGAAGACTACGCTGGGCGCGGGATGGGACCGAGCGCGGCCGAGGCGCAATTGCTTCAGGGGCAAGACCGAGCGATCGCCGGGCAAATGGCGCTCTCCCGCTCCGGGCGGGGCGGTGCATCGAGTGCCGCGGCTCGCCAAGCCATGGCGAATGCGGCGGGTATTCAACAACAGACTTCCGCCGAAATGGCAGGGCTCCGAGCTCAAGAGGAAGCCGCCTGGCGTCAGCAGCAATTGAGCGCGCTCGGCGTTGCCCAGGGGGCGCGAGGGACGCTCGGCGGGCAGCAGTTGGGAGCACTTCAAGGGGCTGCAAACACCGAAGCGGCCGCCCTTGGCGTGCTCGGCGCGAACGCCGATCGCGCGCTTGCGGGGCGCCAAGCAGAGGAGAATTTGAGGCTTCAAGCGCTCGGCATGGGCGCAGAAAACAATCTGGCGTTTCGTGGACAGAGCATCGGAGCGCTTCAAAATGCACTTTCCGGAGCTCAGTACGGCGGAGGACTCCAACTAGATGCCGCCGGCTCGCTTGCTGGCGCTGGCGCTGGCTACGCCGCGCAAGGCGCAAACGTGGCTGGGCAGGCCATTGGCGCTACCCAGGCTCAGATGGGCATGAATGACTCTTATGGGCTGGGCATGAGGGGCATTGCCGGATCGGAATATGACAGAGCCAACGCCTTGCGCGGTATGCAGCAAGAGGGTGCCCTTGGTTCGCTTAATGCCGCCAACAGCGCTACCCAATTCGGCATAACATCAAACCTTAGCCACATGAACGCCGCAAATACGGCGGGCATGGGCTATGGCGATATAGTTAGGAGTATGAACGCCGGGGACTTAAATTCTCGCGGTGCGTACGAAACCAATATAGGGAACTGGGCGATTGGCGCTGGCTCTGTCAATACCCAAGCTGATACGCAACGCGATGCCGCTAACATCGCTCTTCTGTCTGACGCTGCCGCATCGGCCGCTGGTGCAGCCGGCAATACCATGCCCCAGCAGGGGGCAGCGGCTGGAACCGTATCAGGCACAGCTGCTGCGGCAGCATCGAGGGGAGCCGGGCAGACGGTGCCATCTCCTGGCGTTGGCGTTGCTGCCCAGGACAGAATGAAGCGGCTTTTTGCTATGTCTAATGGGGCACGATAATGGCTTACGGATTCAAAGATTATCAAGCCGATGGCATTGGTGGATATGAATTCATCCGCGACGATGGGTCTCCCCTCCATCTATTCGGGCCAGAAGCAGACGACCTGGCACGCCGCTTGGACGAGACCAGATATCAGGGGGCGACCGCTCAAATGGTCCCCATGGCTCCCATGCCAGGCGGAGGAATCTCTACACCAGCGGGCCCAGTGCAGCCCGTCCAGGCCCCGCCGCCCCCTGAATTCGGGACGACTCGCAACGGCTCGCCGCGCCCCCAACGGCCAGCGCCGCCCGCCGCACCGCCTGCCGCACCGCAAGCGATGGTAACGCCTCCGGAGCCACCTCCGGAGCCCCGGTATTGGGTTCCCGGAACGCCTGGGCGCGACCCGATGGCAGAGCGCGAAAGCGGCGTAATGGTTCCCCGCGGCTCGGTCACCACGCAAACAATCGAGGGAGAATATTCGCCGGAAGCAGCGGCAGAACGAGCCAAGGCCGACCTCGCCATTGACCAGGCGATGCAAACGCGAGCCGAGCGCGATGCCGCCATGTACTCAGTACAGAGTCAGGAAGCGCGCAAGCGCGCAACGCAATTGCAGGAGGATGAAGCGCTACAGCGCGAGCAATTGCAACGAGCGATTGCGGCAGCTGACAAGCAATGGGGAGAAGTGGGCAAGGCGCGGGACGCCTATAACTCCAAGGAAGTTGACCCGCGACGCTACTTCAAGCGCATAGGGACATTTGGCACTATAGTTTCAGCTATAGCATCTGGTCTAGGGGCATATTCAGCGGCTCTAACAGGCGGCAAAAACAGCGCGCAAGCGATAATCAATAAAGCCGTTGACGATGACATAGCCGCCCAGGAAGCGGATATTGATATCGCAAAAGACAATAAGAACAGTGCTCTTGCTGAGTATCAGAAGATAACTGGCGATCGCGATAGTGCAAGGTCATTGCTGCGAAACTCAATGCTGGCGATTGCTGACGCTGAACGCGAATCGTGGGAAGGATTCGTAAAGTCAGAGCAATCGCGCACCGCGTTTGATATTTGGCGCGCCCAGTCGCAAGCGGAAGCCATCGAGAGGGAACGGCAGTTCAAGGATGCCGCCACTGGCAAGAAGGTAATTCAGCTTCAAAACGAATTCGCGCAACCACAGAGGGGCACGCCAGGGCGTAGCGTCACGTTCGATGAACTGCCAGTTGAACAGCAGCTGAAGATCCGAAAGCAGGAACTGGAGGCCCAAGAGCTCGGCTTGCGTGGCGAGGAAATTCGCAACAAGCGCCGGGAGCTTGAAGGCGGCAGTCGAGCGGACCCCGATAAGCTTGAAGCGTATGGCGAAAAGAAAGCCGACGTTGCGACGTTCAAGAATAATCTTAAGGTTGCTGCCGAAAGAATAGGGGCCACCATAACGCCAAACGGCGAGTTGATTGTCCCTAAAGATTGGGACGGTGTTGCTGGCCTTGGCTGGACGTCTAACGCCCCAAATGCGGCGCTAACGAAAGAGGGAAGGGACGCCAGATCCGATATAGGGGCCGTGGTCTCTAGCTATATCAAGATTATATCTGGAGCACAAGCCACTGAGCAAGAACAAGCTAGGCTCACTAAGCAGATCGTTGGGTCGTGGGACAGTGACGTGTTAACTGGACTCCGCCGGTTGATATCAGGAGTTACAGAGAAAGAGAAAGCATGGGATTCCGCATATGACCCGGCTGTACGGGAAGAGTATATGCGCAATCAAGCGCGCGTGAATCGTGAGCGCAACGCACCGACACCTTCGGAGCGGGAAGATTTGCCGTAATGTCTGGCAAGGTCTACCTCAAATCCCGCAACGGCGAACGCTGGATTCGCACGTCTGCAGAGGATGCGCAAAAGCTCGTCGACTCGGGGGAAATGCTTCCTTCGAGTGAAGCGGAGTACCGCGACAATTTCAACCGCCGTCAGCAAGCTGGAGTCGTCGGGGGCGCGGCCGCGCTTGCCGAAGGGGTTGGGGCGGGAGCCGTCGACGCGGCGCTGGCGATTCCGAAGCTGGCGACGGCGGGAGCCGAGGCCGTTGGCGCCATCGACGCAGATCCACTCGCCGACATCACTGGACGTTCGACCCTATCTGGAGCGCGATTCCTCGCGAGCGAGATTGCCGGCGGTGAGGGTCCGGTTGCGGAGCGCGAGTATGACGAGCAGGCGCGCATCCGAGCGGAAGAGAACCCGCTGGCGTCCGGCGCTGGGTACGTTGCCGGGTCGATTGCAGGCTCCGGTATGCCCGTTGGGGCAGGCATCGGCGCGGCGCGCGGTGCGGTAGCCGCTGGCGCTTCTCGTACGCTTGGCAGGGCCGCTGGATTCGCCCTGGAAGGGGCGGCACAAGGCACCGGAGCAGCTGCCGAGGAAGCATGGATCCAAGATTCAGAACTCACCGCCGAGCAGCTGTGGGGCTCCGTCGGGCTCGGCGCCGTGCTCGGGGGAGGCATCGGTATTGCGCCTGTTTTTGCGACGAAAGGCATGGGCAAGCTCAAGCGCGTTTTCGGACGTGCAGATGATGTAGCGCCGAGCACGGCAGCCAAGACCATGCCCTCTGCTGAGTCCATCGATGAAGCCGTCGGGGAAGTATTCAAGCGCGAGGGAGTCGCGCCAGCGCCAGGCCTCGGAAAACACATCCGGGAGATGATTGAGGAGGCGCAAGCGGTCGCGTCCGGAGCCGATGCTGAGGGCAAGGCCATCATCAAAAAAGCTGGCCCGCTACGGTGGGATGAGCCGGCGATGAAGGCCCGTGACTTATATTCGAACCGCGACAATATAATCAACGATGCCGCTAGAGACATAGCCAAGGCCGTTGATTCTATGGCGACCGAAGCCGACGATGTTATTCAGACGGTCGTTGATAGCCGGCTACGCCGCGAGCACATAAGACGCATGATAGTTCCGGATGGCCCGATGACACCGTCAATGGTGGCCAAGCTCAAAGAGCAAGAGGCGTTGCAGCTTGCCGAGGTTCGCGGCCAGTTTGCGAAGATCCAAAGAGTCATAGACGACACTGCCCCATATGCGCCAGCCAAGGACGCGTCGATTGAAGAGCTCGCGGCGTACCAAGCCGCTAACGAGCTATTAGGGAACTCCCGCGCTCGCAAGCAAACCGCCGATTATATATATACTCTAATAGCGCAGCTCGATGAAGTTGACGGGGCTGGTGCTTTCGATTTGCTTGACGAGGCGAAAAGGACGCTTCAAAAAGAACACGTCGCGCTTTCTGAGGCAGCAAAGGGAGCGAGTCGATCTGGCAACAGAGGAGGGCAGCTGGGAACGCAAAAGCTTGCCGACTATTACGAAAGCGTCCAAGAGCCATCAAGGCTCATGCTAGAAAATGAGCGCATATGGGGGAGGCTCGGGAAGTGGCAACGCGAAAAGAACGAAGCCTTTAAGCGGTACATGGACACCAATAAAGTGTTCTCGGAAGCGTGGCTTCGCAAGGTTCAGGATAGAGACTATTACTCGCGTCCCGTGTTCAGGGCTGACCCCGGGAAGATATTATCACGCCTTGATAAACTCGGAACCGCGACTAATGAACTCGACGAGGAATTCGTAAAGAGACACATAGTCGCGGCGCAAGATCTTATCGAGGCAATCGCAACCGGCACGGATGAATTCGCGCCGCAGCTCGCAACGGCCAGAAAACAGATTGAGGCCGTCGACAAATTGGCCGCGAAAGCCGACGAAACCGTTCGCGCCTCGAACCAGATTCATCGTCTGATTGAGGGCGAAAGCCGCGGAATGGGCGGGATGATTGGCGGAGCCGCATGGGGCGGCATCCTCGGGGGAATCCCGGGCGCAATGATTGGGGCAGCTGCCTCGATGCTCACCAGGCCCGGCATGGCCATCAAACAGGCCGCGGCAATTCAAGGCATGGTTAAGGCCGTCGACCAGAAGACTTCCGGCGCAATCGGACGCTTCCTGAAACGCCGCAACGCCCGTCCGCTGACCGAAGGCGCAAGCGGCACGCGCTCCGGAGCAGGCCTCGAAAAGGACTCCAGGAAGCGCGTCAGAGCGCCGTGGCTCACCGAAGAAACGAAAGAACGAGCGAGGCACGCGGCCGTGCCGGCGATCGTCAACTTCGCCGTTGATGGCAAGGACGAGCTCGAATCGTTCCGCCATCGCTCCGATGAGATTCGCAATATAACCTCATTAGGAGGAACCATAATAACCCAGCGCGTTGGAAGCGGCATGGAAGAGCTTGCCTACGGCGCTCCGAAGACATACGGGGCCCTCGCCGGCAAGGCAATCGGCGCCGCTCAATTCCTCCGAGCCGCGCTCCCGGCAGTAGCAGCCGATCCGGAGCTATCCAGACTCGGGGTTTCCCCGCCGGCGTCCGAGGTTTCTCGATGGAAAGCGCAGTGGGAAGCCGTCGCAAATCCGCTCTCTGTTCTCGATTCCTTGGAGGAAGGGCGCGTCAATCCTGACGCAATACAAGCGGTAAAAGCCGTGTATCCGAGGCTGTTCGAGCGAATGCAGCAGGAAGCAATCACGCAAGTGCTCGCGCTACCAATCCCCCCACCGTTGGCGACGCGCGTGGAATTGGACCTGGCGTTCGAGCTAAATGGCGCAATCGAGCCCACGGTCGGCAGGGAATCCCTCACCGCAAGGGCGGCGGTCGCACAAGAGCAGGCGCAAGCGCAGGCACGCCCAGCCCCAACAAGCAGCCGTGAAAGCCAAGCTGCGAAGTCCACCCAAACCTTATCCCAAAGGATTATGTCATGAGCTGGAATAAAGCATCCGATCAGGTATTAGGTCCCAAGATTGGCGAAATCGGAGTCGTGGCAACCGGAACAACGAGCGCGGCAACGAGTCTCGAGACCTTGCTTGGAGTCGATCCAAAGCGCCAGTTCATCACCGTGGTTTCGAGCCAGGCGACTCACTACGCTTTCGGCGGGGCGAGCGACGCAGTGAGTGCGTCCGCAACGACAGGCGCAACGCGAGCAGGCTACCTGCAAGCGAACGTGCCGGAGCGGATGATCGCCACCGGAACACACATCGTCCACTTGGCGGCCGCGACGGGCCTCTTGCGCGTCTGGCTTTCGTCTGACACTTGTTGATCCATGACCAATCCATTCGCCCAAAAAGTGGCCCTAGTCGTGATCTCGACCGCGCTTGCGGTCGGCGGGTTCTTCCTCGATGATGAAGCGCGGCTTCTTCTTTTCTCCATGAGCTCCGCTGTATTCGGCTGGGCTGCTCTGAAGCGCCCGGGAGACACCGCACCATGAGTTTTTTGCAAGCGCTCCGATTCTTGATGGAATGCCCCGCAATCCTGAGAATTGGAGCGCGAGCGATTCAAGCGATCATCAACGCAATCGATGAAGGTAGAGCCGAGGCAGCTGCCGAGCGTGCGCGCGAAGCCGCGCTACTTCGAGCCCGTGGAACCGCAGCTGGACTCGCCGCAAAGGCGTCAAGCGACGCCACGAGGAAACATAGGTAATGGCGAACACTATATATCCGAAGTGGAAACAGTTTCTATTGGCCGGGCTACTGTCTGGCGATATCAAAGCGGTTCTCGTTGACACCGCCGACTATACGTATTCAGCGGCGCATGAGTTCCTTTCCGATATTCCAGCCGGCGCGAGAGAAGAGACGTCTGCCAATTTCGCCAGCAAGACTGGCACTAACGGCGTTTTTGACGCAGCCGACATCTCGTTCACCGGAGCGACGGGCGACCCGTGCGAGGCGTTGGTTCTTTATATCGACACTGGCACAGCATCAACGTCAAGGCTCGTCGCCTATATAGATTCCGCCACTGGTCTACCTATTACACTCAATGGTGGTGACGCTAATATTACGTGGGACGCCAGCGGCATACTAGCGCTGTAATCCCAATGGCTTCTCGCTGGACGCCAACCGGGCGCATAACGATCGACGAGCAAACTGGCCAGCATACTTGGACCGGGGTGCTCGGCGAGCGCAACGTCCCGGACCCGGATTCACCGGGCGCTTTCCTGCCACATCGGTGGGACGGCGAGCGTCTGTACTACGGCGGCGATCGCTCGGTTCGCGTGGACGGTCCCGCGCTCATATTCGAGCGGGAGGGAGTCGAGGAAGCCCGCGGAGTGCTCGAACTCCGCAAGGCGAATCGCGACCCGTTGCCAGTAGTTGTCCACGTCGAGTGCGACGCTGGCGACGGTACCGAGCACGGGGCGGTTCTTCGTGTCACTTGCGACCACGAGGGAGAGTCGTGCGTCCACGAAGTCCGCACCAACGGCTGCGGAGTCCTCACCGCTTCCGTGCGGCTTACGCAAGCGGGGCTCCCTCAAGACCAGAAGATCAAATGGGTTGCGATCCAGCACAAGGCGCTCGTCGACGATTGGGCTGTGCTGTGGAATCAGGACGAGGTAACGAATCGCTCTCTGGCTCCTGGTCTTCGTGGGCGCGGGATAGCGCGCACCGAAGCGGTACCGTTCGCGAAGGTGCCGACGCAGATCAAGCCTAAAGCAAAGTCTGCCAGCGCTGAACCAGAGAAGATCGCGAAATCGGTTCGGGACTTCGTAACCGACGATCCCGGCGGCGAGCTCGAGATCGAATGGACGGCAGACGTTGCCGCGGCAGGCATCAGCCCGGACACATACGGACCAGGATCAGCGGTTCTGCTCGACACCTACCAGTGCGGGACTGGTGGTGTCGAAACAGAGTGGTCGGTATACGGCGCATTTCTAGACGAGCCATACGACACGCAAATGCAGGCCGGACTAATGTTCCGTTCTGTGTCGTTCTCTGGGACTGTGACGTCAGCGTCGCTCGTAATACCGAGATACGACAACAACAACTCTGGAAGCGAAGGCGATGAAGCCGGTTTGCGTTGCGAAGCAACTAACAATCCTGTCGCTCCGCTAAGCAATAACCCGTGGGGGCGCACATATCGATCAACTGAAACCCAGGTTGCATTCCCAAGCAACGGCAACACTGTCACATTCAATCCGACAACAAATCTCAACGATCTAATAGCCGCCGGATATACGTTCACAGGACTGTCTACGCAAGGCGTTCATTTCGCGTTCGCGGCAGGTGCTAAGGGCTGGCATAATAATGGTGAGGTCAGTTGGCGGTCTGTATGTTATGCTCGCGGCACTCTCCCGACGCTGTCGATCACATATACACCGAGCACCGGATCGCAGACCATAACGGTCCCGCTTATGTCGTCGGGCTCGTCGATAGCGGCGCCAACGGTTTCCCGCGGTGCGGTTGCCGTCGCCCCGGCGTTGCTCGCGGCAACGTCCAGCGTGTTCGAGCCGACGGTAAACGGAGCCGTCCAGATTTCTCCGCCACTGCTAGCGAGCACTTCGAGCGTAGCAACGCCAGCCGTTGGCCGCGGTGCGGTCACAATCGCGCCAGCGCTCATCGCCGCGGCTTCCGTCGTGCTGGCACTCACGATAGCGCCGGGGGCGGTAGCGATAGCTCCCCCGATCGTAGCCTCGACAGCTAGCGTGTTCGAGCCGGCGCTGGCCTCCGGGGGCGCGACAGTCGCCCCGCCGTTGCTCGCGTCCGCTTCCACGGTTGCAACGCCAACGGTTTCCCCGGGAGCCGTCACCATCTCCCCATCGTTCCTCGCCAGCGCGTCCAGTGTGTTCGAGCCGACGGCGGCGAATGGGGAAGCGACGCTCTACCCGCCCCTCCTCGCATCGGGGGCAACGGTACCGGAGCCCACCGTCACCCGCGGTGCGGTCACCGTCTCCCCGGCGCTCATTGCGAGCGCATCGAGCACCTACGCTCCGGCGATTTCCGCGACAATCTACGGCGTTTTCATCGTCTCAACGGCGAGCGTGTTTGCGCCCACCGTCTCGCCTGGGGCGGCCACGATCGCCACGCCATTCATCGCGAGCGCGTCCAGTGTGTTCGCCCCGGTCGTGATCAACGGCGGGGCGGTTTCTCCCGTGCTACCATCTGAGAACCGTTTCTCAGTACCGGCGCCAGATAAGCTGTTATACGCGGATTGGCGCAATAGGTCATACTGGGCACTATTACAGGACAAGAAGTATCATGTAAGCCCAAGAAACAGAAAGCATAAGGTTGACCCATGAGCAGCCGAGTTCTTGACGACTATTACCCGAACGACATAGCCGATTATGCGGTTGATTTCGCAAGGTGGCTCCCGTCCGGTGTTTCGGTTTCAAGCGCCGCGTGGGCGATAACCCCGAGCGGAAGCGGGCACCCGACGGTCACCCCACAGGGTGTCATCGGTTCTGACGCAATCGTGCGCGTTTCGAACGGCGGAGTCGACGGCACGCGCTACGCCGTTGCGTGTACCGCGACCATGAGCAGCGGGGAAGTTAAGACGGAAACCATATACTTCCGCTGTTCGACTCGACAGGTGTAACTGTGCCCCATGACCTTTACGAGGTTATCGGGGGGCTAATGGCGTCTAACGTTCACCTTGCGAATAGGATGACTTCGGAAAACGAAGCCACTCGCGAGCTAATAGAAAAGGTTCATTCGGAGTTTAAGGCATACGTCAAGGCCGAGCAGAGTAAGACGCGCTCAAACTATAAACTATGGGCTACCTCGGCCACTAGCATTATAGTGGCGCTCATGGGGTTTCTGGCGCTTGGCTGGCGTGATTACACTTCGGGCCAGTGCCGGGAGCAGGCTGCGGAGGTCGCCAGGGTTCAGTCGATGGCTTCGCTGGATGAGGCCAGGAGCGTGGCTCGTCGCGAGGGGAGCGAAGCCGGGGAGCGTCGGGCGCTGGAATTGCTCGCGCGTAGCGGAATTGCACTGGTTAAACCACTTGAAGTTAGCAGGTAATCCGCTTCTCAAAAAAAACTTGCGCAATCCGCTTGACTGCTTGGGTCGTTTCGTTTAGCTCTTCTGGCAACCACGACAGAGGAGAAACGATGGATAACGAGAGGCCGGGGAGGCTTGTAATCGAGCTATGTGCGATAGCCTCATATGAGGCCGTTCGGACCTATGAAGAGTCAATGGACTGCAAGAGGTGAGCTATGGCAGGGATAGCAATCCCGCGCGTGAAGCCGCGCCCGACTCGGTCGAAGATGTGCCCGCAATGCGACCAATGGCTAGCGATAGACTCGTTCAGCTTAGACAGAAAAAGAGCCGACGGCCGCGAGTCACGGTGCCGAGCGTGCAGGGCGGATCGCCGAAACCGTTTGCGCTCATTGGCGAAACACCTGCGGTACCGAGTGTCGTCGGGCCAGCTCTCTGCCGAGGACGCGCGGTACGTCTATGCATCGGCTTTGGTGAAGCCGTGGGGCATCCGACACGCAAAGGCCTCCACATCATACGCCACATGCTCCCCTGGTGGGAGCCTGACGAGTTGTCTTGGCTAGAAGATATGCTTGGGAGCGATGGCTATGAATTCTGAACAGAAAGCAAGCAACTACGACTGGGCCGCCGATCTAATATCCAACGCCACTGATGCGCTAGACCGTGACTATGGTCTTTCTCGGGACGACTATAACCATAGGCGCACCATCGCGCTAACGCTCATGAATAGAGCGAAGAACATTCGCAATGGCCATAAGTGGAAGCGGGAGAAGTACTTGGGCCAGGTGCCCACCATGGCTGAACGCGAGCTCGCGGGGTTTTTGGTAGCCGGAGAGGACGATTGATAGTTATGTTCTATGATATAAAAGCGCTTGAGTTGTGCGCCATAGCCGCGCACGAGGCAAACAATAAATACTGCGAACGCATTGGCGACGCCACGATGCCCGATTGGGCCAGGTGCCCACCATGGTATAAGGCATCTATGTTCACTGGCGTTCGCGAGGCCATAGGTGGTAACACGCCAGAGAAATCACACGAATGTTGGCTTCGCTGCAAGGAGGCGGACGGTTGGGTCTATGGGGAGACCAAAGACATAACCAAGAAAACTCACCCATGTATGAGGCCGTGGGATGAACTGCTCGCAGAGCAACAGATGAAAAGCGTAATATTCTGCACGGCAGTTGCTACTATGCTTGGTTTCGTAAAGAATAGAGCATGCCACCGGATGCTAGCAAACTGCGAGGAAGGGGCAGTGGCCATGGCTGAGACCATCGGGTCTATGGCAGAGGACAGTGTCTCGGCAATCGTAGAAGTGTCGGGTATAAGGAAGAAAGCCAGGTCTCGCTATGAACAATGAGCAAGACGAGCCGACCAAGGTCTCACTATCTGGCATAGGGACGACCATAAGGCTTGAGCGTGAGCGGCTAAAACTGAGTCGTCGAGCTGTAGCTATAGCGTCGGGCGTAACCGAAACTACAATCAGCAATGTTGAGTTTGGCAAGAGCGCGTCCATGGACACGATCGTCCGCATACTGAGCGCACTAGGCAAGCAACTATACATAGAAGACGAGGCCACATAGTGCCAAATGTAAAGGTTCCACTGGTTGGCCCTATATACGTGGCGCATCCGTACACTGAGAGCCCGGCGGAGAACAGGAAGCTGGCCGCGTTTATGTCAAGAATGCTCAATTTTGCCGGGTTCTTGACCGTGTCGCCGTTGCAGGAACTGCGGCATGTTGAGGGCTCTGGCGTTCCTGAGATATCATACCGTGACGCTATGTATCACTGTTGCGCCATGATCGACCATTGCCTGGCCGTCGTGTTCCCGGAAAACTTCCGAGAGTCTCCCGGGTGCCTCGTGGAATATACCCACGCTAATCGCATAGGGAAGCCAGTGTTTATCACTGAATTATCAAGCGTGCTCACTCGGTCAAACGCATATACGTATGAGCATGATGTATCGGTATACATGCCAGAGTGCTTGCTTGAGCTATGGCGCCAGCACGCCGTCAGGTCCATCATGATGACACATGGGTTTAGGGAAGGCGGAGCTGAACCAGCGTCCTTGATAGCCTCCACAATCGGTCTGCCGGTTGAGCGCGTTATCGACGACCTGAAGCAGCTTGAGTCATCGGGAGTGGTCGAGCGTCGCGTTAGCGGCAAGCGTGAGCAGGCATGGGGACTAGCCGACGAATACTTATACCCTTACAGGAACGACGATCCTTATGACTTGTAAGGTCGTGCTAAAGCGACTTTATGAGCAGCCATGCGTTGACTTTCATATAACTGCCATAAGGGACCTGCATCCCATCGGTCGCATAAGCTGGCCAGAGCCGCACGGCACGATCGCTGCAATGTACATGCTGCACATTGACGAGTGCCCACCACGTAACCGTACCCGCCACGAAAAAGCGTGGATGGCCGCGAACGCCAGGGCTAGGGTGCTCATGCGCATGAGGAAGCCGGTCAACCCAGTACACTACGGCCTCGAATACCCATTGGCTGGGCGCCCGCAAGTGCTGTGCTTCCGGTATTCTTCGGTCGAGCCCGATGCCCTAGCTGGCTGGGCGAAGATTGCGGTCGATTGCTTGCAGCCATCAGGCGTGCGGCGCGGGAAACCATATGAGGGACTGGGCATTATAGCTAGTGATAAGCCCAAGGACGCTGAGATTATAGAGGTATGGCACCCGGCTAAGCCGGGAAAAGGCTTCTGTGTAATAGAAGTCTGGACTGGAACCGATGGCTATTGATATCAAAACAATGCGGTCAGTGAAGGCGAACGGCGCTAAGGTTCTGGCCTATGGCCAGTCTGGCGCTGGCAAGACGCGGGCAATCGTGACGATCCCTAATGTGTTCGTTATAAGCGCCGAAGCCGGGCTATTGTCGTTAGCAAACGCATGCGAGGAAACTGAGATTGATATCCCGTATGTAGATATTAAGTCAATGCGTGATCTTCAAGCGGCGTTCGCATGGGCGACGAGTAGCGCAGAGTCAGAGCAATTCGAATGCATCGCAATCGACTCGCTCTCTGAAATTGCGGAGGTGGTGCTGGCGGCTGAGAAACGTACCGCCAAGGACCCGCGCCAGGCGTACGGCGAGACTCAAGAACAAATGACGTCCATCATTCGCGGCTTCCGGGACATAGTAGGCAAACACGTCTACTTCACTGCAAAGATGGAGAAGAGCACGGACGAAATGGGTAAAGTATCTTATGCCCCATCGATGCCCGGGAATAAACTAGGCCAAGGGTTGCCATACTTCTTCGACGAAGTGCTGGCGTTCCGTGTCGAAAAGGACGAAGCGGGCGACCCGGTGCACGCGGTCATGTGTCGCTCGGATGGTCTGTGGATGGCCAAGGATCGTAGCGGTAGGTTGGATCCATGGGAACCTATGGATGTCGGACATATAATAGGGAAACTGGTATGAGTGAAATTGAAGAAGTGAGCGACAAGGACCTTTGGCAGACGTGGACACAAGCCAAAGAAGACGAGGCCGAGGCCGTGGCAATTCGCCGGGCTGTCGAGGATGAGTTGGTGAAGCGCGCTCGCATCGACACGGAAGTGAAGGGCACGCACAAGATCGGGCCGTTCAAAGTGACGATCCGAATCGAGCCCAAAGTCGACGGTGCCAAGGCCATGGCGCTTGCCGAGGAACACGAAGCCGAGGCTTTGTTGGGAGAGTTATTCCGGTGGAAGCCGGAGATCAAAAAGAAAGAATGGGACGCGGCGCCCGACGCAGATCGGGAAGTGTTCCTGGATGCTATTACAACCAAACCGGCGCGGCCATCGTTCGAGCTCGCGCCCATGAAAGCAGGCAAGTGATGGGTGATTTTGGAACCACATTCAGCGTTGACGAATTGCCGGAAGCCGACAGCCTCGAGGCATTGCCAGCGGGATGGTATGACGCGGCAATAGCAGAAGCCGAAGTAATCCCGACCTATGAGCTTGATGACGACGGCAGACAGACCGTCACCAAGGCTCACATCAAGATCCAATTCTGCATTGAGGGTCCGTCGCACGAGGGGCGTAACACGTATACTAGGATCAACATAAAGAACCCTAGCGAGCAATGCGTAAAAATCGGCCTTGGTGAGCTGCGCTCAATGCTCACGGCAATTGGCATGCGTGCAGCGGACGACAGTTCGCAACTCATCGGAGCAAGGCTAGGGATCAGGCTGGTCGTGAAAAATAGCCCGGAATACGGGCCCCAAAACGACGTCAAGGGGTACAGAGCGATCGGCGGTGCAATGCCGAGCAACTTCGCAGCACCGAAGAAAACAGCGTCCGCCGTGCCCAAGTTTGCGACTGCGAAGCCCACGAAGAAAGCGGCGCCCGTTGCGGTCACCGCACAAGGAGAGGTTGACGAGGATGAGTCATACCTCTCCCCTCAGAAGGAAGCGGCGAAACCCGCAACGGTAGCGCCCAATCAACGCGCAACGCCGCCCTGGTTCAAGAAGGCATAGACACCATGGCGAAAATTCCGCGGCCAGACGATGCTATAACCGAAGCTATCAACGCGCATCATGAGCGCGTTGGACGCGAGGGCCCAAGGCCTTACCTCGGGTTTTCGGAGCTAGGCCACCATTGCGATCGGTGGCTATGGCTTCGGTTTCGGTGGGCGGTTGCTGAGAAATTCAGCGGCCGCCAGCTCCGCTTGTTCCGTCGGGGGCATGCGGAGGAAGCGTCGGTGGTCGCGGATTTGCGCGCCATCGGGTGTGTGATTCACTCGACGGGTGACGAGCAAGAGCCGCTATGGGCAGGCGGGCACGTCGGTTCTGGCGGGTGTGATGGGATTATTGAAAGCGGAGTGCCGGGCGCCGAAAAGACCCGGCATATTCTCGAGATCAAAACATACAAGGAGAGCCGCTTTAAGGAGCTCCTTAAGGACGGAATCGAGGTCTCGAACCCGACGCATTGGTCCCAAATGCAGGCGTGTATGCGCGTGCATAAGATTAACCGGGCGTTGTATGTCGCCGTCTGCAAGGACACGGACGAGATGCTTTGCGAGCGCGTTCGCCTCGATAAGACGCGAGCGGACCGCGACATTGAGCGAGGTAAGTACATATCCGAAAGCGACGTAATACTTCAGCCTACGCCGGGGGCCAGCCCGACGTGGTATAAGTGCAAGATGTGCTCGGCACATTCACTATGTCATAAGGGAGACATAGCTCGGAACGTCAACTGTAGGACTTGCGCAATGTCCACGGCTGAGCCCGATGGCACTTGGTACTGTACCCTTCATGACTCGACGCTATCAGTTGAAGAGCAACTTGCGGCTTGCCCGGATCACGCCATTCACCCTGACCTTGTGCCATTGCAAGCGGACGCGCTCCTTTCAGGTCGGCACGTTGTTGCTTACTTCATCGGCCATGGCGAAACCATATACAACGGGCACCCCGACTCTGGCGTTATGGGATCTCATGAGTTCATTGCGTACATTGTGAAAGCAAAAGGACTCGACGAGTGACGCTTAGAGACTACCAGCAACGAGCCATTGACCAGACTTATGATTGGCTCGAAAGCAATGACGGCAACGTCTGCTTAGTCATGCCAACGGGCTCCGGTAAGTCTCATATCATCGCCGGCATATGCAAGGACGCGGTGCAGAACTGGCCGGAAACGCGCGTATTGATGCTGACTCACGTCAAGGAACTAATAGCACAGAACGCCGACAAGATGGTCAAGGCGTGGCCCGGTGCTCCCATGGGTGTCTACTCCGCCGGACTCGGCAAGCGCGAACTGGGGGAGCCCATAACATTCGGCAGCATTCAGTCGTTACGTAATAAGGCCGATTACATTGGGCACGTTGATCTAGTTATAGTCGACGAATGCCACCTTATATCCCATAAGGATCAAGGTGGATACAGAACGGTCATAGGTAAACTAACTGAGATTAACCCGAGCCTGAGGGTCATAGGACTAACCGCTACACCATGGCGGCTCGGGCATGGGCTCATCACTGATGAGCCGGCAATATTCAATGCGCTAATCGAGCCAGTCACGATTGAAGAATTGATCGCCCGTGGCTTCCTTGCGCCGCTCCGGAGTAAGCACACCGAAGCTCAGCTTTCCGTTGCTGGCGTGCACAAGCGAGGAGGGGAATACATTGAGTCCGAGCTTCAAAAGGCTGTGGACACCGACCCGCAAACGCAAGCCGTGGTCGGTGAAATTGTCGAGCGTGGAGCTGATCGCAAAGCATGGCTATGTTTCTGCGCTGGCGTTGCTCATGCCGAGCACGTCCGCGATGCCTTGCGCGAGCGTGACATCACTGCCGAGATGGTCCTCGGCAGCACGCCGAGCAACGAACGAGCCGACATACTGCGGCGCTTCATGCGCGGAGAGATACGGGCACTAACGAACGCGAATGTTCTCACGACCGGGTTCGATTACCCCGACATCGATCTAATAGCGATGCTCCGTCCGACTATGAGCCCGTCACTTTATGTTCAGATGAGCGGGCGCGGTATGCGACCGAAGAGCGAGGCAGATGACTGCCTCGTGCTGGACTTCGCTGGCGTTGTAGAGCAGCATGGACCAATCACCAATGTCTCGCCCCCGAAGAAATCAGGGGAAAAAGGGGAGGCGCCGACACGTACGTGCCCGGAGTGCGGCGAGATCTGTTTTGCCGCGGTGCGTGTCTGCCCTAGTTGCGGGTTCGAGTTTCCTCCGCCGGTTCAGGCCGATCCGTACTTGCGCAACGATGACATTATGGGGATTGAGCCAATGACGATGACGGTATCTGAATGGAACTGGACCGTGCATACGAGCTACACCAGCGGAATGAGCATGCTTAAGGTTGAATATAGGTCCGGTAATATAGGGAAGCCGGTCACTGAATATCTCACGGTACTTCACACCGGATATGCTGGCCGCAAGGCAATCGCGACGCTTAGCGACATATGCAAGCGCGCTATTGGTCGGCAGAACGGCGTTGAGATAACCCATGAGTGGGAGCTATTAGATATAGCACAAGATCTAAGCGACGCGCCTCCACCAAAAACTATCGACTATATGAAAGACGGCAACTTTGCGCGCGTGTTGCGGCGCAATTGGTGGCACCAACAAGACCTGCCGATTGGAGACAAGGCACATGAGACCAGCGGAACCGGAATCAGTAAGGCAATGGAGAGCCGTCAAACAGGAGCTAATCAAGGTGGCGTATAACCCGCCTAAGTGTTGTCATACTTGCGACCACTTCGGGCCTGATGGAAAGTGCTATCGCTTCCACCGTAAGCCCCCACCGGGGTTCGCCGATGAAGTGGAGCGG
>Ga0075317_1000001_pt1 | contig 64065 bp, 71 predicted proteins | sample MayberryNE_TuleB_FD_120068 | JGI IMG/M metagenome (GOLD analysis project Ga0075317, IMG submission 120068) | Natural and restored wetland microbial communities from the San Francisco Bay, California, USA, that impact long-term carbon... | ecosystem: Environmental > Terrestrial > Soil > Wetlands ... | reverse complement strand
GTTACTTCTGATATAAGTGTTTCTAATAAAAGCCTTACCTTAACTTCTTTCTTAGCCTTACTAACTGAGACTACTTCTGCGGGCATATTTTCATAAGGGTAGCCTTTAAGTATTAAGAAGCCCCCCACTTCTAGTTGGTCTACTACCTCATCTGAAAATACCGATAAGTGTTCACTTGTTAATAATAAGTCAGATATTTCTTTTTCAGTAGCTGAAGCCGCTTCCAGGTTACCCGATTTATTATCGGGCTGCAGTTTAGGTTTTTTGGATATTACCCCAAAAGGATCCTTTACCCACCCAAATATTGCGGGTATTCGGTTCTTAAGTAACATAAGGTATGTTGCATCGCAAGCCTTATCAAAGTTTAGTTGAAAGAACCCATAGTTGAATAATAAGGGTACCTTCTCATATATATTCCTTCCCTTAAACTGCTTCTTTAAAATCCTTACTGTGGGTATGTAAGCTCTGATGTCTTTAAAGCCATACTTTAATAAGTCATCCTCTACACTTTCAATGTAGTCCCGGTTTATGTAGGCAACTAGCCATACTCTAGGTTTTACCATTTTTTATATAGGCTTTATTTAATTTATGTACTCCACCATTACCCCCATAGGGCCATTTAAATAAGTCGGTAGAAGGGAATATCCTTATAGCCATTTTATCCCCTAGGTATTCTAGGACGTTACTTATTACAAACCTAGTCCCATCGTTATCGTGGTAGTTAAGGTAATCTACGTAATCCGAACTTAATACTACAAAGTAAAAATCACTTGGCATACCATTAAACCTCATTAGTAGTATGGGTATCCGGTTTGCTCTGGTTGCATCCTCGCAAGCTTGGGACCAGAACTCTAAGATTTTAACGCCTTTATTGGGAAGTAGTAATTCACTAAAGTTAATTTCTGCATGTGCCTTACATTCAATAGAAAAGGTGAAGTACCTTGAATGGTGTTCATCTGTACAGATTATATCACCAACTGTATCTGATTTTTTAGCCCACCTTAAACCCCCAGAAGAAGGGACTCTTTCGAATGGGTAACCGGTCCACGTCTCAAAAAGCTTTGCAGTTTTTCTCTCATTGCGATTTCCTTTCTTTTTTGAGTTCATGTAAGGTTATTTAAGAAAAATAGTAGGTTGCCTTACTAGACTTATTGAGCTATGGAGCTTATACCATTTTTATAATCTATATGAATAATGTTGGAATGAGTAGGTATAAACTCAGACCTGTGGGTTACTAGGTATAAGCATTTATCTTTTGATTTTTCCTGGATTAACTCGGTTACTAATTCTATGTTTGAAGAATCCAGGCTTTCAAATACCTCATCCATTAAAAGTAGGTTACAAGATTTATTTTCAGTTACCACATCATGGATAGCGAAAATGGTTGCAATATCTACAGATTGTTGTTGACCCCCCGATAAATCTTCGTAGGGGCATACCTCCTCGTTTTTAATTATGTAGGTATTTATGTCTTTATTTTTACCAATTAGGTCTACTGCAAATATTATCTTGAATCCAACGAAGTCCGAATAATACTCTAACCTATCATTTACCTTGTCAAGCATAGTATCAAATATGTATACCTTGAATCCCGAGTTTGACAAAGGTTCATTAATAGCCCACTGTAATAATTTCTTTTGCCTTTTAAGTTTAATAAAGTTTATCTCAATTGGCTTAAGCTCATTTTTAAGATCTGCTATAGACTTCTCTAATTTGGGAATATTATTTTCATCAGAGTCCTTGTTAATATCATGTATCTGGGTTTCCTTATCAAAAATCTTTTTCTTTATAATGGGTATCTGGTCCTTAAATTCTAGGTAGTTAGAAATCTTGTTTTCTAGTGCATTTTTCTCTTTACTAAGTAATTCTACTTCTTCAGTAAATTTACTTAAACTAGAATACCCTTTTTTATTAGCAGTTATACCTAAGACTATCTCTTTAATATCTGCTTCTAAGTCTAATATAGATAGTTCTTTTCCCTTTATTTCTGACTCTATGGTTTTACCCTCCTCATCCCTTTCTGATTTTGAAAAGGGCTTTTTACACCTAGGGCAATATTTAGGTAAAACACTTAGAGACTTTTCCAACTCTAATAGGCTATCTCTAAGTTCTGTGATAGACCTGTTATTAAATGTTTTGTCAGACTCCAGTTTAATAGACTCCTTTCTTAGTGATTTTTCCTTGCCCCTTTTCTGTTGGTTAATACTCTCTATTTTCTTATGCAACTTAGATACCCTATCATTATGATTAGGTATTAGATCAGCCTTTGATTGGTAATCTTTAAGGGTTTTCTTTAAGTCCTTTATCTCTAGGTTTAATTGGTCAATTAGAACCTTAGTATTTTTAGCCCTCTCTGCTTTTTCTACCTTAAGGGACTTAAGTAATTTCTCTTCACTCATTATTCTTACCTGGAGGGAATCAATCAATGGGTCTACCTTATATATCTCCAGCTTTACTTTAGTTAGCCTTTCCTCAGCTGCCTTCTTTGCGTTGGTAATCCATAATACCTCAAATGCTTCATCAAGAACCTTCTTTTTATTAGGGCCTGATTCTGATATTAATTTTTTTAACTTCTGTCCAAATATTATTGAGTTCTTAAACAGCTCAAAGGAATAACCCATTAAGCTATCTATATATTTTTGTTTATCCCCTTTCTTTTTATCAATGGGTACCTCTTCAAAGTTGTCTCCCACCTTCTGGGTTATAATTAACCTATCTTTCCCTTTAGCCCCCAACACTTCACCCTTGTAATCCTTACACCTTATTATTTGGTATAATGTTTTACCTGACCTAACTTTAATTGTCCCTTTTGTGCCTTTATAACCATCAACCTGAAGGGATTCCCAAGGAGTAACAGATCCTGAAAGGGGTTTACCGTAAAGTATCCAAATCAGTGAGGATATCAATTTGGATTTACCACTACCATTAGGGGCTTGAATAACATTCAGACCTTCCTGATCCCAATTAAAAACTATATGTTTCAGTGAGGCATATCCCTCTATTTCCATTTCCTTTATCTTTATCATTCTACGCTGTTTAGTAAGTCCATCAAAAACTTTTTCTTAATATTACTGTCAATACCTTTTACATCAAAGTAACTATCTACTATATCCCGTCTGCTTAGTGTATTATTAAAGGTTTTTATTACCTCTATTTTGTTTTCTTTTTTCTTAGGTTTAGGCATCCAGTAATTAAAATCATCCGGGGGTTTATCCCCATCGTAATACCTAAATTCTGGGTAATTGGTTTCTACTGTCTTTACTTTTAGGTCTTCATATATTTCCAGGTAGCACATCTTACAACCCATATCAGATTTTCTTTGTTGACAGGGTGATCCCACCATGTATACTTTGTTAGGCCATAGCTCTTTTGTTTTATGTATATGCCCGGATAATACCATATCGAAGTCCTTAAAAAATTTACCCATATTCCGGGGGATATTTTCTACACTGGATACTTCATAACCACTAGGGTCAGTCGCACCGTACAAATTTGTATGGATCATTAGTATGTGTTTTAAACCAGGCTCTAACCAATTGTTTTTAATGGCTTCCTCAAAACCCCTGTTATGGTCTAGGTAAGGTATACCATGTAACATTACCCCTTTAGTTAGGACACTTTTATAATCAATACAAATTATATTGGGTATTACTCTGCTTAATGACTTTATATAAGACGGAGAAGGTGTGGTTAATGTATTGCTTTCGGATTGATCGTGATTACCTGTTATAGCGTACATTTTTGCATTAGGGTATTTCTCAAATAACCCCTGTAATGTTTCGGTTATAGCATCAAGGAGTTTATTACTTATAAAATCAGGAGTATGCAAAAAATCCCCAGTAAACCAGATGGGTACTTTACGGTCGTTAGATAATATAATAAAATCCCGAACCATGTCGAGATTTTGTTTTAACCTTTTTCCCTTGGGGTTGAATTGCTTCCAGTTGTTAAGGTGGAAATCCCCCGTAGCTATTCCTATTAGTTTACTCATTTAATGTCACTAGGATGTGTATGGTTTATGTCATCTGTACTTTTAAAGTGGGCTTTTGAATGTTGAGGGTGTTCAAACTCCATCCTGCACATATTGGCAATGTCTATTAATTGCTCAGTGTTACCCTCTTCTTTATAGATAGCCAACCTTCTTTCAATGGATTTTATGTAATCAAAGGTTTTTCTTTGGGAGGGGTTACTTTTATCACCATACCTAAAATAACCCATTATCATTCGGTTATTCATCAGCTTGGTAAATTCCCCACTGTATTGACATTTAGGTATGTTATCCAAGTCTTTTGCTTTCCCGTAAGGATGATAACCATCCTCGCTTTTCTCAGGTAACCCAAACTTCCAACGCCATAGGTTATCAAAGAAATGCCTAAGCTGGTCGTCATATAGTTTGGGTTCTTCATCGTCTAGTTTTCTTGTTAGATTATCCCATGCTTCTTCAGCAGTTAATCCCCCCATACTTCTTAGGGTATCCCAATTTATGGTAATATCGGGTGAAGGTGTTCCCGTTATTTTAATTTCTTGGGGAGTTACTATAGGCCAGGAACAAAGTTTTGGTTTTGCTTGCTCCCAAAGTTTTCTAAAGGTGCTCATAAGCTAGTGAATGTTTTTAAGAAATCTGGTTTATTAAAAGTACCTACTTCATAAGACTTAGCTATAAACCTAACTGAGTTAAGGTTTATTTCAGGCTCCTTATATAACCAAGGTATATTTTCCTTAACCATAAAATGCCTATAGAAATACCCTAGGTCAATAAGCTGCCTGTTGGTCTTATATACTGCTGCTAGTTTATTATTATCAATAGACTTATATTTCTGCCCACTCTTTAAATACTCCCGGATACTAGGGTACATATCTAAAAATTCAATCGCACGTTTTTCACCTATACCCCCATACCCCGGAATGTTATCCGAGTGGTCTCCGGTTAAGCAAAGGTAATCTACGCACTGTTCCGGGTGGTATCCTACTTTATGTTTAAGGTTTATCTTATTATACCTCTCGCCATTTTGGGAGTTCCATACAGTGGTGAACCCATCTATTAGTTGGTTGAAGTCCTTGTCACCGGATACTATGGTTACAAATTTTTCTTTCCGACTTTCTCTTAAGGATAACATAGCTATTAGATCATCAGCCTCAAACCCTTTTTTCCATATAATGGGTATACCTAAATCCCTAAGCAAATCCCGGGCAATATCCTTTTGTTTAAAGAAATCTTCAGAATCAAAGTTTAATTTATGGTCTCTCTTTTTATATGTGGGTAAAAGGGTTAACCTGGAAGTGTGGCTACCCCCATCAAATGCTAATACTACCTTACCAGGTTTATGTTTACGTAGTAAAGACTCTATTATATAAGGCATACCAAATATAATAGAAGTCTTTTTCCCGTCCATAGTTTTCAGGTTAGAAAACTTATAATAAGCCCGGTAAGCTAAATGATTACCATCCAGGATAAGTATGTCACTCGGGTTGCTCATCTTCTGTAATTACTTCCTTTTGTTTTTTAACAACCTTAGTTTTCACTTTGTACCTGTTAACATCTATCCTTTCTATTTTCTTCCTTGTTTGAGATATAGTGTTAACCTTGGATAATTTTAATAGCTTTGACCTAAGCTCTGAGTCATTTTGCAATTTTTCATTGAACTCATCCTCACCCCTTACAATCTTAACCAATCGTTCATCCTCATCCCTCATGTAATATGAGCCCCCACCTTTCTTAATTACTACTCCTGTGCGGTCAAATAATTCTGCAAGATTAGAATATTTATCAAAACCAACCTTACCATGTTCCTCATTAAAGTAAATCTCAGTTGAAAATGAAGGTCTTGGTGGTGCTACTTTATTTTTCTTAACTCTTACTGATACCTCATTCCCTACCCAATCGTCCCCAACTTTAATCTGCTTTTTCTGAAAGAAGGCTAATCTCTGCCCAGCATAAAACCTCATAGCTTTACCCCCGGGTGTTTCATTTGGATCCTCAAATTTACTGGCACCAACTTTAGCCCTAAGTTGATTTATGAATATAGATATTACACCTAACTCAGCCATCATTTGATTCCTTATCCTGAGCATTTTGTATATGGCTTTTGCCCTGTTACCCATTTCTGCCTTAGCATCAAATTGTGGGGAATTTATATTAGCTTCGCAATCCAAAGCAGCAATTGAATCCTGTATAAAAACAATTGGTTCATTGTTAACTAACTTACTTCTCCATGTTATGCACATATCAGCTAACCAGTCTGAGATCTTTTCAATTGATGTTTCATTCCATATTACTGTACGGGATAGGTCTAAACCGTTAAGTTCTGCCCAGTGTGGGTCAAAGGATTGTTCTGCATCATTAAATATAACTACTCCTCCCAATGAGTGGGCTACACTACCAAAATCCATTGACACCAAAGTTTTTCCTGAGCTCTCACCCCCGAATACCTCTAATACTTTACCATAGGGAACTCCGCCCCCTAGGGTATAATTTAAGTATAAGTGTTTACTGGGTAACCAAAGGGCATCCTTAGGTAATACGAATATTTCATTAGCCATTCCTGAACCGGGGTACTTCTTGGCTACTTCATTATCAGTTATCGCCCGGTTCAGTTTTTTAACTACTTTCTTTTTAATCATGCCTTACTTTTTCTTTATTACCTTCTTAACTTTTTTCTTAGAACTTTTTTCTTCCCGCTCATCATCGTCATCATGTTTTAAACCTAAAAATTCATCTAGGTATTCCTTAGTTTTTTCATAACTGGGAATCTCTGCCTTCAATGCCTCAACAACATCGTAGGTTTTCTTTTTGAACTGTTTGGGCAAGGGTGTATTTTTGCAAGCAGTCACTGAATATTCTGTATCAGTTTTGCCTGAACCTGACCTGGATAACTTAAGGTCATAACCATCTTCTGGGTCTGTCATATCCCCCCACTCATCCTCGTCCAGGTAAAGGTCAAGGATATCCTGATACATCCCACTGGTTAGTAAAACCAGTTTAGGTTCTTCAGTTTCAACCTCTTTACCCTTAAGGTCCTTATATTTTATAACCAGGATAACAAACTTTTTCTTTGGGGACATTGTTTTTGCAATATCTTTATCATCCGGGTCCTTTGAAGCTTTCATCTCTTCATAAGCTTCCATAAGTGCACAAGGTTCTCCAACTGATACGGGGGATACTACACCTTTTATTTCCCCACCCAGATAAAATTGGGTTGTTTCTAATGCAAATTCTTCATCGGGTTTAACGGGTAATATTCTTACCCTGATATCCTGGTCAGCTTTTAAGAATATCATGTTCCCTTTATTACTCCTGTCCTTTAAATCCTGACGTTGTTTTTGTAAGCGTTCTCTTAATGAATCTTTAGTAGCCATAATTATGTTTATTTAAAGTTTAACTTCTATCCTTCCTTACGTTTGCAGACAATGTCTGGATCATGTTTGCTCTTTGTTCAAATGACTTTACGCATGTATCCAGATTCTCAGCATCTGCCTCTGCTTGCCAAAGTATTTTTAGTTTAGCCTGGTATGATAGGTTTGTTACTATCTTGGCTTCTATAAAATCCTTACTCATTGGCCTACCCGTAGAGGGGTCTTTTTTATCTTTATTTAATAGGTATAACCTGGAGTATTCCATATTCAGGTCATTCTCTTTTTCTTTCTTTATTTTCTTAAGTTGGATTGCTAATAACCCTAAGAACCCATAAGCTGAGGGTTGTTCTTTAGCTTCTGCATTTATCTTATCTTCACTTATGGTTAGTTCTTCAAAAAGGTTAAATTTAAAAATCTCTTCCCCATAGATTATTTTTAAATTCATTAAGTCTGACTTGCTGAAATATTTCCTTAGTTTGTTCATCCAGGTATTTATAATTAATAGTACTTAAGGATTTAGTTAACTAGCTCAAGGTAATTAGCAACCTTATTATATTTATGTAAATCTGCCCAATCTAACCCCACTTCAAAGTCTGCCTCCATCCTTACTGAAGTTACCTCGAAATTGAACCATATCTTGGTTTCTGGGTTACGGGCAATGTTAAGAAGTTCTGGTACTATACCATGTATGTCATTGGGATAAGTATAGAATAGTATAGAGTCATGTACTGTACCAATTTGTAATAGAGTTTTTGGTAACTTGTGCCTAATTATCCGATCTCTAACAAGTACTGATGAGAACAGTGCATAGTCTGATGCAGCAGATTGTATTGGTGTATTTGTTGATTGCCTAAGAGCATCTAATTTTTTCCATTTATTATCTGAGTCAACATCTGGTAACCTTCTTTTCCTACCAAATAAACTTTTAACATAACCATTCTCTTCAGCAAATTTATGTTGGCTCTTAATAAATTTCTTTACCCTAGGAAAATCTTTAAACCAATCATCCAGGAATTGTTGTACCTCTTCATCGGTTACCTCAACCCCTTGCTCTCTCATTTTAGCGCCTAAAGCTTTTACCCCTTGCTCGTATGCAATACCAAAGTTTGTTGTTTTGGCTTGCTTCCTTCTTACTTTCCAAAGTTTGTTGTCTTTATGACTTTCGTCATCCAAAATCTTAAGTGCCTTATCATAATCAAAATCATATTTCTTACAGGCTGTAGCTAAGTGGATATCCTTACCTGTTCTGAACCATTCTAACATTGTTAATTCCTTAGCCATTGCAGCAAGCACCCTAAGCTCAGCTTGAGAGTAGTCCATTTGGAGTAATACCATTCCCTTAGGGGCTATAAACATTTTCTTTATATCGGCATTAGTAGTTACCCTGGGTATGTTTTGAAGGTTAGGGTTTCTTGAGGATAGTCTACCGGTTACAGTTCCATGCAATAAAAAACTACCGTGCAAAGTGTCACATGGTGTAAGCTTATTTAAGATTCCTTCAATGTAAGTAGAATATAATTTAGTTACACCCCTATATTCTAATAACTTATTAATAAAACCACTAGTATCCTCTTCTTTTAATACTAACAAAGTCTCCTCATCCGTAGACCATGCCCCCGAATCAGTCTTCTTAAAAGGTTCAAATTTAAACCCATATTTGGAATCAAATAATAGGTCTGACATTTGTTGGGGTGATCCAAAGTTTGTCCTTTCAAATAACTTCCTTTCCTTATTGTTAGTATATATCCCCGCTATATAACCCGATAATTTCTTTTCTTTGTTTTTAATTACTATATCACTTGCACCGTCATCCCTTAAATCTTCTAACTCTTTTTCAGCCTTTTCTATTAGAAGTTTCTTAATCTCTTTGGCTTTACCCTTTTCATATTTCTGAACATCGGGTACTAAGTATAAGGCTTCTTCCTGGTCTTTAATATCCTTAGCATACTTAACCTTTATTTCTTTCAAAAAAGTTTTATTTACTACCATACCTTGCCTTTCAGCGTCAGCAAGTACCCTTGTACCCATCATTAACATGTTCCTAAACAATGGGTAAAAACCTTGCTTGATAAGTAAGGGTTCAAAGTACATCATTAACCTAAACGTACAATCAGAATCTAATCCGCAATATTCAGATAGTATATCTAAAGGCACTTTCCCCCAGAAATTCATCATCTGTTCAGGGGACGCATCTTTCTTGGGCTGTCCCTTTAAATCGTATCCTGCATACTCTGGTACCCACTTAGCCACCATACTTTTTAAGTCATGGGGCCTTTCCTCATCAAGTAGGTATTTACCTAACATGGTATCTAGTAGAACGCCCTCCATCTTAATGCCATACCTATACCACCAGTTATATTCATACTTAAGATTTTGGCCTATCTTAACTATGTTTGAGTTCTCAATTACTTCTCTACCAAATTTACGTAGTATCCTTTCCCAATCCTGAAATGGGCTATCAAAATGGCCTAATGGGATTATCCAAGATGACCCCGGTTGAAATGACACACCAAGGATAGTTGGAAATGCCCAACTATCCTTAGATGATCCCCCATTTGTTTCAAAGTCTTGGCTACAATATTTTGTTTGTTTACAAAACCCTATAAGCTGGTCGACCTCTTTTTCAGTGGTTATTATTTTAAGCTTGTGCATCCTTTATGTCAGAGATTGATTTCTTAAGAGTTGGCCAATCTTTTTTATAGGCATGAAGTGAGGCAATGTTATGGAATAGATAACCCTCTTTTACCCCTACTTCCTTAGCTACATGTGACATTAACATCCATGCCAGGAATACGTCATTACCAAAATGGGTTACTACATCTGCACTCCTTTGATTGTACACTATATTAAGTCTACCATCCCGGAGTAGAAATTGGTAGTGCAATGAACAGGGGATTCTTTTTTGACCTCCCATTTCATATAAATCCCTGGGATAAAATATTGGTAATACACATTGCCTTGAATCTGGGTTTGTTTTTAATTCATCTACAATAAAATATAACCTACCAACCGGGTCTATACGTTCATTATAGGTGTAATCAAACTTACCTTCTTCATTTATAAATTGTTTCCATACTTCGGGCCTAAGCTTCCAGGCTTCTCCGGGGTTTACATGACCCTCGTCAAACCTTGACTCAATCCTCTCTTCAAATTCTGCCATTGCCCACTTAAGGGATTTACTTATTATGAATAAGTAATCCTTTCTTGACATTGATGTTAGGCAATAACTATAGTTTATAATTTCCTTTGTCTCAAAATTATCATCGTCCTTTACGATTTTATTTTGCATTGAGTGAGGGTGAACCTTGTGTCCCATTTCATAGACATCTCTCATTACCTCACTCATTAATTCGTAGCAATCCCCGAATACTCTCATTCTGCATCCTCCATTTTTAACCAGATGTCCATCTGATTCATGATTAAATATGTCTTCTCTTTACCATCAAGGTTAAGTTCAACCTCAGTACCCGAATACAAAGAGTATACTATCCTATCTCCGGGGAAATATCTCATTGGCCTGTCAGCTTCTCCCAACCCAGATACAACTATTGTACCTTTACCGGGTTTATCTTTCTTAGAAGTATCAGGCACTAATATACTACCAATCTTATCTGGTGCTGGGTCGGGTAGGACTATAACTCTTTGTAGGTCGGGTGTAACTTTTACTTTGTTCATATTAATTGGTTTTAAATTTACAATTCTTAGCAAATAAATCTGGTACCCCCGATATAGGTTTACCAGTTTCATCCTTCTGGAGTTGTTTAACTGCCCTTCTATGGATTTTATATGGGACCTTTGCTGGGTCTATTGTTTCAAATTTGTCCATTGCAGCTAATACCCTTCGGGACATTTCTGTTTCTGATCCCTTTAAAAGTTTCCTTATAGATTTGTAATTTTCATACATGGTAAAAGTTTCCCCAGATGTATATATATTAGCACAATAGAGTTTAACACTAACACTTGCTCTTTCTCCATATACATATTCAGCCATCCTTTGTATTAATAAAAAGTCAAATATTAGCCTTTTAGTTACTTCTGAGGATCTTAAGTTTAAGATTAGTATTGGGTTATCCTGGGTAATCCTTCTTTGGAAAACCAAACTTAATAAGCAACCTTTCCCACTACCATGGTTATTGTCAAACTTATATGCAATATTATAGTTTGAAGTTTTTTTCTTTTCCTTTAGCAGCACCTCACTTTTAACTATGTCCAAGTAATCAAAGTTAACATAATTATTTACTAACCTTGTCCACTTACTCATGGTATACCCAAACATATACCCAAAGTTAAAGTTAGGATCAACCCATGATTTATTAATCTCCATGAAGTGGTCATAGGATAATATTTGTGAACCATACCTATTACCCCCATTAGCAACTACCTCTTCCTCTTTTAATACAAGGTATTCATTTATAAATTCCCAGGCTTCCTGAGATGTAGCATGGTTACTTTGAATCATCTAGGGATTGTTTAAGAGTTACCGAACTGTAATCGGGTGTTTTGGATATAACATCGTCTATGTGAGACTTTACAGCTAATACAGCAGCATAGGGTATTTCAACCATAGTGGAATTAAAATTACATTTTTTATTAAAGATAGTTACATTGTGAACATCTATAGTATTTTTACCGGGTAGATTTCCAAGCACCCTTCTCCTTGTGGGTGTTTTAGCAATTTTAAACTCTTGTACATCAGCATCGTCCCATCGGGGAATTATAAAGTATTCTATTGCTATTATAAAATTTCCAAAGAGTATTGTATCCTGTGACATGTTTAATAGTTTGATTTAATCCTAAAACAGTTTATGAGGTTCTTCTTATAATAAATAGTAAACAGTGATCTAGGGGTCATCCCAATGAAATAAAAGAACTGGAATAGCAATTCATTAGCTCTCAGTATGTATTGTTTATAGGTTAACTCATCTGTTAACATCTGGGATTGTTTCCAAGGCTTATTCTTAAGAGTGTTACGAGCTACCTGATACCAATAAGTAGTTCTCCACAAATACCTCTCCATTACAGCCATGTGTTTTTTACTTAAATGCCTCCCACCCCTTAAAAATTCATCTACCAAGTCCTCATCCTTTATTACTACAAAGCTAGCATAGGTTGAGGGTTTGGGAAATTCTGTTAAAAGGTTATCTTCCCCCAACTTTAAAAGTTTGGTCATAGCATCTATGTTATCTCCATCTGTTATGTCCTTAATAGATATACCAGAGTATATCATTAACTCCATGTGGAAGTGTAAAGCATCCCCTAGCTCCTCGTTAAAATTTTGAAGGTGGGGTACCATATCTTCTCTTTGGTAACCCCGATGAAACATGTCCATTAGTACCAAGTAAGATTCCCAGGCTTCTCCCAACTCCTCAATTACCCTGGATATAAAATCTTTGATAAGTGATTGGCCGGCCCGGGTATTTATATTGATGGGGTATGGTGGTAGCCCCTCTATGTCAATATACTTTTGAACTAAGTTTAACTGCAGGTTAAAAATTTCTTCTAAACCCTTTGTACCTACATTTGGTACTTCTTCTTTAATATCTCTGATATCCATCGTTATTCTTTTATTAGGGATTCATATATTTCTCTCATTAATTCTTTGGTTAAATTAAATTTAACCTTACCTCTAACCAATATTAGACTTTTAGGTAAACCCTTCTCTGTACATTCTTCTATGTATTGTTTTACCTTTTCAGTTTTCTCTTCGAGTAAAAACTCAGCTTCCTCTTTATCCTTAAACCTACCCTCTGATTCAATTTGGGTTCTTTTAATATGCATGTTCTGTGCTTTTACTATTGCACAAAAATCAGCATCCCCACATACTGAGCAGGCTGGGTGTTTTAAGTCATGTAATTTTCCGAAGCAAGGGTCGTCTTTTGAACCCAGTTTGAATATGTCAACTGGGAATAATAAATCTTCACCTTTTATATTTTCTCTGGGCTCCCTCATATTGTTTATTTTAAATAGTATACACTTAATGTTTTAAAGTTTTCCATGGCCTAGTATCTTTTCTACTTCTTTTCCAAGTAGGATTACCTTAAATTTCTCTGCTCGGTAGTAGTTAACCCTGTGCTTACTATGCCTACGTAGATAAGCCCCTGCATCAGCAAAATCTTCTGCATAAACTTTTGTTTTAGATTTATGAGTACGCAATATCCTGCCTATTAATTGGAGGGTGTTTATAGCAGAGTCACCCGACGCAGCGTTTTGCATATACCTAATCAAAGGCATGTTCTGTCCTAGTTTGATTAGTAAGGAAGCTACCAGGATATCCAAGCTACCCCTCTTAAATTTATCAATTACCTCTTTACGATTTGATACTTTGTGGTGTACAAAACCTATTCTGTAATCTGGGAACTCTTCCTTTATCCTTTTATATAACCTTTCAACATGTTCATGGTACTTTGCAACTACTAATATTGGGTAAACTCCCCTATCAATATAAAAGCCTATCCTTTCTATAGACATGTTTTCTCTTTGTCTATTTCGAGTTATACCCTGGTCATATTCTAATTTGTAATCCCCTTTTTCCTTTACACTTAGGTTACCCCTAACTATTTTTATTACTACGGGTGTTGAAAAACCCTTGTCTATTAATTCCTGGTTTTTTATTTGATATGTGACATCCCCGAACAATGAGAGTACTTGGGTATTTTTAACCTTATCTTTGTGTAATAATGGAGTACCAGATAAACCCACTCTAACTATACTGTTATATACAAGGGCTAAAGCTTTTTTATTACCTTGACTAGTAACTTGGTGGCATTCATCAAAGAGTATCATATTGTATTTTAACAATTTACTCTTGTATTGTTCTGCACGACTCCTAATAGTAGGGGTCATACACACCATTATATCTGCCCATTTAATTTTATCACCCTGCATGTAGCCCCAGTCATTACCAAACATACCAGGCATATCATCTAGAAACTGCTGGTATAAGTCTTTATTATTAACTAATATTAATGCCTTAGCCTCCCGGTAAGATTTGTATATAAATGCTGCTATAGCAGTTTTACCCGCATTAGTTGCCGCAGCAATTATACCCCTATCAAACACGATGTCTGTGCCCTTTAGAGTATTTTTTACTATACTTTCTACAGCTTCCTTTTGATAATCCCTTAGTGTGAATTTACCTACTGATTTAGGTATCCCGGTAAATTCCAAAGCTTTCCTATTGTCTATGTACCTTATATTTTCTCCATAACTTTTTATCTTATCTACCATCATAGGCAATAGGCCCGTATTAGCATTTCCAACAGGGCTTAGAAATTCTATCTTACCATCCCAACCTTTAGGCATAAATCGTCTAAGGTGAAACTGGTTAGGATGTCTTACCTTCATACTCTCATAAAGCTTCTTAAGAACGGGTTGGTTCCCCGTCAGATGTACCTTGTTGTTGTTGATCTCGATCTGAATCATTTAGTTTTTTGTTGACTTTTATTATACCTTTTACTTTCACTTTATTCTTAATTAACCAATCTACAACCTCCCCCTCAGTACGCTTGGCATTACGGGCCATGCATCTAATTAGTATATAGGTCCCCTCTACATGAAACATAGCCGTGTTTTTTATGCCATGGCTTATGTTTTCATAAGCCACCTTTATTGGATTTATTATCATGCCTTTTTAATTTTATCAATATCCAACTTAAACCCATCATCTGTTTTAATGTTAAATTTAAATAGGTATTTATTTAACCTATCAATTGCCTTCTCGCCTATTAGTTGTAATGGGTCGGGTATTCCCCCTGTAAAATCTAACCCATAGAATTGGGCTTTTATATAATCTACCCCATCTACTCCTAACCTATTTGCTTCTTCCCTTACTTTCATAAAACATAAGTATTTATCTGGGCTATCATACTCATTTACTACCCCAGTCTTCCTTGCAATATGTCCCACGTAATATTTATAAAGGGCATTTGTCCCATCTGGATCTGAGTCTTTGGCTAATTCCAACTCAGCTTGGTATGTTTCACATATACCACTATACATATTATTAAATTTCACCAAGCCAAACTTTTTCATTTTCTTTAAACCCAGTTCTATGTACTTATGGAAGCCCTCTTTCTTTTCTAGGTTGAACTCATTACAAAAATCAATAGCCTGGGAAGTAATTACCTTTAATGAATCCCAATCTTTACTACCGGCTCTAATGGGGGCTATACCTTTATGTTTAAGTTGTCTCCTGACTAGGTGTAGGAGGTTAGCAAATATGCTTGAATCTAACCTTGATGATGATAATAGTTTGCATACCTTTTTATCTACTCGGTCATTAGTAATATTTATACTCCTATTAATAATTGAGTAGGGTCTACTTAGGGAGAATATTTGGTATGCTAGTTTTTCATAAGTAGTATTCACCTTTATAGTTTTACTATTGACTAATTCTTTTAAAACTAGCAACAGTTTATCTTCAGTGATATGTAGTGATGGGTTTCTTACCATGTTTCATTTTTAGCAGGTCTGTATAACGTAACCAATCAAATTTGTTTACTCTTCTTAGGGTTTCTTCTTTACCTATATCATTTACGTCTTTTTTACCTTCCCAGTATACTAACTTAATGTTTTTGTAAAACACCATATCTAACCCCAGGTCAATGGATTCTTCTATTGCATCTGGGTCTAATAGTAATACTATGGATTTAACTGGGGATTTAATTATCATTGATTTTTGTTTCGGGGATACTGACTTACCCCCAGTAGCTATTGCATCATCCCCGATTGTTTCTGCATTTAATATCCCCTCTAGCAGGTATACGTTTTCATATATTGATAATGCATCAAGGTTATATATAATACCAGACTTACCTATACCTGTATCCTCAATAGTTGGGTTATTATACTTAGGACCATTACCAAAAAACTTCCTAGTATGAAAGTAGATCAATTCCCCCTTTAAATATATAGGTATTATTATATAGCCAGCATATTTACCTTCTCTGCAATAACCCCAACCTTTATAAGAAACCTCGTCAATATCAAACTTCCGGGTAATACCAATATAATCTCTGGCCATTCTACCAAATCTAGTATCACCCAGTTTAATATTAATATATTCTTCGGGTAGTTCTATGTGCTCTTTTCTTACTTCCCTAATAATTGAAGGCTCTATGTAATCTACTCCCTCAAAGGCTTTTAGGAATACCCATACATCCCTATATTCTTTTAAGTGTTCCAATCTAAGTATTACATTTAAAGGACTAATCTTATCCCCACAAGTAAAACAGTTAGCCCTTCTATCCGATATATGTACTCCGAACTTATCGGCTTTACCGCAGAAGGGACAATCGCCTTTTAGCCAACCCCTCTTATACTCATGCATACCCCTTCTATTAATAAAGTAAGAATAAATCTTACCCTTAATATTATTGTTATATGTCTGACTCATCCTCTATATCTTTTTTTCTTGGCTTCCTTGCTACTTTCTCTTCGGGTTTGTTATCTAAGTGTTTAAATTGCTCATCAAACTCAGCCCTTTGTTCCTTAGTCATTTCTGTTAATCTTTGAGTTTCTGCATTTACCCAATATACTGCACGGCCTTTTGGTTTACCGTCTCTTTGGTCAACCAGTTCTAAACGCTGTATACCTGCAGCTTCTTCTGTCTCTGTCCTATTTAATCCCCATATTGCCTGAGCGTTTCTTATAATATTGATATCACCAGCAACATCATTCCCCTCATACCTTGAAGCTTCTCTTACAGAAGCAGCCCTGGTTACGTGTTGTGCAGTCCATACGTGTTCAATGTTTTTCTCAAGGGCTAAGTTAGCAACCTCTATATAAGCTTCTGAAATCCTTTCACTGATGTTTTCTTTACCTGCCAAACAACCCATCTTACCCATAAAATCAATTATAAGTACGTCAACTCTTATACCATATTCACGGTATAATAAATCTATATAATTACTTATGTCATTAGCTGTGGTTATAATAGCGGGCATACGTTTAATTACTAACTCTACACCTAACCTTTTATATTTACGTAATGCCTTTTGTATCTGCCTATCAAACTCACCCGTTAGGATTTGCTTCTTATCCTTGTTAATTATTGCCTGCTCAACCCTTATAGTTAATTCATCCTCACCATTCTCAAGGTCTATTACTAATACCCTTTTTTGTAACCTCATATAACCCCGAGCAGTATTCATTAACATACCCGTTTTAAATTTCTTTGGTTTATCCAGGATTACTATAATACTCCCTTTAGAGTAACCCCCTGCATTTGTCATACGGTTTATTTGTTTCCAAGGGGTTGGTAATATTGTACCTCTATCCTGTCTATCAAATTGCCTCTCTTTAACATCTGTTACTAGAAATGCCCCTTTATGGTCCCTGCCTATCAATTTAGGGGATACTGCTTTTTGTACCTGTTTGGAAAATTGGTCGTATTGGTTATAATTAGTTAAATCTACTTCCTCTACTATGGCTTTTAAATCAACGAATTGAGAAAACTTTTCGGTCTTCTCAAGTATATCTTCCCCATCTTTAACTGTACCCTTATATAAATCTTTACATATATCTATTATATTACTCCTGTCGCTTACTGTTAATAAATCCCTAAACTGTTTTTCACTAAAGGATTTATTTACTTCTTCGAGTAGAATAGTTAAACCGGGAACTCTTCTTTTTGTTTTAAAATACCTCTTAAGGGTATACGCTATAATTGCGTGATCCGTTAGTGTAAAATAGTAATCAGTGTAAAGGTTGAGAGCTTTGTATCCGTTAATATCCTGGACTGTGAATTTTAACAAATCTAATTGAAACTCAATAGTGAACTGGAATTTCGTATCCGCCATAGAAATATATCAAAGTATAATATAATATAGTATCCTTATTTTTAATAGTATACCCGTTACTTAAAATATCCATGAGTTAATAAGAAGTACCTTATTTATATTAACCCGGTATTATTTTTATTATATTTGCATTATATAAATTAAAACAGGGTACAAAATGGAATTACACAGATTAAAAACTATGAGTGAGTCTTATGACCAAGTTCTATTCAATAGGCTTTACAATGAGACTAAAGGATTACGTAAATCTCTAGTATTCCAAATAGATGCTAGAAGGTTTAATGTTACTCAAGATATAATAGAGTCTTGGTTCGATGATAAATTCATATTCGTTTTTAATAAATATTATAGCAAAGTTTCTAATGAGGTTTTAAAAGGTTATATTATTAACTCTTTAAAAACCTTCAAATTCAGGATACTCAGAAAGGCTTATTCTGGTTACACAATGATTAGTATAGATGACACCCAGAGATTAGTCAACATTATACCGGATAAGCAAGAAGAAGACAATTATGGTGAATTTTTAGAACTTGCATTATCATTCTTAAAAACAAAGTTATCAGATAATGCAATGTTAGTTTTAGAAACTGAAATAAATCCCCCGGAATACATCTTAGATAAGGTATCCCCTACCAAAACAAAAATACCCGCAAAAATGCTTTGCGAGTATTTAGGATTAGAAGCAAATAACAATGCAATCACTCTTATAAACTCTCTAAGGAAAGAAATTAAATCTTCTGTTGAAGAAGCTAGGAAATTCTTTAACGGTAAGCTTCTACAAGTATAAGGACCTCTGATAAACCATTTGCGTTATTTAACCAATTAGCCTCAGTCCCTTGGGAAGTTGTAACAGTCAGGTATACTCTTTTTATGGGATTGCTGGGATTTAATTTAACAACAAATTGCCAAACTTGGGATTGGTAACCTAATAAGCTAGGCATAGTAAGCATGGGGCAATTGAAATTGTTCCTACCATTTTCATCTGCAAAATGTATCTGGCCCCTAGCTGCATTACCAGCAGCTGTATTAACAGAAAACATTACCTTTAATAAAGCCTCAGATGCATCGGGACTTGTTAGGGGGTAGCTTATGTCAATGTAACCTTGACTTATATTTAGAGAACCTGAGGATAATGAAAAGTCTACTCCAAATGGCCTATCAGTCCATTTCCATACTCCACCATTACCTAAGTCCCCCCATGAACCATCTCCCCTTAGTACATTGCTCGTACTACCCGATAGCTTAGGTAATAAGCCGTGTCTTAAAGTTGTAGCATTCAAATCTGTGTTATCATCTGGGACTCCCCAGTCATCTAGCTTAGTTTGATTTAAATCTATTATCCCTTGATTTGCGGAGTGTAATAAATTATCCAGTGTAGATAGGTTTTCAATTACTGTGTTATCCTTGTTTATATAATATTCACTTGTATAATCAGTTTTTACACCAAGCAAGGTAGATAATATTTCGCTATGGGTTAACCCCCCTAACTCATGGGTGGGGGTTAAAGTAAAAGTTAAACTGCTAAAGGTAGCAGCATTAGCCCCTACTGTAACAGTAGCTATTAATACTCTTTTCTCTGGATTATCCAATGCTGGTATAGGTTGTCCAGCTACACCCGATTGGACGTTATAGGTTGCGGGGTTTGAGCCACTGGATAATAGGTACTGGTGTTCACAATAAATAAGGTCATACCTTATACTGGCCTCATTATTTTTGGGTATACTTAAAGTTATATCTGCATCATCATTGTGGATAACCTGCCCCTGTGGAGTTAATATTACCCCTGTATATTTACCTAGCACGGGGGGTACAGATTTAGAGGATTTCTTAACTGACTCAGTTGAATGGTTCATGTGAACCACTATAGAAGACCCCCCTTGTGTATGTAAAGAAAAATCATCAAAACCAGAATACCTGCCGGGTCTAAGTAAACCCAATAAAACTTCAGTAGTTTCAAAAGAATATATAGAAGCCTTATATGTGTGAAATTGTTTTTCCATTTTATATTATTTTTATAGGCCGGTTAACCTGTTAAGAAACTCAAATCGAAATGTCCGGGTTAGGGATCACTGCAAATAATAATCGGCTTTAAACCCTAAATCCAAGTCAGTTGAAGGGTGAAATTCAATTGTAAAAGATGTAGGCACTGAATACTCGTGATTAATAGTAGGGATACCACTCCACCCATCCTCATCAAAAGTATACAACACCGTCCCTCCAGTACCAACACCAGAGTAAACTTTAACCCACATCCCGGCAGCAGCACTTGAATTATTTACACCATCATGCCAGAACGTAAACTTTAAATATTTTGCACCAGCTGCATTATTAACCACCTTAGTATATGTTGTACCGTCTTCCTTATCAGGGTGAAAAGAAGACCCTGTATAATGTGATTTTAAGGTGCCGCTGGCAGTTGTTCTTGTTTCATTAAACATTATTGGATCAGGAAAAACATTTGTAGCAATTGTGCCAGACAAAGGGGTTATCGTATGACCCTCAGGGGCTACTCCAGGTAAATATTCAGGGTGCTCTGGACCTTTAGTATAGATAACGATATCATCAATGTCAGCATAAATTAATTCATCACTGCAATTATTAAGACTATGCTTTATAACTCCTCCTTCAATAAATCCTAAATGATTATTTAACTGCGTAACCGATTGAAACCATAGAGTGTCAGTTTGCTGCGCCAATACACCATCCTTATAAGTTGCTACAATGGCATTTTTTTGACCTGGTGTGTTTACTTTTACTCTTTTAGTATAGGTTATACACGATCCGTTATTGGTATTTCCGTAATTCAATTGTATGTTCCATGTTCTTATCTCATAAACGTATGAATATATCCTCGAAGGCGCTCCTGACCCCATTCCATTATGAGCTGACCAACCATGTAAATCTCCAATTGTATCAATAACCCACGGATCATTTATAACATTCCAGTGATTGCCCCCCCAAACTCCCCCAGAGGGTACTTTCCCTCCGTAAGTATTATTAACCGTATGCTCACTGTCATAGTTACTAGAATAACACACCTTCACGTCCATATACAGTTCCGGATAAACTGTGTCAAGCATTATCCCAACTTCTATTCCCTGATTTGTAGTACAATCACCTATATCATACTTTGACCTTAAAAATTTATTACCAGCATTATCTATAATTGATTGGTTATCTTCTCTGAAATTAGGCATAATAGCTTGCCATCTATTTACAATTGTATTACTCGTGATTGTACCTGTGGGTAAGTCATTTAAATTATCAGCGAATAAAGTATCAGAAACAAACGCTTCTGGATCTCCCGGCTCTTCAGGATCGGTGTTAGGTATAATTTTCTCACCTGGATAAGGTTTGAAATATACTATTTGATTAAGATTTCTGCGTGAAATTAAGCTCTCTGCACGTCCTAATTCGAACGCCGGAATATCATTAACGTGATCATATAGCGAATCAATTTGAAATTGGGCAGGTAGGTAATTATATATTTGTAAATTATCAAAATATCCGTTTGAGTAAAATCCTTGATTACCATCTAAATATCCATTTATACTCAAGTGCCTATCATTGTAAGGAAAATCATTTCGTATCAATGAATCAGAACTCGCTAACGTTTGTTTTACTTTATTTATATAAATTCGAGCGACTCCGGCATCACGATTAAACCAAAACCCGAAATGCGTCCAATCATTGTCTATCCAAGCATTCGAAGCAGTTATAACAGTATTTGAACCACCTGGACCAGCTGTATAAAGGTAAACGGAATTTGTTGTACCGTTAAGTCTGGCATACCATCCCTGTTGACCGCCAGAAGGGAAATTACCACAAATTACAGTGTTGTCGGTAGTAGTACTTGTACGAACCCATACCGATACATAAAATTTCGTTCCTGAGTTAAAATTGTTTTGGGTTTCAATTTGACTACTAACAGAAGGAAACATACTACTAGCCCCCTGCACCTTATAGGTAGTGTTATATGCTACCGTGCCTTCTGTGGTCGTAGCAACGTTATACATAGAGCTGTCAACGCCATTCTCAAATAGCATTTTAAGGATAGGGCGTTGTGATTGAGCTTCAAGAGCTATCAACGACATTAATATAATAAGTATCTCCCTCATGGCATCTGGAATATTACTGTACAAGACACCCTAAGCGGAGCTGTACCTGATCCGGTAGAACCAATAATTTGTATTATATCACCCAGCAAAACATCATCATTTGAAGTATTAATAGTTGCATCAGCTTCAGTAGCTCCTGTAAATGTTGCACCTGTGCTTGTCATATTAACCCATGTACTGCTTCGGTAACGTCGAATAATTACTGTTTCCGTTGCGCCTCCCGGATTACTTCCCCCGCTGGCTGTTAATTGTACCGAATTCATACCGATGAGGGGATTATTTGCCTTAATTTTAAACTCAACAGTATCAGCACCGGCTGATAGTGAGATCAACAGGGGCTGCGTTTGCGGTAATCCAGCAATCGAATCCGGGCCAACCCCTACGGCAATTTCTCCGTCTGATATGGTGCCTTTTATAGTTCCCACCCCGTAGACCCCATCCTCTAAGAGTTTAAGTCTATTATCGTGAAGTCTAACCGAGTCCCCAATCCATGAAATAGAGTCATCTTGAGAGTCATTTTTAGCCCCCGCGGTAACTAAGGCCGAACGTAAAGGAATAGTAAATTTGGAAGTTGTACCATCCAGTGTATCTTTATTAGCATGGGTATGACCCATAATCTCCATAGCTTTTAACCTAACATCATGGACTTGGAGTGAATCAGACTGGTTGTTAATAGAGTCAAATACTACCCCAAATAGGCCCATGTGGCCCGCCAAACTATCCCAGGCTGCGGCTACTGTCCTGTTGTATTTAAGGAAAGCAGTTCTTATGGGATCACCAGTTCTATCGTTGGGGCTTGATCCCACGTCTATCTGTTCCGGTTTAACTTGGCTAAAACCTACTAGTGATAATAAGCTAATAGTTAAAGTTATTAATATTTTTTTCATCTTTTATTTATTTAAGTATTATCCGCGGTTATTAGTGTGTCATCAGCAGTTATAAAGGTTGAGTCAGCATAATAAGATACTTCTCCCCCTTCTACTCTTAGTTCCATTAATATAGCATTTACGGGTTGTATAAAATTTTCTATTACTTCTCTTAATCTCTCAAGTTCCTCTACAGTAGGGGTTTTAATGATTGTACCATTAGTATCTGTTATAGTTATTGAATATCTAGAGAATGAAACACAAGAAGTGTCATAGATAATGCAACCCCCATCATATTGTAAATCCATGTCATAGTTATTCCCCGAGCCTGGTATTTCAAAATAGTCTATTATTACCCAGTCCATTAGGGCTAAAAAATTATCCAAACTTCTCCTCGAACCCTTGTATTTATATATCTCAAATATATTAGACAATAAAGCTCTATACTTAACCTCGCTGTTAAATATGTCTGGGGGATTACCAAGAGTATCCGATAAGTGTATTAAAAATTTACTCTTATCAGCAGTGGGTAATGAGTCATAACTATCTGCATGGAATAATATACCTGTGCCCTCAAGAAAAGGTTTTACCTCCACATCTATTTCATTACAGAATATAGATAAAAATCTTTCTAATGTACCCTCACTGTTACTATCCTTATAAGCGTCATTCTCTTTAAAGTAATTTGGTAATAGGCCAAACAAAAAGTTAGGCTTAGTAGATGTTTTAGAAAATGTGAACATTATTATATATATTGTTCTATTACTTCTAAGTTAATACCTGTGCTCTTTATTATGGGTACAGTAAAATCATCAACTATTATGTCTGAGTTAAAGGCATAGGTTGAAAAGAACCATTCCTCGTTTACTGTATAATTACCAGATATAGTAAATGACAGGCCATTAGAAGAAAATAATGATCCAGATGATGCCACCCCAACATATTCATCATTCCTGTAAACCCGGAATGTGTTAGTGGTTATTGCTACCAATCTCCATAGAGCTTTAACAGTAGAGCCCGAATTAACTGTTGATGTCCAAGTTAATTGAGTATCAGTATCTATACCTCTCCTTGGGTATGGTTTGGTATATATGTAATCCAAAGATAAGAAGTCTACCTTATCCAGGTTATCTATTAAAGCTATTATATCTGATTTTCTTATTCTTCTGTTTATGTCACTATTGTTAAACCCATACCCTATTAATAGGGCCTCCTTAATGTCATTACTTGTAGCAATCACATTTCTCCTAAACTTAGCAGTTACAGTTAACCCAATAATTAATTCTGTTATTCCAGCGGGTCTTGCAAATATTGCTAGTCCAAACATTTTCTTATCTGCAAAGAAATCTTCAACGTCTGTAAGTAAAGCACTAGAAGCTTCTGTTCCAGATGTGGGTGCAACATATATTTGCAAAGCTTGGGCACAATTAAATTCTAAATCTACTTTAGAAACCCCAGGTACCAATTTTGAAAGGTCCTTGTAATCCTGAAGTGTAACTGCCCTTCCTAATGTCCTTATGCTTAAAGGGGCTGACGATCTAATTCTTTCTAAACCCTCGGTACTTAAACCTCCAGATGCTGGCTGTGGATTAGTTATTGTTATATCATCAGAATAACCCGTTACGTCGGGTTTTGTTGAAGCATCAAAGTTTGTTATAGTATTTACATCAGAATTACCAGCTTCTCCTAAAGTCTGGTAATAAGTTGCTAATACCTGATTACCCGCAGATGGTATTACTCCATGTACCCCGTCCCCAAATTTAACAAATATTTCTTTATCCTCATTAACCTCAACTATAAAGTGTTTATCTAATGGGCCAGAGAATGCAAATGTTGTCTTTAATTGCCAAGCCTCATTATCAATAACTATACCCACAGAGTCATGCTCATATTTATCATTTATTACAAATGTTTGGCTTGGTGCGTTATTAGTTGTACCTAAGTTTTGGTTAGATAAAGTTTTTCTTTGTTTAGCCCTTACATAAGCGTATGATGTCCCGGTAAATACTGTTACGGGGGAAACTAAAAGGTATTCTACACCAGATGAATTTTTAACTATTACCCCTTGGGTAATTTCAAAGTCAGACTCTAATAAAACTGGATTACCACTAGAGTCTACCATTGTTACCTTTAAATCCACTGAAGCTGGTATATAAGCTTTAACCCTATAATCTATTAACCTTGTAAGTTTTATCATAGAGGTGTACTTCCTTGCTGTAGTTATAAAAGATTCTCGGGCTATTTGGTCTATGTAATAATTTAGCTGTTCTACTAACCCAGCAAATAGGGCTATAATTATTACTAATAAATTACTATCAGAATAATCAGTTATTTCAGGTACAGCTACCTTAAGCCTATTTATTAAAGAAGCCTTAATAGACTTATAGCTACGGTCTATATAAGTTACCCAGGGGTTATTTAAAGCCATTGTTAGTAATTAAGAGGGTATGATAATGATTCCTGAATACCTAATTCTTTGACTAAATAGGTAAGGTTAATTTGTAATGATGTTGGTGATGTTCTTACTATGTTTTTAGATGTTAATGTTATCCTTGGTTCCCAGTCATTGATGGCATCAACAACAAAACCCTCAGCTAAGCTTATCAGTATGTTATCATTTGGTTCTTCTAATGTTTCCATTATCCTTGAACCGAATAAATTTTGGAAATACCTAGTAAATGTGGGCCAACTAAGTATTATGATAATGGATGATTTTATTAAGTCTACACCGGTTACTATTTTCGCTTTACCATCTGCTATTTGGATGGGGAATATTAAACCGGAAGTAAATAGTGATGTTGCCATATTTAAAGTAAATATGGTGTTGTTTAAAAGTTAACCTTTCTTAAGGGTTTTCTATTATTATTAGGGGAAATAATTTTTCTATAAAATCCTGGGATATGTCTAAAGGTAGCATTTTCCTGGCTATACAGTTAGCGTTAAAATCTGTATTTTCTTTATCCAGAAACATCTGGTATCCCTTTAACTCTTTATTATACTCATCAATAATGGGTTTAAATTTTTCCCTAAGATCTTTTAACTCTGTGTTATAAGAACTCGTTTTGTCAGCCATTATGTCCACGGGGATATCATATACTTCCCTGTCCTGTATTTTAAAAGTTCTTGGTTTACCCGACTCACCATCCCTACTTGCATAAAGGGTATTTATATTATTTACCCCTTCATAAAACTCATTTAAGTTGTCGGGCACTTTCAATGTAGATTTTATAGCCTCTACTAAACCCTTAAGTTTATCTTTAACCCGGGCTATTTGGTATAATACATCAAACCTAGTATTAGGACTTTCCCATTCCTTAAATTGCGATAAATCAACCTTTTCTAGGTTAGATTGTAATATTATTAACTCCTTGTTTGTCATATACCAAATTTATTATTTAATAGTACCCAAGGATAAATTTTCAACCATACTGGATAACTCCTTTATTGCTTCTATTAGTATGGGGATAATCTCAGTATAATTAACTGTTTCAAACTCTTTATCACCCATACTAAATATGGGGTGTAAGGTTACCAGTATTGGCAATATGTCAACTACTTCTTGTGCAATTAAACCCAAATGATCTCTTTGGTCATTTGGTTTATAATTAGTGTTATATTTAAACCTAACCCCCCTTAAAGATTTGATAGTTCCTAAAGGGTTATCTATATTACCAATGTCATGTTTAAGCCTAATATCAGATGGTATTGACTGACTACCTAATACTGTACCAGCAGCAGCAAAGTTCCCATTAGCATACCATTTAAACCTATCTACCAAATCTGTTTCAGTACCATTAATAGTAGATAATACCATACTACCGTTATTGTTATTTGTTTTTGCATCCCCATCCTGTATAAAATATAAAGCTATGTTATGTGTTAATTGGGATTGACTGTTTACAGAATATCCCTTTATTGCCCCCAAGATTGAAGAGGCAGGAGTAGTGGTTAACGTTCCTAAAGCCCCTTGGCTTCTATAGAAATTAAATGTAGAGGCTCCCCCTGTAGCGAAGGTGTATAAACCCATACCAGCACTAACAGTAGAAGTTAACACACTAAGTTTATCAGTAGGTGTATAGGTAGTATAAGTAGTTGATAGTTTTAGACCAGTTGAGGATAATGAAGCTCTTATCAGGTTATTAGTTGCAAAGTGTATAATTTGATCATCTATAGTACCTATAAGTATATTTCCCCCATCATTATAAAAAGCAGCACTATTGGCTGTAGCCATACTAAATAAAGTAGCAGTAGAGGCATTTCCAAACCTAACTATTTGTAGGTTATTACCTGAATCCAGGTATAAATCTAATACAGCCTTACCAGTTGTTTGTGTATTACCCCCTGTTAGACTATGTAAGGTTATACCGTCAGTACCAAAACTCTGGTACATTGATCTAGCTATACTTAGATTACCCAAACCATCTACTGAAAACTTTTGAGACCCCGCATTCCGTAGGGACATTAAAAGAGAATTAGTAGCAGTTAGGTTATTTACAGTATCTAACAAATATGCTACAGCATTATCAATATTAGATACTCTAGGCCATAATAATAACCTAGTAACAGTACTACCCCCCGATCCTATTGAAGCCTCGAGTATTTTTGATGTATTATTATTACCAGTAGGGCTATCATCTATTATATATATGTACCTGTTGGCAATACTGTAAGCTGTTGAGGGACCCGTGTAAACTCCCCTTAAGGAAAGCATACTACTATAATCGCTAGAGGTAACATTTTCTTCTCTATATATATCTAAGCCGGTTCTATTGGTTTTAGTAAAGGCCGAAAAAGCTGTGCCTTCTCCCAGGTAATTATACCCTAGTGTACCCTGGCTCCCATATATTCTTATACCCTCATTAAGGTTACCATTAACCAATATACCATAAGTAGCATAACCCAATGAGGATTTATGCACATGTAGAAATGAATTTACTACCTCAACACTGAACTGGTCTATGTTAAATACATTAGAGTTATTAGCTGTAAAAGCTAATACATCATCCACTGTTTGTTTTATATGGGTATCATTATCACCAAAACCTATCCCCGAGGATAATCCTAAGGATATAATATTAGAAGATGTTAAAGGTGATAAATAACCCCCACTTAAAGTCCAAAGACCATCCCCAGAACCTACTAAGCCATCTACATAAGTTTTAACTGCGTTTGATGTGGGTATTGCAGTAGTAGATGTAGTAATTGAAGTAGCTACAGAATATCCCGTTGATAACAAATTACCTGACGTATTTTCATAAGTGGGTATATAACCACTGTTTGAAGATGTGGGGCCTTTAACAAATTTATCTGTTTGTAATTGGTTTTTAAAATCGGCCCAAGATATCCTTCTGTCGCCAACGGCACTTATATTGGTAATAATGGTATCACCCCCAATCAAAGTAGTTACTAATGGTAATCCCAATAAATCAATACCATATAATACATTATCGCCATAAGTAGCATTGTTAGAACCCACTACCACTGTTAGCCCCACACCAGCCCTAAACATTAAAGTGTCATTTGAAGTAGCATTAGCTGTAATGGACCCATCAGTTACTTTGTCATAAGCGTTAGCTATACCAGCCCCTAGTCCAGTTGTTAAGTTTGATCTACTTATCCTTCTATATGAAGACACTGATGTGTCATAGATAACTAAATAATCATCATCTGATATAGCGGTTCCTTCTGTTAGGTTTATAAAATCGTCGATAGCCGAAAAACAAGGTAACCAACTTACAGTATCGAAAAACATTAATCTCTTCTGGGTAGTATTAAAATATAATTGACCCCCGCTTAATGAGAATAAGGGGTCATTAGCTAAATTATGGATTACGGGGTTTAATAGTTGATTATAATTAAATTGTACATTTTCGTAAAAATTGTATTTATCAAAAGCTTCAGGGATATTGTTTAAATTATTAAAGTCTAGATAAAAATCGGGTAATTGTCCCCCTAACATTTCAGCATTATCTACTACCCCATCACCGTTAACATCGTATTCCATTTTTAACATATCACCTAAACCACCCCCCCCCGTGATATTAACTATCATCTGTGTAACGTAATCCTTAGTGGCCTTAACTGTGGGTATTTCTGTTAGAGAATTACTAAGAAACAAGTTTTGCTGGGTTCTAACATATAAACCATCAGCCTTAACTACTATGCATGACTCGGGATTCCTTGATATGTTTACTCCCCCTATTATTATATCAGTTGCATAAGGCAAACTATATACCTCAGCCTTAAGAGTATCGGGATTAACTCTTAATGTCTTACCATCCAGTTTATCTTCAAGGTATCCAGAAGTAGGGTCAAGTTTAGATACTTTTACCATTTCATCGGGAAAAGGTTGATCATTAGTTACATACCAAGATAATATATGGTTATGTACTGATGTAGCTATATCAGAGAATGTTTTTGTCATAGCCACAATCTGCTCACTGGTAAAGTCTGGGGGACCTGCCGGGGCATAAGTTGGATTATTAGTAACCAATTTTTCTATGAAGTCATCTATTAAATGACCTAAGGGGAATCCTGGCATATGTTTAGTGTTGTACTGTTGGGTTTTGTATATAGTCTTTATCAGTTAATTCCAAATTACCCGGCTGAGGTAACATACTGGGTGATCCTAAATTGGGTTGGACCATTACACCCGTTTGCCCAGATACTGGGTCTATATGTATATGTCCTTTGTAGTGAAGTAACCAATCGTTAACCTTATTTTCTATTTTGTTTAACTGTTCAGTTGTTTCTATTACCTTAAGCAGACCTTCATGTTCTCCTAATTTTTCAGATGATCCCCCGGTTATATATATCTTACCATCCTCATCCTTTATGATAATCATTTGTTTTCCTGGGCTCTTAAAACCATAGGTAGTAACAGATTTAAATTCACTGGGTTTCTGTTTTGGGGAGTAATAACCATGGGACCATACGGGGAAAGCTGGTTTACCATATTCAAATTCTACCCATACTAAATCACCCTTCTTGGGTAATACCTGTATACCATAATTTTCCCCCGAAAAATTATTCCTAGGATAAGCCCATTTAACATGAGTCTTTACCCCTGTTACTTGGGGCACTTTAACTAATAACCTATTTAAACCATCTGGGTCATCATTATCTACTACATAACCCCTATATACACTATAATATTTACCAAAGAACTCCATTCCTTGGTAGAAGATATTATTTAAAAATGAGGTAAGATATCTCATTCTGCATCTGGATTAATCTGTGTTTTTGATTCTGATATTAACTTTGCAATCTTTTCTATGTTCTGATTAATATCAATACCACCTTCTTGTAAGGCCTCTTCTACATTCTTATAGTGAGAAACTTCACTACTCTGTACCCCAGGTAAATAATAACCCCCCGGTGTACTACCCACTAATACCTTCAGGTTATTTATATCATTAAATAGTTTCTCTTCTGTTAGGTATCTCTTTTCAAAATCATCACCCTCTGGGTTAACTTCTGTATCCGTTTTGTAGAGACTTTGAGAGTTTGCATCATCAACTATAAATACCTCACAATTTGTTATATACCCAGAAGAATTTATCTCGTGTTCTGATTTTTTTACATACCAATTACCATTATGAGCAGGTAATAGGCCCTTAACGCTAAGTATACTATCAGGTACTAAACCAGGATCCCCCTCAACCTTTATGTCTGCTTCAACCCTTTCCATTTCTATATTCTTAGCCACATTTTTCATAGTGTCTATTTCAGCACCAGGATAATCTAATGGTGCAGAATATATGTAACCAGCTATACTTAGGTTATTCATCATTGCATGGAACTGATCAGATGGTGAGGCATCCTTAGGTATATACCTACCCTTATAGCCTTGATCCGGTTTGTTGTGCCATAACGCTAAAGGGTCTCTAGCAAATATTGCCCTCTTATCAACACCATGGTTTAAATAACCCATATAAGATTCTAATAAACTTTTAATACCTTTTACCTGTTCTTCTTTGGAAATAGACTTATCTTTAACTATATCTGGTAAAGGCTTCAACCCCTTCAAACTCTGTATATAAGATTCCCTAGACGTCATTATTTTAGTTGTCGGGTCTAAAGTTGTATAGCTTAATATATTTGCATCAGCTACTTCTCTCTTACTAGTAGGGACAAAGCTAAGGAAAGATTTATCTGACCTATAAGTATAAGACCTATTTGGGCTATTTCGTAAATTACGGTTATGTATTTGTAAATTATTACCACCCCCAGATATAAACCATGGGCCATCTGGGGCCTGTCTGAAAATATTCCTGAGTACATGGTAAGGGGATATATTTGCACTAACTATATCAACTGGAGTGTTTAGAAACATACCTATTGTGGGAGCGCTTTGTGTGTCATCAAAGTAATCGTTAGGTTCTGGGGGTTCAGTATTTGTTACTGTTTCTGGGGGGGTAGGGGATAAAAGATTTTTGGGGGTATTAGAATTTCCTTCATAACCCGTGTTGGGATTTATACCGGGTAATTGCCCAGGTAAAAGTTTACTATAGCTTCTCCAGATTATCTTACCATTATATTTTATCGTAGCTCTGTATTTATCCTCTACAAAAAGTTTAAGGTATTCTAATATGGTTACCTTACCAGTACCCTGCGTCTTAGTTGATTTTAGGTATGATGATAAGTCTGTACAGTTTAATTCCATATAGATTATATCTTCCCCATAGTGGGTCTTTACATCCCTAATATAAATTATTATGGGGCTACATAATTGACCTACAAAACCCCATAGTACTCTTAGAGCTGTATCATAATCAAATATACCCGTTCTAATTATAGCCTCTACACTTTTAGCCTGCAATCTTATAATACACTTATCTTCCTCATCATCCTCCATGGTGTATTTGAAATAGGTGATGTATACCTGATTCCTGTCTAAGTTAGATAACATATTTACACCTAACTCATTTTGAATAATCGCCAAAGGGACCTTAGCCATATATTGCAACTATGTTAGAAGGGTTAGGAATTAATAAAGTTGTATTTATTGGGATATTAAATATATCATCAATATCATTTACATCAGCAATTAAGTACCACAAAAATGGATCATTATATTTTTCTACGGCTATATCTAACAAACTCTGTCCCTCTCTTACTGTGTGGTAGTCATCGGTCAATTTACCGGGGTATATAATGGGCGCTCTGTCCAGTGATAATGACCCATCTGTAAACTTATATATGGTCCCTCTTTCGTATAAGGAAACGTTCATTTCTAGTAATTATTTAATTTTTACTTAAGTATCATTGCGTGAGTTAAACTAGCGTTTGCTACTCTTGCTAATGTGATTGTTTGAGTTGCCTGATGCGGTAACATATTAGTATTAACAAAATTCTTATTTGAATCATAATAACCAACCTTGAAGTTAGATAATTTATAGGGGGCTTTTAATACCTGAAAAGTTCTGTCCTGGAATAGTATACTTTGGGCTCCCCATAAAATTCTTACTCTGGGTGGCTCCCGGTCATAACCATCTGGCTTAGATAACGCTTCTACTTTTCGGCATTGGTTAATTACGTAGTCCTTTTGCCCCCCCATTGAGAACCAATCAATTTCAAATTCTATTAAATCCTCTGAGCCAATAAAATGATAGTTATAGGTATTTCTACCTATTGGTTTAATAGATACATAGGTAGTCTCTGGACTTACACTGATCTCTTGGGGTATGAAGGGTAATACTATTGATTCTATACCTTTGTTATATCCCAGTTTATCTATATTAGTTATCACTACCCCATCCATCCTTCTTACACCCCTTTGGTTACTAAAATTAGTATGGGGTTGTGATACGTTGTGGTAATTACCCGACTGTTTATTCTGGCTTTCTTGTTCCATAGGTAAATACACCTTATCTATGTCTTCATGTCCCCTAGTGTTAGGAAATAATGGTCTCCTAGCATCAAGTGAGAAACCCAGTATGGGTACGATGGGGGGAAGTATAGTTGTCATAATTTTACCTAGTTAATGGTACACCTGCTACTTGAAACTGGTCTCTAAGTATTGAATTAAAGGATTGTCTGAAAACATTTTGATCGCCTATGTTGATTACTATGTCACCATTAATACCTTTTTCTGGGCTTACAGTACCATTAAGTTTTCCCAGAGATACTAATTGAGCTAACCTGTTTGCATTAGTTAACTCATTATTATAATCTGATAAAAATCTTACCTGGTGCTCATATGACCTTTGGTATCTAGCATTAACTGACATGTTTTTGTCACCCAATACATTTGTGTTTTCTTCTGTTGACTTTGTGTTACCTTGAATAGCCCTGGTTAGCACGCCTATTATAGCGGGTAAAGCTATACTTGCAGCCATCCCCCAAGGACCCCCTAAGAATCCTAATACCCTACCCAAACCCCCTTTAACTAAACCCGATGCAACAGTCTTACCGACAGAAGCTCCTAGTACACCCCCAGTTAGGATTGTGGCAGCATTAGCACCCCCACCCCCAAATGTGTGGCCAGCATAATCTGCAAATTTACCGGTATTTCTAAAAGTCCTATAACCCCCACTAGCACCCCTTACAAAATACCCCCCTTTACCCTTATATAAATCGGGTCTAAAACCCATCATACCAGAAGCTTGGAGACTTGATGCTAAATTTATAGCTTGTATTGTTGCATAATATTCTTTAGCAGCAAGTGTACTGGATTTCCAACCAGTTAAATTCCTCATTAGGGATGATGCAGAGGTTGTACCAAAACTACCCATTAATAAAGTTATACCTGATACTAAAAGTTTAGCTGTTCCCAATACAGTTACCCATGTAATAAATCCAGCTAAACCCCCAGCAAGTATTGTACCTAAAATAGGAACACCAAATATGGCATTAGTAATTTCCAATATACCCTCAACTACTCTACCTACTACTTTTACTATAGGGGCAATGGCTTCTGTAAAGTTTATCCGTAAATTTTCTGCAGCACCTTTAATTCTTTCTAGGGTACCCCAGATATTATCCATCATCTGGTTCATAACTGATACTGAACTACCCATTGAACCCGATTTAAGGGTTTCAGTAAAATTCATAAACGTATCATAATCTCTTAATAATAATGATGCAGCTCTTTTACCTCTAACCCCGAAGACATTCTGAAGTAAGTTCTGTACTAAAGATTTTTGTTCTCCTCCAAAGTTTTGTTTAATTGATGCACCCATCTTTCCAAATATCTGGGTAATGGGTAAAAGGTTTCCTGAGGAATCCTGAAGGTCATTAAAGGTTAACCCTAATTGTTTAAGAGATTGTATTTGTTTTGGTGTACCGAATGATGTAAGGGACCTTGACATGTACCTTAATTCATTTTCAATAGCAGTACCGGCCATAGTACCCCTAATACCTGCATTACTTAATGTCATAATCATAGCTACAGTGTCCTCAAGTGATACCCCTAAGTCCATTGCCGTGGATGATGTATATTTAATGGCTTCTGCCAAATCATTCATATCGAGCTGAGCTTTAATAGTGGCAGTTGTCATTATATCTGCTACCCTCATTGCATTACCACTCCTTGCGGGATCAATCATAAAGGCCCGCATTATGTTAGTCATAATGTCAGCTGTACCCCCTTTACCCCCTAATTCTGAATGGGTGGCACCTGCAACCTGTACGGCAGCATTAAGTGTACCCATCAACTCTTTGTATGTGAAACCTGCCATACCCATGTACTTAGCAGCAGATGCCACATCCTTAGACATAAACAATGTATCTTGGCCTAACCTTTTAACTTCCTTGGACAAGTGAAGCATCTGGTTATCTGTTAATTCTGCAACTGCTTTTACTGAAGCCATTGCAAAGCTAAACTCAGCCCCTTCCTCTACTACTCTATGAAGTCCTCTTAAAGCCATTGCCCCACCGAATGCCATACCTGCTCCCACATTCCTCTCCATCATTAATTGGGATTTCAATGAGGCCATCCTGCCTTCTAGTTGGGTGGCAGAGGAACTTATCCTTGCAGCGGGTGCAGAGAATTGGTCCCTTAGGTACATGGATAAACCAATGCCTAAAGTACTATTACCATACATAATTTAAGGGGATAATTTTTTCATTTTTTCATTAAGCTGTTTACTTAGCTCATGAAATTTAGACCTTCTTTTATAAGAAAAACTTAGAAACTCTGTCCATGTAAAATGAAGTGAATCTTGAGCCAGGTTAAAGTACTCCAACTCTAGGTCCTGGCTGGAAAGAAAAAATTCGGATTGTTTAATAGGCCCAACCTATGAACCTTTTCTGGGTAGTCGGGATGTTTTATTTCAGTATATGCCTCTAGTGCAAGATCATTATCAACGATATCTGCCCTTATATCTTTCATGTCTGAATTAGAGAAACTAGCAAAGTTTTGTACTCTTACCCATGAACCATTTATATCTTGATCTAGTTCTCTGGCTAATATCTCCTTATTAACACTATATTCACCCTTTGATGTAATGGCCAGTAGGTAAATCTCTGAGTTTATGTTTGAGTATTTATACCTTAGTTTTTTCCCAGATTTAGTAGTAAACTCCCTTACAGTGTCGGCTGGGTTTTTATAGGGCTGTATCCTTAAAGTGTCATAGTCCTTATCCCCAACTTCTGGGAATGGATTATTATAATCCCATATAAAATGGGATAGGTCCTCAACGTATTTTGTGGGAACTGTTAAATCATCCCACTTATATTCGAACTCTACAAATTGACCTATAGAGAATATTCGGCTAATTATTATTATAACGTATTTATCCCTAATCTTTAGGTTTTTAACCTCATCAAGTGTGGGTTTACGATTAAGGTGACTAAAGTTTGTAATTATACCGTGTAAGAAGTGGACAATAGACATCCCATTTTCTGCGTTCTTAGCGTTAGACAAAACATCATCATCAGCACCATTCTGTTCTCTTATGGTAACTTCAAACCCTGATGGTACTTTAAAAGTGTGGGTATTATCCATTGGTAGTTTATTTTAAATAGTATCCATACAAAAAAAGGCTTCCTAGTCATAAGAAGCCTTTTTCCAAGGAATTACCAACTCAAATTTATGTCTTGGCTTATATTGCAGTATCAATAGAAAATTCTACGCTTTCAATTGAATTATCTGAATTCATCCTGTTTAATTCTTGCCCATTCTTTTTAGATGGCCAGCAACCCGCATAAACATGCACGTCAACGGGGGTCATACCATCCTCTGCAAACTCAGTTACAGTTATTACTTTCTTGTAAACATCCGGAGGAACCCCACCACCAATTATTGAACTGGCTACAGCCACCATCCAAGCATTTATGTATTGATCGGACTGCCTTGAGGGCATTAGCTTTTCACAACTTAATTTCCCATACTTAACCCTACCACCGGTTTTAATGTCGTGGTTAGTATCTCCATGGGCTACCTCTTCAATTTCTACGTCGGGTAAAGTTACCTTCTGAAACATAAAGGGATTGATGGGGTCAGGACTTATTTGGATGGAAAAATTAAATCCTTTTCTCGGATTAGCAAAGTTAGCCATAGTATAATGGGTTTAAAGAATTATTCGACTGTTACTGAGCCTTCGGCACCTTGTACGATCATGATATTGATTGTCAATTCCTGTAAACTTGCAATGGGCCAAATCTTAAGATTAATTTTGTACTTACCATTCTGAACATCAGTGGCAGTATTTACTTGCAAATCTGACAGGGAGTTTGCATCATGGTCATCAATGTATTCGTATTTCCATAATGCTCTTTTTTCGGGTCCGGCTAAACTATCCAGGAAAGGTTTAACATGGTTATACATTGCCTTCCATGTCTGGGGGTCATTGGGTTCTTCCAAGTAGCTTTCAAATACCGGTCTCAAAGCCTTTTTAAGGTATATGATAAGAAATACTGTGCTCGCAAATTTTTCAAGGTCATTTTCAATCTGGCCAGAGAAATTACCAGATAATTGAACTACTCCATTTTTTACACACATTACATTTATCTGGGACTGTGCAAGGGTGGTAAGGTTAGTTGCTTTAGCTGGTGTACCAAAATTTGTTACTACCCCTATGGCATCATCTACCCGAGATTTTAAACCGGCCAATGAGAACCAGGGTCCTAATGTACCATGTACAAAAGCAGCTATACCCAATACATCACCCATTTCGGATTTTGATATTTCCTGCAGGGTTGTTTCATCCCTTAGTTTAATACCCCCAGCGAATACCTCACTGAATTTTGATTTGGGGGTCACAGAATCCCTTGCAGTTACCAGAGCAGCAGCAGTTGTTACTGCATTTGACAAATGAGCAAAGAATACTAAATCCTGCCTAGCAGCGGCATAAGCGGCACCAGCAGCATTAACAGTTGCAGTACTTATTTCTGGGCAAGCAATTATATTGGCATCATCGTAATTATCGAATGCATAAAAACCATTACCGTCAGCCTGAACTCCGGCGTAGTCAGCATCTACTACTGCATCCCCGTCAGCCCCACTAACAAATGCATAATCAGCAACTTCGGGGTGAAGGTCAGAAACTGATGTACAATCAATATAGCCAAAATCAATTAACTGTGATCTTACCTTTACATCATCCAGGAAAGTTTGGTTGCTGGCTGTACTTGCAATAGGGTTCTTTATATTGGTATAAGTTTCTGTTAAATCAGCCTCATTTGCATGTACTACCTGAATATCAAAATATGAGGCATTAGCATTAGATGCAGCGGTTATTTTAACCGTTATGTTATTGTAATCAACACCATGGTATTTCGGCTGAATTGTGAATAAATTAACGGGTGTGCTATCATCATTAGTTACATTCAAGGCTGGTGCTTTTACAGCAGTGGTAGCATTAGAAGTATAATGAGTAACCCGGTTAACTCTTAATTTAGACCCCCTCTTAAGAGCCCTCTTACAAAGCAAGGGAAAATCAGAAGTAGTTAACAAACCCCCAAATAGCCTTTGAAAATCGGGCCAGCTGGTGATAATGTCTTTAGGGTCAGATACAGGTCCTCTTTTTGTTATACCCTCTACGAAGAATATATCAGTTAAAGGAGTTGAAACCCCTTTAGTAAAGTTCTGTACATTAAATTTAACATTTGCTGGTGCAGGCATGTTAGTAAATTTTAGGTGTTACACTTCCTTTGTTAATATATTATATATGCTCTTGGTATTGTTATTCAACAACCATTATATCCGAATTATAACCGAATACCCTGTCCCTATAGGCCTGAACATTTGGGTGAAGTTCTATTCTAATTAATTTGGCTATATTTTCTTCTAATAACTCATCCTCCATATCCCAAGCATCCTGGACCTCAAATGAAAACTGTTTTTCTATTATATCGCTACCCTCATCGGATAGGTCAAATGAATTTATGTTCCTACAGAAGAAGTTGAAGCTTGGGGCATTGTATATAGGTACATAACCCCTTTTAGGTAATGCTAGCGACATTATAGATGTAAGTATTCTTTCTTGTTTAACATCATTTGATACTATCCTTACGTTAAAGTAATAATTAACAGTTTGGGGGGGTGTCCTATAAGCTGAAAATGTTTCACCTACTGATCTAAATACTCTGGTTGAATCCCCCCCTAATTGTCCCTGAAGGAATGAGTCTGAATTTAAAACTATCCTTGGTATTTTCTTAGTACCCAGGTTTTTGTTATTAGCATTATTAAATATGTCAATAGCGAACCCCTTAGAGCCAGAAGCAATAGAGGCCAATGCAGCATCAAATGCAGTTTTTCCCACTACACTGTTTGGATATACTAATACTGGGGGGTCTCCCGTAGTAGCCGCAATGTTAGGAGTATAACCCTTATCAACACACTCAATCCTTATTCTCTCGAATAAGGACCTTTCTATGATCTCCTGGGTTTGGCTTAAGGCTGTAGTACTCATATTTATGTAACTTTGATACCCATTCTAGAAAACCTTCTTACTAATGACATTGACAGGAACTTGGCTAAAAATGCCTTTCCCCCCATATCCCTAAATGTATCAGCAAATATTGGCCTAGGTGGCATAAACGGGGGGTAACCTTGTTCGAGTATATTTGCGTACTCATGTACTTCCATCTTCTGTTCTCTTCCTGGCACTCCAGTAGTATTTCTTTGTATACCGGTTGGTACTCCTACCTGCCATTTAAACATACCTTGATTAATTACTTGAACGGCATTTAAAAAAGAATCTGTCCATCTAAGTAAAGTTGATCCACCCCCATAACGGGCCTTCTGCTTTTTATAGTCAGCTGATGTATACCCGTACCCAAATTTCTTACCGCCTTGTTTTATGTTTTTTCTTACTTCATCTCTGTACCTTTCAGCAAATGCCTTTTGAGCCCCCGATGCTGCTGCGGATATTGTGGGACTAAGGTTTGACATTAACATACCGAATTTCAACCATTCCCCCTCTAACTTAACGTCTACATTAAATCCCCCTCTACCCCTTAAACCATGTGAAGGAGTGTATGGTTTATAATTACTAGGCTTTCTTACCATCGTTAAGGAACTTACTTATAAATACCTCATATATAGAGGTAGCAACGCAATAACTTATTATCAATTTGAAATGGTCACTGAATGGCCTATGCTCATATAAATATACTACCCCCCAAGGAATTGATATTATAAAGGCCAGTAAGAGTACAGCGTATACTGTATGTCCTTCTAACCAGAACCATTTTACGTTTTTATGGATTTGTGCTTTGTTTATTAAAACATTAGCTGACAATATCAACAACAAAATATACCCCATGTTAAGGAAGGGGTATATTTCAGCCCAAAGGGTATCCAATAATTTTTCCATGGTAGTAAGGCTTTAGATAGTAAACAAAAAAATGAGGGGGCCTATCTCACCCCCTCTGGCCGGTACAATATTTATTGGAAGTTGGATTGGTTTTTTGCACGTAGAGCAATTTCTCTATCCTTTGCTTCCTGTTGAAGTGTTGCTTTATCTTTAAATAAATTTTTGAGAAGGTCAATTAACATCTGGCCTTGTTCAGCAGTAAGATAGCCAGATACAACCGCCCCCCCAGCAAGTACATATAATAGACCTACATACCAGGTTGTATAGAAGATACCCAGCTTTAATATAAAGGCCAGAATCCCAATAACAACAGCAGCAACCCAAATTATAATTTTACGGGAATCAGTATTTTTTACAAATGCCATTACGGCCTCTACTGCGGCCAGTAGGAAAGCAATATACAGAGCAAATGTAGCAACATAACCACTAGGGTCAAATCCCCCACCCCCTTCTGTTTGGCCCATTACCATGATGGGAGCAAAAACTGTAAGTACTAATACTACCATGGTAATTAAAAATTTGAATTTTTTCATAAGCTTTGTTTTTTTAAATTAATACTTGGTTTCAGAAGTTTGAGTTGTGTCCCTTCTCATTATAATTTGCAATAGTATTTCTTTATCACTAGCTTGTGCAACCTTGGTATCTCCCGCAGAGGTATACCTTTGTCCATCAAGTATGAAATAATCATCGTCGGGTTTAAATTTAAAGTTATCGTTTGCATCTGTGTATCCCAAACGTTTTAAGTATTCTATGTTAAACAGTACTACAATGTTTTCCTTATCTATTGCCCCTGATTCTGTCTCCTTGGTTAAAGGCCATGTTCTAAATACGTTATAGTTAACCAGACATTCTAGATTAATTGTACCGTAAGTTGATTCAGAGGGTGCATCCTCAGAGTATCGGTCCAAAGAACTCTGTAAGGGCTTCCAAATGATTACCTTTTTATTAAAGGAAGCTGCAGCATCATCAAGTACCTTCTTATATCTGGCCCATTGGGCTGTAGTTACATAAGCCATATCATCCTCTTGATGGGGTATCACTAATGGATACTGTCTCCGTTAATGATATATAAGTGTTATCGTCATATTGATGATATTGTGGTACAAATACTTTCTTCAAGGCTTTACATGGTGGTACTTTAACCCCCAGTTTATTAGCTAGCCCACATAAGTCAGTGATTAAGCCATCTAATGCCGTAGCCCCCGTTAAACCAGGTTTAAGTAATTTTTCTATTAAGCTTGATGGGTCCCCAAATTCTACCTCAGTAGGGCCAGTTACAATCTTTTTAACTGTAGTCCCCATTTCACTAGTAGTACTTCCCGAAAATGCCATTATACTACCACGTAATGCTAACACTAGTGCATCATAGGCAATTAATTTAGCTATAAGCATACGCCATTGAACTGACCAAGATGAATCATCACTAATATAGGGCTCGGGTAAATTTGCAGCTTCAAACAGAAAGTATTTATAATAAATTACCTTAGTATTAATAAAATCCTCTGATAAAGATGTCTCTGTTGGAAACTCGCCCCTTATGAAAGCTTTTATTGTTAGGGTTTGTTCAAGGTAAGGTGCTACTGTTAAATTGCCCTCTACCAAAACAAATTCAGAATCATCTGATTTTACTTCAATTAGCTTATAGTCGAATAGGCCCTGATTTACAGATTCAGTTGAGGTTATCAGTATAGCCACTATACCCGTTAACAATGTTATCGTACCACTTATAGTAAATAGCCTTGTCGGGTTACCTGATGCCCAAATATCTAACCTAACAGTACTTCCTGTTAAGTCATATATAGAACCATTACTATTGGTTAAGGTAAAACTCTTAGTTGTAGATTTACCTTGGTATATTGAGAAATCCAGGTTTGTCATAACACTGCTATTAATTTCTGTATTTTGTCCCAGTTAAGGATTATAGTTAATATTAAACCTAACAGAGTAACCAAGGATATCAAATTGGTTATAGTATTCAAAAGGTTTAATCCCTTTTTAATCTCGGGGTATTTATATTTTGCTCTTATGAAATCAGTTTCATCTTTAAGCTTCTCAACATCAACTTTTATACCAGAGATAGGGCAACCTTTTTCAGATAACATTATAGCATTTATATCCTGACGTATTTCTTTTATATCATCAGTATGCTGTTTAACAGTATCTTTAAGTTCCTTGTGGTGGTTAAGGGTATTGGATACTTGGTTTTGTAAAAAATCTTTAAAATCCTTGAATTTTATATTATCTGCTTCTTTTTCATAATTATATTGGATAACAAAAGAGTTTAACACTCCCTCTATCTTAGTAACCTTCTCCGAGATTGTTGGCATAGTGAGAGTATTTTTTCTTTTACTAGTACCCATGATAATTTATTACCTGGTAGTTATATAGGTGGGTATTAATCTTGCCCTATCTCTAACTACTATATATAGGTATTTTATTACCCTATTTTTATCTGGGAAAATATATTCCTCACCCGGTGCTAAGATAATACCATCCTCTACTTTACCATCTGTAGAATTAAGGGTTTTTTCCAAACCAGTTATTTCTACTGAATCTGTGGAATATAATGGGACTGTAATGGTTAACCCATAAATATTATCTGTTGACGTAATAGTAATGGTGTCAGCACCAGTTACTGTTTTTGTAGTGATACCTTCAGCTTGCCCCATTACATATAAGGGTAACAGGCATGTAAATATTAAAAATAATTTTTTCATATTAGCTTTATTTGTTATTAGACGACTTGAGCTTGTTATTAAAGTTATCCTAATGTATAGTTACATTAAGATCATTAATTTCAATTTTTATAGGGTCATCTATTACTACATTAATTACCTCAGTTAAAGGTTGGTTTATTATAGCGCTAATATTACCACCTATTATGGATACACTGGGTAATTCTTGATAATGTATCTCTTTATCCCCAACAAATAGAAAGTTTCCCATAATACTTATATTTCTACTCTTCCCTGGTTACCTACATTAAACTGGGTAAATAGAGTTTCCCCATCATCCTCGTAGATAGAAATTATATCCCCTTCTCGGGAGAGTTTATTCTTTACGAGCTTTTTAATTATTGTAACAGATAACCCAATTATAGAATCATCATAATTATTAAGGCTTAATACCTTTACTAAAATATCAGATATAGAACTGTTATCTGGTATTACATAATTTTCTGCTAATAAAGGATTAGTTGGAATTGCAGCTATTCCCGCATTATCAGGAGCTTCATAACTGGATGCGGATAATCTCGTTGAAATTGCAGCATCTAAATTATCTTTTATCTTTTTACCGATTGTACCTTCTCCACTTATAGCAGCTTCAGGAAATGCCCAAGAATCTGATGCAACAGAAACTGTTGCAATAGAAGGAGTAATGGGCATAGCGTTGGCCCACAAATCCATACCCCCTAAATTAAGAGAGCTTCCTGCTGGAAAGAAAACACTCATATCATCAACATAAAAATATGAATCTGGGCTTACAGCATCTGTTGACCCTAAAATAGTTATTTCTATCTGCCCAAATGTAGTAGTTGGGGTAAATACTGCGGTCAGTAATTGCCACTCAGTATTTGGTGTTGAAACTATCTCAAGTATAGAACCATTATCATAGTTTACTCTTAGGGTTGGTTTTATATGAACGCCGGTATAATAAACATTAGAATTAATTTTAACCCAAACACTTACAGCCATTGTTTTACTTTGAATATTTCCTGTGGGAACATACTGCTGCCAATCTAAAGTGTCTGCATTATTGTTTGGTGAAAATCTTAAGCTAAATTTATTAGTTCCTGAAGTATGCACGGTGGCATCAGCTAACCCATCACCACATCTTTGAAAATTACCAAAAGTAGAATAAACTAAGTCATTATTTATGGTATCATTATTATCAGCGATCTTAATTTTTGTCCCTAAAATAGAATCCAACATGTTAGTTGTATCTAAAGTAAAATCTCCTGAAGGGGATTGGATTAACATGTCCGCATAAATACCAGTTGAAATATAATTACTGCCATTAGCTGCTGCAACACCAAAAATAGAATTTTCATCTTTAAAATTTAAAATTATAGAGCCTGTTTGCACTAACATCCCATATCTACACTTATCAACAACATTATCTTTCAATATAGCGTTCACCGAACTACCTAAGAGTAACCCTACATTACAACCCCATATTGTGTTTCCTATATATGTACAACCTATCCCACTAACGGTATTTTGATTGTAGATAGAAACAGCATCGTACCCATTTTGAATAACATTGTTTATAAAATCAGCTTTAAAGTTAGTAGTGGTTGGAACTCCAGGTCCTACAGTGTAAATAGCTAAAGATATATTATCTTTATAAAGTAATCTACCTGATTTTCGTAAGGCATGATAATATGCTCCAACGTTATATAAACCTGTACATCTAAAAGCTAAATTGCGCTGTACACTTGCACCTAATTCCCCGATTGTTTGAATTGACATTCCAGATGTAAACGTAGTTCCACCAGATTCAAAAAGACAATCCTCAATCTCGTGTTTTCTTTGATTAGGTAATGGGATATTTCCATATCCAGCATAAATAAAATACCTAGAATTGGAATAGGCAATAAGAGAAACTGAAAATGAATAAATACCTGTAAAAGTAAAGAAATTTGGATCTGCTGACATTATAATAGCTGGATTAGCCTGAGATTGAGAGTATATATAAATTCCATAACCTCTTGAAAAATTTATAACATACCCCCCAGTTAACCTGTTATTAGTTGCAATATTGGCATTTAAAGTTATTTCAGCTCCATTGAAGGAAGAGATTGTATTTACAACAACACTTCCTTGACCTTGAACATCAGACTTCCCAACATACACCCTATCACCAACATTCCAAGATAGAGATTTATCTTCTGTTAACGTTATTTTATTCTGACCAGCAACAGCATCAGAAGCTAAAATACCAAATCTATGAGTTGGAATTTCTCCGCAAAATATTATAGAAGATCCACTGGATGGTCGTGATGATGTGCTTGTCCTACAGAAACTTATTCCACTATTAGCAGTTCCAACTGTTCTTGTTTTAAAATACCAAATAGCTTGTTTAGCGTATGGTATAGGATTAGATCTTGTGCCACACTCTACTCCGGCATCAAAACCTATAACAATTCCCCCATCAACAGTGAAAGTATAACTTGCTACTGGGTTTCTTTTCCATCTTAATTTAGCAAAACCATCTTCACTATTGCCCAATGATCGACAAACAATAGCAGCTATAGCATCTGTTGTATCTCCAGCACTTAAAATTCCTCTTATTGCTGCTGTTTTATCAATCTCAATTAAATCCACAACAACTAATGTATCATTGTCAGTATGACTTATTTGAGTATCACACCATACTGCACTACAGTAAACTGTACCAGAAGAGACAGTGGTTAAAATATTATAAGTTCCTGTTGTCCCTGCAGCAGTACTGTATATCCTTATTTGCCACTTATTTACAGTTGTATCAACCGTATAACCCCCTTCGAATTTAAAAGGAACATAGGTATAAAAACCAATATGACTTGTTCTTCCCGGCTTCGGTGTTAAAATCTGATCGTAGGTAAGTGTAACATTATCTCTACTAATCCAACAAGTATGAACTCCTGACTGAGTTCCTGTAAAATTTAATAAAGCGGCAGAAGGTGTAGATGATATATTAAATGTATTTTGTGTAGGATTCCTTACATAGTATAATACTGTTATTGGTGTAATACCCGTTAAGAAAGTTCCTGTTGTTGAAAAACAAATTTCTTGCCCTTCTGATAAACCATGGTTAGCAATAGTAACTATTCCTGGAGAAGCCACAGCTACAGTACATGTTTTAGCCTCCTGTAATGTACAAGATACCGAGCGATCTGTGGGAACAGTTGCATAAGATAAAGCTGTAATAAAACCCTTAAAAATACCGCCATTGGCAAATGTTATTGGAATAACCCTTGGAGTATTTATGGCAATGATATCTCCATAAAGAGCCCTTAAGTTGCTAAACTCAACACGATAAAAACCATTTACTGTACTTAAATTCCCATCGTAAGATGGATTGCGGTTATCGGATACTATTACTGCCATTTGTGTATCTAGTATTAATAATTCTATTTAAAGTTAAGTTTATATTGCTATAACTATTCTAGTACATTTTGATATACCCATTTGGGTTTAAAACAGTACCCAATAGCTTTTATTAATTTGTTTTACAAAAGAAAAGCCTGGCCTTTTAAGGGACCAGGCTTAACTCGGACAGAACAGCAAGAAACAGGTTTCTTTTAATCTTCCAACTCCAGGATATATGCAACCTTGTTTTCCTGGGATTTTTGGGTAAATTCTTCGATGACTTCATCGGTTACCTCAAAAGTTTCTTTAAGGTAATCAATCAACATATCATCATCCATTACTTCCAGCCTTTTCTCAAGAGCTGATTTTGGTTTAGCTTTTACCTTTGTCTCTTTCGTGGGTTTGGGTTGGATTGCACCTGTCATAAGGTTAAATTCATATTCGCCAATCTCAACCAAGTGGCCTCCTTTTATAGCATCCATCACTTTCTTAGATGGCCTATTAGGAAGCTTTACTGCAGAGCCTTTTATAAGTTTGATTTTGTCCTGGGGTGAACTGTAGCTTTCAGCCTTTTCCCCTAATTTAACGTATTTTGCCATAATGGATTTGTTTTATAAAAAATAGTCTGGGAAAGATTACTCACCCAGACTACCTTTACTAGTTTCTTTTACCGGATTATTCTACCGTTACGTTCTGAAGAGAATCAACGTCCATCCATGTAGGAAGACCTGAGGATGCTACTGCAACATTGTCATCCAGGATGATAACGGAATCTCTGAAGAGTTTTGCAAAACCGGTTTGCAGTGATACATAGAAAGCCTCAGTTTGATTGGATACGATTCTTTCGGTTTCAAGTTTCAATGGGAAACCATTAAACTTTATCAAAGAAGCAGTCGGGTCAATTATCAGCTCCTGGGTTGCAGGGACATTACCATGAATGAAGTAATTGGAGTTCGAGGGCAGGGGTTGTTTAAATGTCAGCTTAGCTGCAGGAGTACCTTGTACCGGAGTTTTAAACTCGGTAAGGTCCAGAGTTGCAAGGGCTGAATCTTCCCCACCGATGATTACAGAAGGCATACGGCCAATCCTACTCATCCTGATCCATATACGGAGGAAATCTTTATAAGCCTTTGTAGCAGTTACACCGGTGGTGGTTCCTACTACAGGAGCGGATTCTGAGCCATCAGCTTGTTCACCATTGATAGCACAATCAATAGCCAATACGTCAGCAGCATGACCGAGTTTTAGCCCGAAATCCCGAAGGAAGATGGAAACTACATTTAAACTGGAATATTGACGTACCTCGTCTGTGATTGAAATACCGCGGCCTAATTTAAAAATCCGGAATGTTTTTGAGCCATAGGAAATTGCTCCCAGAGGAATTGTTTCCCCTTCACCTACTCTACGGGGAGCAGCATCTGACATATTGATATGGGGCATTACCTGGCTGAGTCCCCTCATCTGTTCCTCAGTTACAATGATATTGGGATAAATGGGTGCATTGCGATACCCCAGTAAAAGAGCCTGGCGGAAAATTTCAGGGATGATCCAACGTACGTCCATATCAGCAACAGTTATTAAGTTACTGATGGTATCTGTGCCCGGGTCAATTCCCAAGCTCCCCAAAAAAGAGTCTAACTCCATTGAGTGCTTTGCCTTTACCATTTCTGCAAAGGAAATGTCTTTGGGGTTATCCTTGTGCATTCTTATAGCTTCGCAAGCCTTTACAGTTTCCTGAAGTGTGCCTTTGAACTTACTTGCTTCGAATTTTTTGAGGTCCATATCGGTATGTGTTAAAATTTTAAGGTTTTCTCGTATTATAAAAAGGGGCTGGTCTGGAAATAAATTACAGAAGAGCTACCCGGATTTCTTCATCAATATCGGTTGAAGGGTCAAGAGCCCATCCAACATAGTTTTCATGGGTTACAGAAGCATCATCGAAACGTGCCCTGGAACTTACGGTGTTAAAAGTACCTGTCTTCACGGGAGCAGCAGTACCATTTGCTGCGGTAGCTTCCGCAAATATGATTGTCTGGGCCCTCATAACTACGGTTACCAATTCCCGTCCATATCCCTGGTGTAAACTGTGGCCGATGTTATCAACCAAGTTACCTGCAGCAGCAAGAGGCTCAACCTTACCATCTGTGGTAAGTTTTACCGGCTGTCCCGGGTATATAGCATTATTATCGGCAGTAGCAGTCCAAGCACCCTGTGAAGAACCCGAGGAGGTTACAGCAGATATTACGGGGGCAGCAACCTGGGATTCCATTTCAATGGTTATTGTCCTTGCAGCAGCTGTAGCAGACCTTACTCCGGATAATGCAGCAACCTTAACAGCAATAGCCGCCATAGTGGCATCATGGCTGGAGGCATATACAGTAGCAGAAGTAGCAAGCCCATTTACAGTAACCACTGTAGAGTTCGATGCAACCAGGTCCGCATCAATTGCTAATGCAGTGGTTAATTCCTTTACTTCAAACTCTTCGGTAACTAAATGAAGGTTCTGTTTCAGAAATAATGTCTTAGAGGCGGTACCAAGAGTAGTAGGCATGGCTTTTATTTTTAAATTGTTTTGTGTTTCCTATAATATAAATAATAGAGGTCTGGAGATTAATTTAAGGCTTACTGGAAAAATTTGGTGTTTACCTTTTCAGGTACTCCAGTAAAGTTTTCAATTACCTCAAAACTGGTTTTGTCTTTATCTTCACTTTCTTCACTTGCTGGTTTTGATGACATCCTGGATACATTATGTGATCCACAATCAGAACAACTAAATTGATACTGTTTGTCGGTTAGCTCATCATACTGTTTGTGTAAAGATTTCAGGGTTGTATAAGCCGATGTATTGATCAGGTTAACAATATTGGCATCTTCCGGTTTTTCCCCCAAAGAAGCTTTATATAACCTGAGGGCATCAACTCTTAACTCTGATACCAGGGTATCAGATAAGGCTACCCCCGTTTTTTGATCCTCTACCTGTCCGGTAAGATCAGCCACTTCAGTAGATAACCGGTCAAGTTCAGCCTGGATAGCATCTTTACCGGTTAGCCCCTTTATAATAAGGGGAGCATCAAAGGCTTCTTTCTTACTTCTCAAATCAGCGAGTTCATCCTGAACCTGTTGGATTGAGGTTTGGAAATTTTCATCGGTAAGAGTTATACCAAAGACAGTGGCTAAAAGTTTCAGATAATCCATTTTATCAGTTGTTTGTATATTATTAGTTTCATCAAGTATTGTGGTTTCTTCGGATAAAGATGTGGTATCTAAATCCTTAAAATCATAAGTAAAGTGTTTTGTTGTTTTTTTAAGATCACTTAGTTCAGCATCAGATAATGATACATCACTGAAAGGGTACCTGGAAGCCGAGTAACCCGGGTTAACTATCTTACCGTCTTTACCAATTTTTTGAGCAAAATAATCAGCACCGTGGCTAACTAATGATATTTCATGAAAAGCTTCAATGTTAGTTACTATCCTTTGAACTACTTTGCCTTCCTTATCAAACGTACCCAGTTTATTCCAAAATTCCTCATCTGACATTGTGGGGTGGGATTTTTCCCAGGCAAAGGTAACAGTTACAGAGGTTGAATGGATTGAAGGGGGCTCCATATTTATGGCCCTTGCTATACGGGGGTTGGATTTACCATCAATCTTAAGAGTAGCATTTATACCTGCTGGTACTTTAATACCATCTTTAGTTTTATAAGCAGCCTGCCATTGAATAGCTGATACCGAGCCAATGGCATTACCCACTGCAACTTCATGGTCGGCATTTACTGTTTGTCCTACTAATTTATATTGGGCCCTTTTAAGAATTTCTTCAGAAAAGAATATAGGGTTCATCTTGGGGTGAACAGTTGTGTTTGACAGTGCCCTGAATGTTGGGTAAATAAACTCATCATCCTTAGGGGTAAGGTCACCGGCTTCTACATCTGGGTAATAAGTAGTATAATTTGGGGAAGATGATTCAAATAAACCAAATTTACCTATGTCCTGGTGATTACTCTCCTCAATGGCTTTATTTAACACATCAAGAGTAACTATCTCTGGTTTGTTACCCAATATTAGGTTATGCCCTAATGACAGCTTAATTGTATCAATGTTCTTTCTCATGGTAATTATTTGTTATCACCCCGCTTTGGTTGAGGCTTCTTTTTGTCTCGTCCTGTTTTATCTGATTTATCTTTATCTTTTTCTCTTTTCTGAGAATCAACTTCTGCATCATCAATGGGAGCCCTGGGTTCGGGTTGATCGGGGGAGTCATAACCTAACTCATCTGCAGCCTGTTTTTGACTGATGATGCCCATTAAATATTTGTTATTGACATTTCTTATCCTTATCTCATCAGCTTGTTGATTTTTAAGGTCATCAGTTATAGTTGATGGTTCAAATTCAACCTCAAGGCTATTAAAGGAAAAACCAGCAAGAGTAAGTTCCGTGATATATAATTTACGCAATGCTCGAGCTAATAATGCTTGTACATTGCTTAATTGAGATAGCATCTTGGTAAATACAATGGTTATACCGGTTTCCGTACCTGCAAGTTTAACTCCTAAGAAAGAGGGGCTAACTTTTAAACCATTTGCAACTTGTATCTCGTTTCTCTCATATACTCCATCTACACCCGTTAAGTTTTTTCCAGTAGCGTTAAAATTAAATTCATGATCATCTTTGTACCCTACCACCAAACCCTCATTTAAACCTGTTTCCAAATTAGTCTTTGCCTCAGTGAGTATTGATGATAACCTTTTTAAATACATCGAATCGCTTTCTCCATCATTCTTATCGGGTTTATCCATTAAGGCTTCAAAGAAACCTAATAGGCCCAACTGCTTCATGATATACCTTATGTTCTTATCCATATCCCCTTGTATTGATAAGGAGTTTAAGGCATTTAAATAGGGGGGTATTCCATAAGGTAAATCAGTATCTCCCCCTATGCCAAAATACATAAAAGTAAAGGGGTTCATTTTAACCACCTTCTCCACGGTAACATTTATAGTAGCAGCAGAAGGTCTTTGTTTTTGATAGGCTTCATATCTACGGCTTCTGGTATTCCAGGCAAACTGTATACTTTCGGGGTTTACTAATGGAAAGTTATTAACCCCAGTTTTATCATTGGCAATATCTAACTCCCCACATAAAGCACCAGATATGTAAACCTGTGCTATCATCTTATTAATTAATCCATTTATACCTGCTACCCCATCACCCCATACTTCTTGTTTATCTTTTAAGTGACGTCTCATCCTTATAACCTCATCAGGGCCTTGTTCCTTATCAAACTTAATGGTATGTCCGGTATTGGTGAGTTGAACTATGTCATACAACGCTAACCCTAAATCTGGGTTAACCATAGCCATCTTACGGATTATGGGTACAACTTCAGCAATATAGGGTTGGGTAATAAATTTTGTACCAGATTTTAAATCTTGGATGACCTGTTGATATTCTAAAGAAGGCCTGGATTGTCTACCCCCTACAGGAGCAGTTTTAATATCCTTAGAAATGGGTTGAGCTTTTTCTACCGCCTTAGTAACAACGGGTGTAGGACTAGAAAATAATTGTTTAAAGTCTTGGATAAGTCCCATGTTTTTCAAATATAATATCCTTATACTGTATTAGTGCATTTAGTATTGTTTATTTAGGAGCTACTATACCCGATGCTCCTTTTCCTTTTCTGATGTAATTAGTTATACACTCAGCCAATATACTATCATCGGTAAATGTGTTTTCATCCTCTAACTCATCATCATCGGTTTTATTACCCTTACCCATTGCAATGGGGCGGTTAGTACCATCATAAATAAAAGTGTAAGCCTCAGCTGCAAAAAATTTATTAATAATTTCTATGTTCTCATTTCTGATATCATTTTCTAACTCATCTATTATAAGTGACCTATTTTGAGTAGTTGTATACCAACCGGGTATTTTCTCTACCTTAGGTTTCTTACTCCCCTTTTCTTTTAAAAATTGGGTTGTATAATAGAGATTAGGGTAACCACTGTCCTGAATCTTCTGGGTGCATGATAAACCTATGTCGTTGCTCTCGGGCCCTAACATAGCATTGTTGTACTCCTTACCAGTTCTCATTAACAGTTTGGAAAAAGCCGGTATTGGTATTCTACCCTTAAAATAACCCAATTCTTCACCAGCCCTATTCATTATGGGGAATGCTGAATAGTCATTTGCTCTACCCGTTGCGATATCAGCCCCTATATAACATCTTTCATTTAATTTAGGGGGCCTTTTAATTATCATGTTACCATTTAACCTAACTTCAACATCAATCTCAGTTATGGCATCCTCTATTGCTTTTATATCCACCAAGTCAAATACTGAGTGCCCCGATGTAAGAAAGTCCCCATCTACTTCCTGGGCTGTTCTCCGGGGTCCTAGAATGGATCTCATTTGATTATACCAATTAATATCTCTCTCTGGGTGCATTGTCCATTTGAGGTTAATTGGGTTAAAGTCATTTCCCTGAGCAACTGCATCTACCCAAGTTTTATGATAAAAATTACCTACACCATAAGGGGTACTGTTAAGAATTGCCGACCCCCCCGTAGATAGTGTTGGGAATGCTGCTGCCCATATTGTATTAGCCCACCTTATAATTGCAGCCTCATCTATTACCAATAAGGATAAAGCTTCAGAACGACCAGCATCTTCTGTTGTTGGTAAGGAAGCGATTATAGAACCATTAGCGAACTCAATTTCAGTTGAGGTTCCTAAGTCCATCCCCCTACCATTTACTATGGGTATTTTTAAATACTCCGGAAGATTCCGGTACATGTATTTAATCCTACGTAAAACTTTTTTAGCAACCCTATCCTTAATTGAAATAATCTGGATGAGTTTATTAGGATGAAACATTGCAAACCAAAGGCAATACAGAGAAATTAACTCTGTAATACCGGCTTGCCTAAATTTTTTAACGATGTTGAATTGCCTGGTGAGGAAATACCAGAGAACTTTTTTCTGATAAGGGTATAGATCAAATTTAACTTTTCCTCTTATGGGGTGTATTACATGGATAAATGTAGCGAAGAAAAATATATCTTGGCTACATTTTAAAAATATTTTAAACTCTTCCGTACTTAACTTGTACCACTTCCTGGGTTCGATCATTTGAGATTAATTTTGTAACCTATCCCCACCTTTAAACTAGATGCCTTTACATTTAATAGCCCTATGTCAGCACTAGAATAAGCTCTAAATTTTCCAAAGGGTTTATCAATGTAAAGCCCAATGATAGGGGATAGTCCTACAAAATCATATCCAACATTTCCATACAAGGAAACTTCTTTGTTTTTAGTGACAGGTAAAATGTCATTCTTCCGAGTAAGTTGGTGATCAACCCACCGGTATTTAAAATTATTAAGGTCTATGGGATAATTATAACTAAACAGATCACCATCTGGATTAAGTAGTGAAAGGTTCATTGAATCCCTGTTTAGATCAAAACTTAATAATTTGGGATTTAAGGGGTATGAAACTAGAAACCTTTCATTGTATGATAATGACTGAGACATGTATTCTATTAGCAACTCATTTTCACTTATCCTCCATAAAAGGCTGTCTAAGGTGATTGAATCAAATCCTGAATAGTATTGGTAAACAATTTTAGGTGGTACCTCTTTAGGATAAGGTACGGGTACTTCATAAGGCACTGGTACCTGAATAGTGTCCGTTGTATAGGTAGGTACAGGGACCCCTACTACTTTGGGCTTCTTGATAAAGGCTATATAAACTAATAAAGTTATGATGATTAAAAGGCCTATTATGTTTGCTGTTTTCATTGTTTTGTTGATTTTAGGTTTTATAATATGAAAAGATACTAATATTATCTTTAGATAATAATATTAGTTATCTTTTTTTAATGTTTAAAATGGGCTTAAATTAGGGTCTTTTATAGTTCTTATTAGGTGCCTTATCTACCTTAACTGATGTAGGGATCACCTTCTCACTATAAGGCTTAACTTCAGGTACCTTAACAATGTTTTGGTTATATACCTCAGAAACCATACTTATCAATGGCTCATAAGGAAATATATCAGATTTGTCTGACCTAAATGTAGAGTGAGACCATATACCGGGTAATTTAAGGTCAATGGCTATTTTATTATGTTCCCAGAAATGGTCAAATAATTTGGGTTCCTGCATTGGTATTTTAAAATCCTTTATCAGTTTATCCAATAACCAGGATAATGAATCCAGCTGGGCTTCAGAATATTTTTGGAAATATTTAAATCCTCTAAATTCACATTCAACTACCTTTTCTTTAGGGATCACTGTATGATAATTGGTATTGGGATACATTGGGTAAAAATTAAAATTCCCGTCCTTTCTTGGGAATACAAATCCTGGGTTAACCAATTCTATGCCTATATTAGCCTTCTCGAAGAAGTCCCCATCATTGGGTATATTAATATGCCATGCCCAATATTTGGGATCAAATGCCTCATATATCTTTCCATCTTGGTCAACCACATAAGCACAACCAACTCTTGCCGGAGTTTGATCCCACCAATCAAGAGCCCCAGATGCAGTTGTACCGGCTGTATGGTGTAGGGTAATTAATGATTTAGGAGTTTCTTTATCCTTATATTGGCCATTCTTTAGATGGGCCTTTATTATTTCCATATCTGTAATTATTAAAGTGTTTATTTAAGCAAATTTGGTATTGTACTCTTCAGGACATCATAGAACCAAACCCCTAACTCGTATGGGGGACATTTGGTAACCGAAGCTCTACCTTTATTAATCCAATAATTTTTCCTACTTCCTACTGCAATGTTGAATGAATCGGGTACTCCCTGAATCCTTGCTAATTCCCTTGGAGACATGGTTAAACCTAATTGGTTGAATTGGCGATTAGCTTTTCTGGCTGTTGCAGGGAATCCATCATCTAAATTCCTATATACACCCGGTGCAGTAGTAAAATTCTCTCCCGTTACTTTCCAACGTTTTTCACACCAATTATGTTCCCAATGCCTTTGAATTTCCCTTAATGGCATTTTAAAACCCCCATAAAGAGTTATCACCGTATCAATATCTTCCCGGATGTGTCCTATAGATTTATCTTCCCCTTTAACATCTATACCATTAAATAGGTTCCTGCATACTGTTGGCTCATTAACTCTGTAAAATTTACTTAAATTACGAGTTAGCCCTATATATTTTAATCTTCCCAATTCCTGTTCCATATCCTTATGTACGCCCGTAATTACTAACCTTACCCGGTCTTTCTGGGAATTACCTAATTGAGTGACCGATCCTATGATAAATGATAGTTGGTAATCCCTAAACATTTCAATAAAATCCTCTTTAGTGTAGGCTTGTAATAGGGCAGGTAAATTTTCCATTAACCATATAACTGGTTTATAATGCTGAATAGCCTGAAAGAATGTGTTTAAACTTTCATTGTCATGTGGGTCACTAAATTTTTTAGCCCGGCTGTAGGCTAATATACTAGAATGGCCACAATCTGGGTTTCCAATAATCACATCTACGTCTTTGATGTGTTTGTAGCATGTCTCCTTATCTTTAAATATAGGTACTGAAAAATTTGAGAACCATTGGCGTTCTTCCTTGGAGTGGAATATACCCCTTGGTTCTAAATTACCAACTAAGTGGTCTTTTAAAGGGTGGACTATCACCCCATTACCTGCATCTACTCCTAAAATGTTTAACATAGTTTCTGTTTTTAGTTAGTGTTATAGGTATTGCAAAAAATAAATACTATTATATAAAAATAGATCCCATGTTTAATCTAAGAAAAAAAGAAACCCTAAAGAAACCCACAGATACTGAGTTTCTTGACCAACAAGCTTTATTATTAGCCGGACAGCTTAGGGGAGTTATGAATGACCGAGCAAGAGAGATAAATGCTGAGCTTTTAATGAGTAACTTCATGGAATTAGCATCTATATTTTATACACAAGGATGGGAAGATTGCCAAAAAGAGAAGGCTCTTGCAAAAGAATAACTTGTAACTATAAGGCAATGAGTCTACTATTTATAATAAATTCTACACAATGAGACACGCAAGACAAGATTACAATGGCATCCAAGATGCAACCGGTAAAATTCCCCAGGATGAACCCGTATTTGTATTAAGGGGTCAGGACCCTTTAGCCCCCAAAATGTTAAGAACCTATGCCAAAAGGCTCAAGAAAAATGGGGGGGATAAAAAAATGGTTAAATTGGTTAAGGAATGGGCGGATGTAATGGACACCCATCAAACAAGTATCCATACCCATATACCCGATTTACCCCATGGCAACCCCGACACAGTTACAACATAACCCCTCTATATGGGAGAAACAGTATCAAAGAGAAATTGAAGACTTCCCTACATTAACCCAACACCTAAAGAGTAAGGCATGGGGGGCAATATTTAACTTTGATCAAACTCATAGGTATATCCTATGGAGAACTTGGGATAAATCATTAGCCAAAATAGTTTTCATAGGAGTAAATCCTTCAAAAGCTAATGGGGTTAATAATGACCCAACTACTTCCAAATGTATTGGTTTTGCAAAACAAGAGGGCTACGGGGGTGTAATAATGGTTAACCTATTATCAGTTATATCTACTGATCCTAAATTATTAACTCTTATGAACAGGGGGACACTTAATACTCCAAACAGTGATTACTGGCTAGGGGTGGCATTAAGCATGTCTAGAGAAGTAATCTTCATGTGGGGAAATAATGGTGAAGATTACAAAAATAGAATACACCAGGTTGAGGAGATGTCCGGGGATAATAGGGTATATTGCCTGGGAAAAACACAAAGTGGGATGCCCCGTCATATAGTAAGATTACCCTATAAAACAAAACTTGAAAGATGGCTAATTTAAAAAGATACGTATTAGGTTTCCTTTTTAGTTCAAATAAGGAATTTGTTTTCTTAATTAAGAAAAATAGGCCAGATTGGCAATCTGGTAAATTAAATGGTATAGGGGGCCACATTGAACTGGGGGAACTTATAGATGAAGCCATGACAAGAGAGTTCCAGGAAGAAACTGGAGTACTAATAAAAGCTTGGGAATATTTTGGTATGATGGGAAGTGCAAATAAGGAAGGAATATGGCAAGTATACCTATTTACCTCAGTACTTCCCCTTAATCATAATATACCCCAGACAGTTACTGATGAAGAAGTCATTGCAGTAAGAGTTACTGATTTACTGTTGAAAGGTAACATGAATATAATCCCTAACCTTAGATGGTTAATACCAATGGCTTTAACAATGGATTTCAAAACCTGTAATATTATATATTAAATGGCTATAATTAAACTATCTGAAGATATAACCAGAATTGGCTGGATAATGAAACTCCTAGAGGATAAGTTTGGCCCGTTAGAATTAGTAAAGGATGAACATTTGACCCATATAACTAAACATATATATGTATACCGAGTATATGGGGGAGGAGTACCGGAAGATGATATATTAATAAACCCCAGTATTACTCAAGATGAAAACTACAAAAACATAGTGAAATGGCAAATATCCGAATCTGTCTAGTATTATTATTACTACTAAGTTCAGTAATATCAAGTGCACAGCTTTTTGTGACACTAGAACCAACCTTTTTTCGCCCTGGATTGCTTTATAATCAGCAGTTTAATAAAATAGGGGTATACTCCCATGCTTGGTGGGGTGATATTAAGGGCCAACATGAGGATGGGGGAATTTTCTACACTGAAAATGCCAAACTGGGGCTGGGCATCTCAATTAAGACTCGGGGAATGTGCCCCTATATAGGGGTAAACAGGAATTGGTTTTATAATACTAATACTGATGATAGGATTATTCAACTAGATAAAATCCATAAATACTCATTTGAAGTAGGGTTCTCTTTAAATGTAAAGGAACGATTAACGAGTATAATGATAACAGATATCCTTAATTGGGAATCTATAATTGGATTTTCATACCAATTTAAGAATAAAAGACGCAGATGAAACAGTATTTAGAAATCCTAGACGAAATCCTAGAGAAAGGTACCTGGAAAGACCCCGCAAGAGAAAACATGCCAAAAACATTGGATGTATTTTCCATAGAAAAAAGGTTTAACCTCCAAGAAGGGTTCCCATTAGTAACAACTAAGGAAGTAAGTTGGCAATCAGTACTTCATGAAATGCTTTGGTTCCTAAAAGGGGACACAAACATTAAATACCTCGTAGATAACGGGGTAAATATTTGGAACAAGGATGCCTATAAATATTATCTAAGGTTTGCAGAATTAAATGGTGACAGTGACCAGAACGGGATACTTCACCAGAATGAAGATGGTTTATACCGAGTAATGAGTTTTAAGGAATTTGTTGATAAGGTTAAACAAAACTATTGGCAATTACCCAAATATAAAGATTATAAAATGGGTGATCTGGGAAGAGTATATGGGGCTCAATGGAGAAAATGGAAAGGGCCGGATACACATAATTTTTCAACATATATAGACCAGATAAAAAGCATTATTATTAGTATAAGGGAAAACCCATTATCTAGGTACCATATAGTTACAGCCTGGAACCCAGCTGAACTTGATTACATGGCATTACCCCCTTGCCACATGTTGTTTATGTTTAATTGCAGGTTAATGAAAGCAACCCAGAGGGAGGATTATTTTGCTAAAATCCACAATTTTAGTGAAGAAGATAGATTTGGTATGAACCCAAATGCTACAGATGGTGATGTAAATAAAGAATATGATGACCTAAATATCCCGAAATATTACCTGGACTGTAAAATGGTCCAACGGTCTTGCGACACTTTCCTGGGGGTACCATACAATATAGCATCATATGCCTTCCTAACCCACATCGTAGCTAAACTAGTAAATATGGTACCAGGAGAATTTATATGGTCGGGTAACTCAGTTCATATTTACGAAGACCACATGGATCAGGTTAAGGAACAACTCACCAGAGAACCCTACCCATTACCCATTCTTAAAATATCTGATAGGAAATGGGGTAGCATAAATGATATAAAATTTGGGGACTTAGAAGTAACCGGGTACAATCACCATCCAGCAATCAAAGGGCATTTATCAACGGGATTAACAATTTAAACTATGAGAAAAGAAGCAAGTTGTTTAGGTACAAATTATGTTGGTACAAATAGTGAATTGTATCAATGTGTACATGATGCTGAGGATATGTCCTCACTTTTTGGATTTTTAGGGTTTTATACTACTACGATTTTTGAGAAACAGGTAACTAAGGTAAAATTCCTAAGTGAGCTTAACAGATTAGTAGACTTATCTATTTCGGGGGAAGTTTCAGGTATAGCTAATACCCACTCAGGACATGGGACTAATAACCTAGGCCATGAGGGGTTATACTTTCTGGATGGTGTAGTTTGGGATTATGAGATAGTAGAAATACTTTCAAAGATACCTAAAGGATTCCCATTTTTCATATTCTGGGATGTTTGCTTTTCAGGGGGAATGTTAAAAAAGGCAGGAGCTAAGGTTAGGTATTTCCCAACAACAGAAATACCTAAATACTCACAATTAAAGGGTATGAAAGAATCCGTATCCTTGAATGCCATTTACATATCAGCTTGCTCGGACGATGAGTATAGTTATGATGCTTCGGATTTAAATAATGGGGCAGGGACTTATTACTTAAAAAATACTTTTACCCCAAATGTAACCTTCCAGGAATGGTTTAACTTGATAAGGGTTTATTTACCCAGTGAAGATTACCCCCAAACTCCCCAACTTATATGTAAGGATGAACTAAAGCTAAAGAAAGCTTTTTCATGGTTTGATGGGGAAATTGAAGCCCTACCAGATGAAGAAATTCCGGTAATAAGTTTAACTTTCTGGCAAAAAATCTGGAGTTGGTTTAAGAAATTATTTGGGATAAAATAACAATAACGAAGCTATGAAGTACTTAACACTTTTACTTATATTTTATAAACTTAAAACCCCAAAGTAATGGATGAAAAATTTGGAAAACTAGGAAAAGACAGGGTAACCGGATTCACAGGGATCATAGTTGCCAAGGTAGAATACCTTTACGGGTGTAACCAGTATGCTTTAAGACCCCCGGTAGACCCCGATAAAATGGAACTCAAGGATGCCCAGTACTTCGATGAAGGCCGGATTGAAATCATAGGGCAGGGTATTAGGGCAGAAGATGTTCAGGCTAAGGAACCCGGTGCAGAGTACAACTCCGAATGTCCCAGGTAATGGTATAGGGTATATAAGAAGGGGCTTCCAGGAGGGGGCCCTTTTTTGTGTGGATCTGTTTAGTGCTACTTGTGTGTTAAATCCCTTAATGTGTGTTGTAAAGCCCCAGGATATTTTTGTCCGGAAAGCCTATCAGGAAAAAGTGTCAGGTAGAGCCTTTGCTTTTCAGGTGTGGGGTAAAGCCCTTAACCACGTAGTGGGGATAGGGCTATGGAAAAGGAGCTCGGTGTACATGACAATCAATAAAAAAAGTTTAAAAGTTAGGGGACAACTTTTAAACTTTAATTTAATATTGTTATAGACTAATATGCATAATCTTATTTTTTTCATTCATATATACAATCAAATTTTTTTCTTTTTTATTTTCTAATTTATATTTGATATAACGCAATAACTTTTTATTTGTACTATGAACATCAAAAAAGTTTATTGCATCAAAATATTTAATTATAATATGCAAAGTATAGTCACTGCTCATCTTATTAAAATATGTATGTATCACATATCTTTTTAAGTAGCTCTTATAATTAAATTTTGCTGCAATGCACAAAGAGTATATCTTATTTTGTATTGCTGCTCTGTCTGTTTCGCTATTCATTTGTAAGTACAATACGATCATGTTCATAATAAATAATTGTACTGTTTTAATATTATGTACAAAAGAGAATGTATTATTTGTACTTAATATTTCTGCTTGCATTGTCTCTATACTTTTCATGTTAGTTACTTTTTTTTGCGTTAGTAACTAAAATTATAGCGCATTTAACCCAACTTGCAAAAATAGCTAAACAAACTAAACTTGCAAAAACTGATAAAATAATCTGTAAAGTATTCATAATTTTAATTTTTAAATTTATTTATATTACGATAAAAAATAAAAAAGGTTGCAAAGTTTTTAGTTTTGCAACCTTAATAAATTTACTTAGAAATTGAAGTTTTTACAATTTCTAAAGTTAACTCATACAATTTTGCAGAATCTTTTTCTTCATTTACAGAAGAGAAACTTTGATTGCTGAAATCATTTGTAATAAATTTTTCAGCATAAAACTTTTTGAACTCGTTCAAAGTTGCATTCGAAAGTTTTTTTGTTTCTGAATATTCTCGAACAACTTTTAAACAAATTTGCGTTTTTTCTCTGCGCAAATTACGTCTAAAAATTTTCATTGCTCTTTCATCATTCTGAATTGATTCATCTACTTTGTAGATAGTTTTGCGACCTTGACCATTCTTAACAAAATTGTTAAGATTTAATTTTGCTAATTTTTCATCAATCGTGTTTACGATTACTGCTGCTTTTGTTTCTGCTGTTTTCATTTTTTTAAATTTTAGTGTTAATAAATTTGAACAATCAAATATACGATTTAAATTAATACGATGTTACATTTTTGCAAAATATTTTTATTTATTTTTATTTTTTAAATTTAAAAATTTTATTTACGTTTATATTTATATTTAACTCTACCTTCAGGCCCTACCCACCTACCCTACCTCTAAGCCGCTACCCTGACAGTCCCTAGGGCCATTAAGGCCTACTTACCTTACATTGAGGACTAGGGCCATTATGGCTACCCGAAGCTCTCGGTCAATAAGGCCCTACTAAGCTCTGAGGGGCCCTGATGGCCTCTAAGCTGGGGCACACAAATAAGCTAGCAATACGCCTTAAGCAGATATATTGCAAGTACAGTAAGTTACTCTGCTAGCACTAAAGTTTTGATTGCCCTTGAGCTACCTGAAGCAGATATATTAATGAGTAGTTTTAAAAGGTATAGGCTCATGGTAGATAACTTGCCAACAACTATCACAAACCCAGTCTGTGGGTTCTTTATCAATACATTCTTGGAACGCCTTAGCCTTGAGGTTTGAGGATATGGCACAAACTATGGTTAACCCTAATATACCAAAGATTATGGTGATTAGGAACTTTGTTTGTTTCCATCTGGTTTCAGGTGTATTCATGGCTATAAGGTTTTATTGCATATTTTTATAATGCAAATATAATATCCGGGAATACCATTTGCAACCTTTATTTTACTTATTTTACCGGGTAGGGCCATTAAGGCTATCCTAATCCTCAATCAGGGCCATTAAGGCCTTATATCCCATAAGCTTGGGCTCCTTTGGGCCATGAAAGGGCTTTATTGTACTAAGCTTGCAAGGCCTTATTGTCCTAGATCCTTACCCAGTTAAAGCCCTTAATCCTTACCTTAATCCCTGAGTTGGGTCCCACTAATCCCACAGAAAAACCCTGATGGCCCTATAGGGATTAGGACAGGGATTATCAGGGTTTAAGGTCAGGGAAATGGGGGCTATGGGGCTAAATCCACGTCCTGGATATCAAGGCCTCTTCTCCTAAAAAAGTCTTGGTGGGTACCCTTTTTTAAGGGCTTAATAGCCTTTTCAGGGTAGGCGATAAGGCTCTCGGACCCCTTGGTGGGCGGGCGATAGGGCTGCGCAGAGCTGGTGATTTGATCCCTTACCTCTTGCCCAAGAGCTTTACTATCCCTATTAAGCTGTTCCTTTAATTCCTTATTATTTACTAATACTGAACTACTCTCTGTATTCTTCTCAGTATTTAGTTCTTCTATTTGATCTAGATTATGTTCATTGTAAATATTGTCTAAGATGTTTGTTTTTTGTGGGGCTGGTAGGGAAGCCTGATCCTGTATAAGCTTCAGGGCCTGAAGGGTGTTTAGGGTATCACCTTGTTCCTTTTTAGAGCCGTTGAAGATTTGTACTACTGTAGTATTAGCAGTGGTTAAAGTTTTGAAGAAGTCCATAATATTCTTGTTAGCGTCGAGGTTGGATTTTAATGCCTTGTTCACTTCGGATGTGATGAAGGGTTTGTATCCATCTCCTTGGCTCTTAAGAAGAAGCTCTACCTGTTTCTCCAGCCTTCCCTTATCCTGAAGTGACCAAGTAAGAGACATTGTCATAGCAGTTCTTAGTGTATCCTCTATCTTCTCTGGTGATAGTAAAGCCCCTAAACTATGGCTTACATCTGAGAATACCTCTAGAGTAGTTTCTAATGGAATATTTAATAGAATAGATATTTGGGTTAGGTTGTAGGATGTCCCATTGAGCCTAAATCCTTGAGTGATGTAGCTATTTATTATATGTTTTATGAGCTGGGATTTAGCATCCGGAGTGGGGTCTTTTTGGTAGGACATTGCCATGTATGTGGTACCGATGGGCCTTGGGATTCTGGGATCTTCTGGGCCTAATTTGTTACTGGATTTACTCATTTCCTTATGTGTATTTAGTTATGGTCTATGTTGACTCTGGTTATTCTAAATAGTCCAAAATAAAAGGCACCTTGGAGTGCCTTATTAGACTAGCGTTCTAGAGTTTTTAGCGTAGTTCTTCTATCTCTTTTTTGGTAAAGTATACTGTCTCCGTTTCTATGTCATTTATATGGTAATATAGCTTACCCCTTTTTATTAATTCTAATAAGCCTTCGTCCTGTAAAGAGTACATTTTTATAAGCATAACATAATCGACATCCTCAGATGTTTCTTTGTAAAAGATTATGTTAAGTTCCGGGTCATTGGATATTAGAAAATCCCTTATTATTATCCTGTCAGTTTGACTACTGAAATATACTCTAAGGTAAGGGAATTCCTGTTCTTTTTGAGCAGGCCGTTCCTCCTCTTCCTCAACTGGTAGGGATTCCTTAATGGGTGTAATTCTTGCCGGGACGATATTTAAGTTTTCCCATTCTGTTTGGAAATATGTATTGGCCCTCTCCAGGATAGAGAATAGGTCAGTTGCTATTGCGGTTCCCAGATCCTTTCTGATACCATCAGGTAAATTTTCCAGGTCAAACATCATGGGGAATGCCCCTGAATCGGGTGGTATCAAAAATGTGATAGCCTTGG